>Ga0210044_10008863_pt1 | contig 12423 bp, 5 predicted proteins | sample CryGey13umfilter_2_FD_183959 | JGI IMG/M metagenome (GOLD analysis project Ga0210044, IMG submission 183959) | Groundwater microbial communities from aquifer in Utah, USA - Crystal Geyser 4/9/14 3 um filter (SPAdes) (version 2) | ecosystem: Environmental > Aquatic > Deep subsurface > Groundwater... | reverse complement strand
CCGAAGACCGCTGGCAGGAATTGGCAAAAAGCCCCCATATGGCTTACGATGGCGCTGATTTGGCTGTTATGGGGAATTATATCTATGCAATTTATGGGGGATATCAGAAAGAATTCAGCCGTTATTCAATCATTGATAATACTTGGGAAAATCTTGCATCAGCTCCGGATCTTTTTACAAGCGGATCTTCACTCATATCTGACGGCACATATCTTTATGCTTCAAGAGGTGGTTGGACAGCTGATTTTTGGAAATATAATCCAACTCTAAACAGTTGGACAAGTTTGACTAATCCGCCAGCTGGATTTCAGCAAGGTAGTGATATGTTATATAGCAATGGTGCATTATACGTGCCTCGCGGGTATTATAGAAACTTCTATAAATATGATATTGCTACAAGCGTATGGTCGTCTTTAGCTGATATTCCTGCCGATTTTTATCCAATGTACGGCAATCATAGTTTAGGAATAAATGGTGATTATATTTATTTTACTCGCGATTATAGCTCAACAACGACATTTTATCGGTATAAAATAAGTAATAACACTTGGGAAACGTTAACTACTCTTCCGTTTGCAACGGCATATGCAGGAAACGTATATAACCCTGCTGATGGTTATTTATATGTTTTTAGGGGTAATGGAACTTATGATTTTTGGAAGTATGATATTGCCAATAACCAATTCTTAGGAATGGTTGATCTGCCAAATGCTCCAACTACCGGAGGAGATATTCTTCACTATAATGGTTACTTATACTATCCGCGAGGAGGTTCACAGAACTTTTACAGAAGAAGTTTGTTAAGTAGTACTTGGGAAACATTGACAGTTACTCCAGCCTCATTTTCTGATGACACAAAAGGAACTGTTGCCGGCAGTTATCTATACTTTTTAAGAGGAAGTGGAGCAAACAATCTTTACCGTTATGATCCGGCCGGAGGTAGTTGGACAACAATGACAACCACTACTCCAACTACAACTGGTTATGGTTCAACGCTGGTTTATCCCGGCTCAGGTGACTATATCTATGCAACTCGTGGATATCTGACTCGCAGTTTCTGGCGTTATCAAATCTCAACCGATACTTGGAGTGATCCATTGGTTGCTGACTTACCAGACAATGCTGAGGCTGGGTATGGTTCAAGAATGATTTCAAATGGAACTGATATCTATTACATTGGCGGTTCAGGAATTGTTTCAATATTAAAATACTCAATTTCTGGTGATGCGTGGACCGATTTAGGCTCTCTGCCGTTTTCCCCTTATTACGGAACAGATATAAGTTACTACAGCGGCAAGTTATACTTTTTGGCCGGTTATCTAAAATCGGATATTTGGGAATATACGATTTCCGGAGGGACTTGGCGCTGGCTCGGCCAGACGCAGACATACGGAGCAACCGAAATTGGTGCTTGGGCTGGAAGCTCACTTGAGTCCGATGGGAGCGGAAACTTCTATGTAGTATTAGGAAATAGCATATATAGAATGTTTAGCTTTTCTGTTGGAAGTAATAATTATCAGTCTTCCGGAACTTGGACCAGCAACACTCTTGATCTAAGCTATGCAACCAGTTTTACCTCACTTATTTCATCGACGTCAACCCCGGGCGATTCAAATGTTTCCTTTGAGACAAGGTCAAGCTCGGATAAAACCAATTGGTCGAGTTGGGAAGCGGTCAGCGGAACAACAATAGTATCTGTGGCTGCAAGATATTTAGAAATAAGAGCAACGTTAACTGCTTCAACTGATAGAACTCAAACTCCAGCGATCTATTCTTTAGTGGTTAACTATGCCGGAGATGAGAGTACTCCAGCTAATCCAACAACTTTTATTGGTAAATCCCAGGCGGTTGGAGGAGTGACATTAACTTCCGGCAGTAGCTATGGTTATCATCAGCCATATTTTACTTGGACTGGCGCCACCGATGCTGAAACAAGCGTTGCCGGCTATTACCTATATTACGGAACCAGTAGCTCGGCTGATCCGGCAACTGCAGGTAATTATCAAACGACCGCAAATTATACAGCAACTCTTGAAATGACCACCGGAACGACCTATTATCTTCGTCTAAAAACAAAAGATACGGCCGGAAATATTAGTGATGCAACCACTGGGTTTACCTACGTTTATAATGGTGTATCTCCTCCCCAAAGTATTACTCAAACTTTAAGTACGGATTTTTCCGGAGGGATAGCAACTAATATATCAACTACAGGAGACGAAATAAAACTGTCAGGTAAACCAGGTTTTTGGTTGCAAGAAAGACTGAGTTTATCTCCTGCAGGTATTTATTATGGATCAGATTTTGCTTATGTTTCTTCGACTAATAAGCTTTATATTTTTCGAGGCTATAACACAACTACATTTTATGAATATGATGTAACGACTGATGTTTGGTCAACAAAAGCAACGACACCCGAGGCGGTTTATTATGGTGATAGTTTAGTTGAAGGACCTTCAGGATATCTTTATGCTCTTCGTGGTTATAATACAACTAAGTTTTGGAGATATGATATTGCCAACAATACTTGGGATGACTCGGCGGCGGTCGATCTGCCACAAAATGCCTATCAAGGAACGGATTTAATCTATGACGGCAACCGCTATATTTATGCCACACGAGGAAACGGTGATGACGCTTTTTATCGTTATGATACTGAGGGCAATATTTGGGAACAAATGGCTAATATCGATTTTGGGGCTCCAACGACGCAGGTAAACAACGTAGTAAATAATGGGGCCAATATGGCCTATGACGGAAGCGATACGATCTATCTTACCCAGGGAGCGCGAACAGGATTTTCCAGTTATAGTATTTCAAGCAATTCATGGATGGTATTGCCAAATACGCCAACGCTATCAACCGCAGGTTCAAAAATCGAATACGATTCAACCAGTAATGCTTTATATTTTTTTTCAGGAGGAGGCGACCCATTTTTCTACAAATACGATATCTCAACTCAAACATGGGTTAGTTTAACTGATACACCGATTGGAATATCAGTCGGGTCAGCCTTAAGAAATGTTGGAGGGAATCTTTATGTTATTAGAGGTGGTGGTGGTAAGAATTTTTATAAATACAACATAACTAAATCCTCTTGGCTTATCCCCAATACCAATCTTTTTGGCGATTGGTTTAGAGGATCGTACTCACATACTTTTGGTTATGGAGCTGACATAATAAAAGGAGACGGAAATTATCTGTATTTAACGAAAGGTAATTATGACAATCTGTTTATCCGTTACAACTATGTCACCGGCGAGGCAACCAAAATGGCTGATGCTCCGGCTGGATTTCATTATGGTGCGGAATTAGTTTACGATAGTGTCAATAATAAAATTTATGCTACGGCAAATTATTATTTCAGAAAATTTTATCAATATGATGTTTCGACAGATATTTGGTCAGAAATAACTACAGATCCTCCCCCATACGATTCATATGTTGGATCGGCCATGACATTTGACGGTAGTCAATATATCTACTGGCTAAGAGGTAATTCAAATACTTTTTATAGATACGATACTCAAGGAACGGCTGGTAATCGTTGGGAGGTTAGAGCTGTGGCTCCATCAACAATGTCCTATGGTGCCGATCTAATTTATAAAAACGGTTATATATATGCAGATAGAGGTGGAACGGGACTGCAATTTTATCGGTATGATCCTTCGGCCAATACATGGAGCGATCCGGCGGTAGCCGATTTGCCAACTGGAGGAGGAATTTATAATGATGGATTTTTAGTTGATGGCGGGGGAGATTATATTTATGCCTGCCGAGGATGGAATACAAGCGGTTGTTATCAGTATTCTGTCTCCGGAAATACATGGACTGCAATAGCAAATGCACCGGCTAATATTACAGCCGGTGGTTCTGCCGCTTCAAACGGGAGTGATAAAATCTTTGTTATTGCGGGACCCGGAACTAACACATTCTCAAACGGTCTTTATACGTACGTGATGCAGACATCGACTTCATCTTTTGAAGAAAGCGGAAATTATATTTCACCAAATCATGATCTGACGGCCACTTATAGATATGCCAATATGAGTGTCACGTACACGTCCGCTACTAATTCAACTTTGACGGTTTATACTAGCAGTTCTTCGGATAATACCACTTGGTCCGATTGGAGTGAGGCTTCAGAAGTTAAAAACGTCGGAACAACTTATACATATAAAATTAATTCAACCGCTAATCAATATTTGAAAGTTAAATTTGCTATGGCGTCATCAGATGGTATTTATTCAGGAACGATTTCCGACTATATAATATACTATTATCAGGACGTTAATGCTCCGACTAACCCAACCACGTTAAATTCATATTCGACTGCAACCCAGTCTGCCGCAATTACTACAAATACTTGGTACAATCACACAGCTCCTAATTTTGACTGGCCGGACGCTGAGGCGACCGGTGGAGCGACTGACAGCTCCGGTGGATCGGGAATCGCCGGTTATTATGTATATTTTGGTACTGATCAGGATGCCGAAGCCTCAGAAAGCGGAACTTTGACGACGTCATCAACCTACACGGCGTCAGGTTTAATCTCGGGAAATACATATTATTTAAGGATTCAAGCAATTGATGATGACGGAAATTATTCAGCCTCAAACTGGCAACCTTTTATTTACAAGTTTGATTCTGATAGCCCAAGTAATCCCATAACAATCAGCGTGAGTCCGCCGGGGTATACATCGGTTAACGATTATGATTTTACAATGAAAGGGGCAACCGATAGCGCTTCACTTATTGGAAGCTATTGTTATAAATATCTAACTGAAGTAGGCACTTATTCTACAGAAACATGTTTGGCAACAATGGATGCCGATGGTACGGCTACAGCTAGTGGCGTACTTGCTTATGATGACGGAGAAAATAATACTTTTTATGTCCGCTCCAAAGATAATGCCGGAAATTATGCTTCTTCCTATGCGACCCAAATATATAAATATTCAGGAACAGCTCCGTCAAAACCGACCAGTTTGGAAGTTACACATCCAACAGACGGGAGTAATTCAAATACAGTTAATGAGTTTGCCTTTGCTTGGGATGTCCCTGAATCTTTTTCCGGTGCGCAGTCGGGTTTAAGATATTACTATTCAATTAATGCTTTGCCAACAGGAAATAATGTTAATGAAATTGGTCTGTCAGATACATATTTAACAACCGATTCTTATGCTACACAAAAAGGAGATAATGTATTTTATGTTGTTGCAAAAGACGAGGCCGGAAATATTGATTATCTAAACTATGCTAATATCACTTTTACTGCCGATACTTCAGCCCCGGGGATTGCCCGCAACATTGATATTTCAGACGTTTCAATTAAAGAAACATCAAGTTGGAGGTTGGCACTTTCCTGGGATGCTCCTGAATCGTCAGGTAGTGGCGTTGCCACCTATAAGATCTATCGGTCAGCTGTTGCTAGCTCGGTTTGTACAAGTAATTATTCCGACTTTAATTATATTGCTTCATCAACCCAAACATCATATGTTGACACAGGGTTGACTCAAGATAAAAAATATTATTGTGTTAAAGCATGTGACTCGACCAACGAATGCTCAGCAGTTTCCGATACTGTTAATCTTTATCCGGACGGAAGGTGGCGGGTTGCTCCATCACTGGTTGGGGAGCCGACCGCCACTGTCAAAACAAAAACAGCCACGATCGGCTGGTCAACTTCACGCACAGCCAGTTCATTTGTAAAATATGGTAAGTCTGCCGGTAGTTATGGAGAAGAAGTTGGGTCATCGACTCAAATTACCGCCCATTCCATCGCTTTGTCAGGACTTGATCCGGGAACAACTTATTATTATAAAGTTCTCTGGACGGATGAGGACGGAAATACCGGCAGTTCTGATGAATATAGTTTGGTCACCAACGCAGCCCCGTTTGTTTCGGCAGTTAAATTTTCTAATGTCAATATTAATTCTGCCTATGTAAATTTCACGATAAAAAGTTCCGTTAAAGCCACTATTGAATATGGAAAAACAGTTAGTTACGGGGCAACCAGTTCACTATCAACCTCGACTAACGAATCAACTTATACTGTTGTTCTCGATAACTTGATTGAAGGCACTCCTTATCACCTTCGAATTGCTGGTGAAGATGAAGAAGCAAATGTCTACTATAGTGACGAATATACTTTTGAAACTTTGCCAACACCAAAAATATTAAACTTGAAACTTCAGCAGGTTTCAGGAATGGCGACGGCAACTTTGAGACTGCTTTGGTCCTCAAATACATTAATATCGACTGTAGTTTCTTACTATCCGACCGCCTATCCGGAGCGGGCAATTGACTCGGTCAGCTTGGCTTTGAAAAAAAACCATGAAGTTATTCTAAAAAATTTGATTGATGATACTGAATATACATTAATCATTAAAGGAAAAGATAGCGCCGGAAACGAATCTAAGACTGAAACGAGAAAAACTAAAACTTCAAACGATATGAGGCCCCCTGAAATTCAAAATATGAATGTTGAAGCAACTATCGTAGGAGTTGGGGACAGTGCTAAGGCTCAAATCGTTGTTTCTTGGGATACCGATGAACCGGCTAGTACTCAAGTTGAATATGCTCAAGGAACAGGGACAGGTTATGACCAAACAACTCAGGAAGATAGTAATCTGACGACTAATCACACCGTAACGATTACCAGTTTAACTCCGGCTAAAATTTACCATCTTCGGGCATCTTCAAAGGATAAAGCTGGAAATATTGGCCAATCATTTGATACAGTTATTATTACCCCAAAATCAACTAAAGACGCCTTAAATTTGGTTATCGAAAATCTATCAAAGACATTTGGATTTTTAAATAATTTAAATATTAAACAATAAAATAAAATTTGTTTGTCATTCCCGCCCCCGATCGGAGTCGAGGGCAGGCTCCGGCGGGAATCCAAGCTAAATATACATTATGAAAAAGGTAATTATAGTCTGGATCCCCGTCTCTGCCTGCGCAGACAGGTTCACGGGGATGACACATTCATTACTAACTCATATATATGAACATTAACAACAACAAAACTTTAATTGAAATAAGCAACTTAAAAAAATCCTTCTTGATGAAGGATAGCGAAGTTAACGTTCTTAAAGGAATCAATATTAAAGTGAAACAAGGGGAATTTGCGATCATTTTTGGTCCCTCTGGTTGTGGAAAATCAACCCTGCTTCACTGCATATTGGGTCTCGAACCGCCGACGACCGGCCAGGTATTGGTTGAGGGAAAGGATTTTTATAAATTAAATGAAGACGAAAGGGCTTTATATAGACGATTTCATGTAGGAATGGTTTTCCAACAACCTTTATGGATCTCTGCTCTTAATATCATTGAAAATGTCTGCTTTCCGCTTCATTTACTTGATCTTGATGAAAAAGAGATAATGGAAAAAGCTAAAAAAAACCTGGAATTGGTCGGGATGGATAAGTGGTCTGAATATATGCCAAATGAACTATCAGGTGGACAACAACAAAAAGTTACTTTGGCTAGAGCTCTTAGCATTGATCCATTAATGATTATTGCCGATGAGCCAACCGGGAACTTGGATACCGTATCCGGTCGTGAACTTTTAAAGACATTTTTAAAATTAGTTGATCTTGGGAAAACTATTGTCATGGTCACTCATGATTTGGAATATTTGAAATATGCGACCAAGATCTATCATATGCTTGATGGGGAAGTAGTTGAAGAAATAGAAGTCAGTAAAAAAACCAGATCGAAGATATTTTCTGGTAAAAAAGAAATTGATGGCGAATCAAATGTTCGTGACCGTGATTTCTTAAAGAAGTTGAAACTATAATATGGAAATAAAAAAATCGTTTAATATAAAAGATTGGCCAAGTAATTTTAAACTTTTTATTAAGTCTATTCCTGGTATTATTCGTACAATTTATCTTTTTTTAACTTTCTTTATAATACTATTAATCTTCTTATTTGAAAAAGTTTATGGACTTTTTGAAAGAGTCCCATTGATAGGTGGTTTATTCAAAGTCGTCGGCAATGTTTGGAAAAATAAAATGGGTAAATTAATGACTACCTTTATAAACAAACTGGAATCAGGTCGATCTTCTCAAGTTGAAAGAATTTATTTGATTGAATTAGCCTATCGAAATATGATGATTAAGAAGACCCGATCCTTTATTACTATTTTTGGAATGTCAGTCGGGGTTGGAGCAATTGTATTATTATTATCACTTGGATACGGAATTGAAAAATTGATTATTAGTAAAGTGGCTGGTCTAAACGAGCTGAAAATGATCGATATTTCCGCCGGGGAAAATACAGCTTTGAGATTAAATCAGGATGTCTTTAATAAAATAAATAAAATTAAAGAGAAGACTTTTGCTATGCCAATTATTTCGGTTGTTGGGAGAATTAACTATAAACGGGCCCAAACAGACATTTTAGCCTATGCGGTTCCCAAAGATTATTTAATAAATGGAATTAATATTAAGTTTTTAAAAGGAAAAGCCTTTGCTAATAACACTTCATTAGATGAAAAATTAAGTCTTAATTTTCTAGAAAATGGGCAAGTAGCCGGATCGGAAACAAAAATTGAATTTGGTGAACTTAACCAAAGGATCGCCGAAAGAGAAATTACTTTTAATCTTAATCCAGAAAAGCCTGTTGTCATTTGGACGAGCTGTTCAACGACAGCCAAAATGATCGGTTATGGGTCAAGAATAGTTGGAGGCTATACAGGGTATCAATATTGGGGATCAGACTATTATCCTTTTTCGCAAAATGGCCGGACTGGTTTTGACAAAAAGAATAATGTTTATTTAGGAAAATGGGTTAAAGCTAAATTTCCGATTTTTGAAAAAAAAGCCGATGGGACTTTAATTCCAAATTTGGATGACGTCGGAAAACAAAGGTGGGAAGAAGGGTGTGTTGAACAAAAAAATATTAGCATTATAGTCAAAGACAATTTTGGATCGGTTTTGGGGATTTCAACCGGAAGCGCCGAAGTTATATTTACCGACGATGTTTTGGCAGCTTCAGATTCAGCTGACGCTTCTTCTTCGGCTATTTATGGTGAATCAGTAGTCGCCACTGACGAAGCAGGGATTGAGACGGTATCTTTACAAGCGTCTTCTTCTGCCCAAAAAAAACAAGTTGAAACATTAAAATTCGTTCATCGTCCGGATGGAGAAGCAGTTGTTTCTTCAGGATTTTTAAATCTTTTAAATATTAACATTAACAAGGCGATCGGCACGACCTTTAAATCCTCTTTTATCATAGTTAAAAGCTTAATGCCTGACATCGAAGGTAGAGTGATGACTTCTGAAGTTGAGTATAAGATTATTGGAGTCATCGATGACACAAACAATACCTATTTTTACGTTCCATTTTCCGACATTCAAAAATTGGGAATAAAGAATTTTTCCCAGTTCAAGCTTATATTAAATAATCAAAAAGACCTTCCAAAAGTGAGAAAAGAAATTGAGACAATGGGATTTAGGACATCGTCTACCTACGATACCGTTAAGCAGATCGAAAGCTTATTTAATAATCTGAGATTATTGTTGGCGATCTTGGGAATGGTGGCTTTGGGGGTTGCTTCGCTTGGAATGTTTAACACTCTGACAGTTTCTTTGTTGGAACGCACCCGGGAAACCGGAGGAATGAAGGCAATCGGGATGGTATCAGACGAAGTTCAAGATCTTTTCTTGGCTGAAGCGATGATCATGGGTTTGTCTGGAGGTATTGGAGGACTTATATTTGGATTTTCTATTGGTGAAATATTTTCTATATTAATCTCAATTATAGCCATATCAAAAGGTCAGGGTTTTCTTCAATTGAACTATCTTCCTCCATATTTTGTTGCCTTTATTATAATCTGTGCTTTTGTGGTAGGATTATTAACAGGTCTTTATCCGGCGTATAGAGCCAAAAAGACCTCAGCATTAAATGCTCTTAGGTATGAATAAAAAAAAATCCAAAAAACAGATGTCTTCGCTTTTAACAAAAGTAAGAGAAGTCATTATTCCATTTGTAGTTAGTTTTATAACAGTTTTTTTATTGGTATATATTTCCCCTAATTTATTTAAAATCAAAAAGGAGCAAACTAGTGCGCCGAAACCAAAACTTAAAGAACTAATCGAACTGGAAAAATATCTATATATTGATCCGATGACGGTCATTAAGTTAATAGATAGCTCCGATAAAAAGGTTATATTGGTTGATATACGAGATGAAACTTCATACAAAAAAGCCCATATCAGAGGGGCTAAAAATTATTTAATTGATCAAACAAAAAATAATTTGAAAGAATTTAAAAATAAAAAAGTAATAATATATGGAGATACTAGTTTTTCAATTTCTTCAAAAGAAGTCGCTCTTTTTTTACTTGAAAAAGGTGTAGATGCAAGGCTTATGTCAGTTGGTTGGAATGAATTCAGGCATTTCAAAAATTTTTGGGTTCCGGAGAGTCAATGGAGCGAAATTGATATTAACAAATACATTCAAACTAATGAATGATGAAAAAAACATGGACGATAGTCTTCTTAGGTTTATTGATCTATTTCCCACTCTTATTTAACGGTTTTGTTTGGGACGATGAAGTGATGTTTCAGAAAGCAGGTTCTATCCCCGGAACTGTTTATTTTCGACCGGTAATTTCGGCTCTTTATTGGGGTATTTATAATATTTTTGGGCCACGACCGTTTTTTTTCCACTTTTTTCAGTTAATTTTTCATATCGCCACAGCAGTATTAATCTACTATTTATTTAAGCGTTTTTTTAAAGAAACGATCTCTCTAATTTTGGCAGCTATTTTTCTTGTACATCCGGCATCAGTTGAAGCAGTCTCATTTGCATCGGCCATGCAGGAAGTTGGATTTACGCTAACGGGAATGGCAGGTTTATATTTGTTTTCGGGTGGTAGAGACGGGGCATGCCCCGTCTCTACAACAAACATATTTTTCGGAACATTTCTTTTATTAATAGCCCTCCTGATGAAAGAAACCGCAATAGTTTTCTTCCTTCTAATTTTTTGTTATCTATTTCTTTTTAAAAAAAATCAGATTGTCTTAATCAGTTATTCAATTTTTTCCATGATTTTACTGATGACATATTTTTTGTTCAGAGTTTCGGGAGGCAGTCTCTACGTTCAGGGGCAAGGGCTTTTTCCGATTATGCGGGTTTCTTTAGTAACTCGCCTAATGAATATCCCGATGATTATTTTGTATTATTTAGGTAAATTTTTTTACCCAATGCATTTAGCAATTGCCCAGCATTGGGTTATCCATTCAATCAGTTTTAATAATTTTTTCCTGCCTTTATTACTTGAAATAGCATTATTTTTGACGGCAATTTTTTACATAATAAAAATTAAGAATAAAATTTTTGCCTTCTTTTTTATTTGGTTCTTACTCGGTTTGCTTCCGCACTTACAAATTATTCCTCTCAATATGACTGTAGCGGAACGTTGGCTTTATTTTCCGATGATAGGGATGTTGGGAATGGCTGGCTCATTACTGGATCCCCGTCTCTGCCTGCGCAGACAGGTTCACGGGGATGACAAACAAACGTCATTCCCACGTAGGTGGGAATCCAGACTATTATTTACCATTTTCATAATAATTATTTGTCTTTTTTCCCTCCGGAGTTTTGTCCGGGTTTTAGATTGGCGGAACGGTTTAAGTTTGTTTGGTCGTGATATAAGACAAGATAGCAGTTTTGACCTTCAAAATAATATGGGGGTGGAGTTATTTAGGACCGGGCAGTATAAGGAGGCAAAGAAATATTTTGAAAAGTCGGTTAAGTTAGCTCCGTATTGGTGGGTAAACTGGAATAACTTGGGAGCAATTTACGAACGTGAAAAAAACTATCAAAAAGCCAAAGAATATTATCAAAAAGCGATTGATAACGGTCAATATTATCTAGCTTATGAAAATTTATCAAAGCTAAATAAGTATTTGCAGTCAGGCTCTGCTGAGCCCACAAAATATTAGTTCTATAGGATAGATAAAAAAAGAAGTATTATTTGTAGTTTGTTATACTTAAAACAATGCAACAATTTATCAATTTAACAATATTTATTTTTGGGGCTTCAATCGGCTCCTTTTTAAATGTACTAATCGATCGATTACCTAAAGAAGAGAGTATCAACGGCAGGTCACGCTGTGACTTTTGCGGGAAAAAAATAGCTTGGTATGATCTGACTCCAGTTTTGTCATTTTTTATTTTGAAAGGGAAGACGAGATGTTGTAGGAAAAAGTTATCATTTCAGTATCCGTTGATAGAGTTTGTCACGGGCGTCATCTTTGTTACGGTTTTTAAGGACGGTCCTTATATTGAGTCGCTGACAAGGACTGTCCTTATTTCTGGAGTCATGGCTTGTCTGATCGTCATCTTCATTTCCGACCTTAAATATCATTTAATCTCGGATTATATTTTATTGGCTTTATTCAT
>Ga0210044_10008862_pt1 | contig 12425 bp, 10 predicted proteins | sample CryGey13umfilter_2_FD_183959 | JGI IMG/M metagenome (GOLD analysis project Ga0210044, IMG submission 183959) | Groundwater microbial communities from aquifer in Utah, USA - Crystal Geyser 4/9/14 3 um filter (SPAdes) (version 2) | ecosystem: Environmental > Aquatic > Deep subsurface >... | reverse complement strand
TGCCAGCGCCAACGCCTCCTCCATGAGACGTTCTGCTGGCACGACGCGGTTGACCAGCCCGAACTGGATAGCCTCGGCAGCCGTGAGCATTCGATTGTTCAGCACCATCTCCATCGCAATCGCCTTGCCGACCGCGCGCGTCAGACGCTGGGTGCCGCCCGCGCCGGGGATGACGCCGATGGTCACCTCCGGCTGGCCGAACCTGGCCGTCTCGGAGGCGACGATCATGTCGCAGGACATGGCCAGCTCGCAGCCGCCGCCCAGGGCAAAGCCGGAGACCGCCGCGATGACCGGCTTCCTCACCTTGCGGATGCCATCGAATAGCTCGACGAAGCTGCCGGTCAACATCTCGACCGCGCTGGCTTCGGCCATCTCTTTGATGTCCGCGCCGGCGGCGAAGGTGCGCTCGCTGCCGGTGATGACCATCGCGCCGACGGCCTCGTCGGAGTCGAAAGCCGTGAGCGCCGACACCAACTCGCTCAACAGTGTTCGATTCAGGGCGTTCATCGCCTGCGGGCGGTTGAGCGTGATCAGGCCGACGCGTCCGCGGGTTTCGGTCAAAATGGTTGTGTAAGACATGGTTCCTCCTTATGAAACGAATATAGACTCTATAACGGAATGCAGACTTCAGTCTGCCTTGCATTGCGGACTAAAGTTCGCGTTCCAGAGACTCTATAACGGAATGCAGACTTCAGTCTGCCCTGCATTGCGGACTAAAGTCCGCGTTCCAGAAGTTTTTCGGCTAGGCATTCAGGGTCTTCGCAATTGTGTCAAATGTTCCTCGATGTGCGCCAGCATCCGCTCGGCCCACCATTGCAGGGGATGCGTCCCATAGGATGGATGCGTGCCGGGACGATTCCAGGCCTCGGCGGATAGACCCCGCAGCCGGCCGGCGATCTCGGCACACTGACGGGCAAACTCCGCCAGGATTGCCTCCAGTGGCTCATTTGGGTCGTAATGCGCCGCCATCCACGCCTCCCCATCGAAGTTCTCGAAGGTAGGATTCTCTTCGTTCAGGATGCGGTACAGGCGCGGCGGGTAGACCTGGGCATTCACATCGCGCATGTGAACGGCGACCTGGTGCGAGTTCCAGCCGCCCTCTTCCAGCGGAGCGCGCGCATCGCGGACCCCCGCCAGCGCGGCGCGCAGTTCATCCGGCGCGGCGGATAGTCTTTCCAGAAAACGCTGACGGTACTCCAGCAACATCTCCATTTTACCTCCTACGGGCGGGACGATCCCGCCCCGAACAATGAAATGATCTTTTCGGCCGCCTCTCCCGTCTCTTCTGGCGCGACCAAATGTACGCGGATATGATACGCAGCAAATTCACCCGCCGCCTGTTCCGTCAAAGCGACCAGCCCGGCCTTGCTGACGAAATACGCCCCCCGGTTCTCTCGAGACTTGGCCCGCGCCCCAAGGTTGACCATCACCCCGCCGCCCTGGGCACGCATGACCCGCCCCGCGGACTGCATCAGCAAGAAGGTCCCGGTCAGGTTGACGTCCAGGGTGCGCTGCCAGTCCCAATCGTCCATATCGAGCAGCGGGAAGCGCGGCTCGACCTCGGCGCAATTGACCAAGATATCAATCCGGCCCCAGTCATCCAGCACCTCGTTGACCAGCGCCTGCACCGGCATCTTCTTGGCGATATCTTCCACGTAGGCCTTGACACATCCGCCGGAGGCCGTGATTCTGGCAACGGTTTCATCTAGATTGATCGGCGTGACGTCGTTGGCGGCCACGATTGCCCCGCGCGCCGCGAAGGCTTCGGCGATGGCGCGCCCCGTGCCCTTCCCCGCGCCGGTGACTAGAACAACCTTGTCCGTGAAATCACCCATCCCATCTCCTTACGTTTCACGTATCACGTATCACGTTTCACGTATCACGCATCACGTTTCACGTATCACGTTTTCCATCATTTCCCGCACACCACCAACTGCCTATCGCTCTGGCGCGCATTCAACGTCAGCCCCAAATATGGCGACGGATCCAGCGTATTGCGGATTTCCAGCTCGTTGCGAAAATTGCCCTGCCCATCATCCAGCACGATCGAAAAATGCAGATGCACGCCAACCGGATTATTCGGGTCGCCGGAATAATCGCCCTGGTAGCCAAGCCGCGTCCCGGCCTCGACATGCTTTTCATAGGTGCCAGGCGGGAAATCCGGCGAGATGAACGAATTGCCGGCCGGGCCGGCCATGTGGGTGTAATAAAGCCAGATCTGCCGTCTCGCACCGGCGTGCCGCCGCTCGCGGCACGAACGGTGGCGCCCCGGCTGTAACGGGTCTTCGGGAACGCGCACGATGACCGATGACTTCCAATCCGGCAGACGGGTCAGGTATCCGGGATAGGCCGCGACGATCGGCGTCAGGCCTACGTCCGACCCGCCGAAGATGTCAATGCCCTGATGCCGGTGTCCAACGCGGAACGAGTCGTCCCACAGGTAGCCGATGAAGCCGTCAGTGGGGAGAATGAACGGGGTGTCCGCTCCGCAACGGGTCCCGGCCCGCACCGCCCAGTCCGGGTGCGCCTGCGGATTCCGGATCCACTCAACCACGCGCACCGAGCGTCCCAGCGAAGGCCGCAGCGTTCGGTAAAGGTAATACCCGCCGCCCAGCAGCGCGCCAGCCACAAAAACCACGTAAATCAGGCGTTTTTGCATTGTGGTAGCCTACCGGCTACCATTATATACACCTTTTGGATTCCTCTAACGCAAATTACCCGTATCGCATGGCCCGCCGCTGGGCCAGGCAGGCTTATTGTGAGGCCGAAGGAGATTTCACCCTGGCTGTGGATGTCCGCGACGAGGACGAGGCGTTCGTCCTGAGCGCGCTCGTGCCCGGTCTGAAGGCCAGCGACCTCAACATCCAGATCCTCGACGACGTGGTCACCATCGAAGGCGAATTCGCGCAAGACGAGAACGAGTACCTGATGCGCGAACTGCCGCACGGCTCCTTCAGCCGCAGCCTGCGCCTGCCCGCGCCCGTGGACGCCGAAAAAGCCGAGGCCAAGATCACCGACGGCGTGCTGACCCTGCGCCTGCCCAAGGCTGAATCCGCTCGCCCGAAGACGATCAAAGTCGCAGCGAAATAACGCCAACCAAACATTTCATGGTTCTCCTCCTTGTAGAGACGCCCGATGAGGGCGTCTCTGTGTTTAGCAGCACCATCCGATGATGGATTTTTACTCCGTTGCCCACCCTCCGTCATCCCCCCGTTTTCCAACGTCGGAGACGTTGGACTCCGTCATCCACTTGTCAGGGTTTTTCAGGTAAAATACTGGAAACCTTCACCGGAGACTTGCTGTGCGAATCCGCTTTGCTTCCATCTTATTACTCGTCCTGCTTACGGCCTGCACCATCTCTGGCCGGCCAACGTCGACGCCGACGCCGGCCGCGCCGACGGCTCCGCCGCCTACCCCCATCCCAACCACAGAATCCACGGTGGTCAGCCCATTGGCCATCCTGCTCATCCCGGCAGACATGCCCTCCGACCAATCCGGCTTGTATCAAACCACCGTATATGACCTGGCGCAGCAGGCTGGGATGCGCTTCCAGGTGCGCAATGCGCTGACAGTTGGCGACGTCAGCACGGAAGCGGGTCTGAAGGTGGTCATTGCCCTGCCGCCCGATCCGGGTCTGGCCGGACTGGCGGCCGCCGCGCCCCAGGTGCAGTTCCTGGGCGTCGGCATCCCCGGCCTGACCGCCACGGCGAACCTGTCCCTGATTGGCGCCTCCGGCAAGCCTGTGGATCAGCAAGCCTTCCTGGCCGGTTATATTGCCGCCATGCTTTCGCCCGATTATCGCGTCGGCATTCTCACGCAGGAAGACAATCCCAGCGCCTTAGCCGCCGAGGCGGCCTTCATCAACGGCGTGCATTTTTACTGCGGCCTGTGCAATCCTGCCTTTGCGCCGTTCTACGGTTACCCCTTGCATATCGAGATACCCGCCGACGCCCCCGAAGGCCAATACCCGGCTTACGCTGACGGCCTGGCGCGCTATATGGTCGAGGTGGCGTTCGTTTATCCTGAGATCGCCACCCCCGATTTGCTGGATTCTCTCTACCAAAAAGACATCCTGATCATCAGCGAGTCCCTGCCATCCGAGGATCTGCGCCCGGGCTGGGTTGTCAGCCTCCAGCCGGAGGTCATCTCTGCCATCCAAAAAATCTTCCCCGAATTGGTGGACGGCAAGGGTGGACAGAACCTCTCCACCCCGCTCCTCCTGACCGACGTCAACCCCGACTTGCTCACAGAGGGCAAGCAGCGGCTGGTGGAAGAGGTGTTGAGCGATTTGCAGGCGGGATTTATTGACCCGGTGGTGAGCCCCTAAATAGTATCGTGATCAGCGGGGGATCAAATGCACCGCGCTGGCTTTGAACGAAGCGGAGACTTCCATTCCCTCAGCCAGGCCCATCTCACGCGCCGAGGCGCGCGTGACCAGCGCCATGAGCGGAAAGCCGCAGTCCACGACCACCCGGAACAACGATCCCTGCGGAGAAAGGCGCAGGATGCGACCCGTGAGGCGGTTACGTGCACTGGATGCCGGCGCGCCACCTTTCGGCCAGAGGGTCACATCTTCGGGCCGTAGGCAGAACAGAACCGTCCGCCCGGGGTTCATCTCGCCGGCTGCTTCCAGGTGGAGGCCATTCGCATCCACGATTACCCGGCCTTCCTGGCAGGCAATGACCTGACCGGACACGATCGTTTCCACACCGACGAAGGCGGCCACCTCTGCGTCGGCGGGTTCGGCAAATACCTGCTCCGGCTGACCGCATTGGCGCAGGCGGCCGGCGAGCAGCACCGCGACCCGGTCGCCAAGCAGCAGGGCTTCATCCAAATCGTGGGTGACGAAAATGGTCGTCTGGCCGGTCTCGGCCAGCAGGGATTGCAGCTCTTCGAGCAGGCGGGAGCGGGTTGGGGCATCCAGGGCGCTGAAAGGTTCATCGAGCAAAAGCAATTGGGGCTGGATAGCGAACGCCCGCGCCAGGCTGACGCGCTGCGCCTCGCCGCCGGAAAGCTTGGCCGCCGGACGATCCCGCAGGTGACTGATGCCCAGCCGCGCCAGCCAGTCGTCCACACGCCGGGTGATCTCTTCTTTTGGCAAACGCCGGAAGTGCAGACCAGCCGCCACGTTCTCGAAGACAGACGTGTTCAACAGGAACGGCTCCTGCAAGACCAGTCCGATGCGGCGGCGGTACTCGAGGTCGTTCTGCTCTTCCAGCGGCTGGTCGCCGAAGGTGATCTCGCCGCACGCCGGCTTGAGCAGGCGCGCAAGCGCCAGCAAGAGGGTGCTTTTCCCGGCGCCGTTGGGGCCAATGACGGCCAATACTTCTCCCTCTTGAACCCTCAATTGGTCAATCTCTAAAACAGTTTGCTTCTCACGGCGAACGAGCAAATCGCGAATTGCCAGCAGGTCGCTCACCGTTTGGCCCCCCGCTGCTGGATCCAGGTCAGCGCCAGGTTGACCAGGAAGGTCAGGAAGAGCAACAAAACGCCGAGGGCAATGGCACGCGCAAACTCACCTTTGCTCGTCTCCAATACGATGGCAGTTGTCAGGACGCGCGTCTGGTAGCGGATATTCCCGCCGACCATCATGGAAGCCCCGACTTCGGAGATGACGCTGCCAAATCCGGCCATCAAAGCTGCCAACAAAGGCAGGCGCGCTTCACGCCATAGGGCGAGGACCATTTGGAAGCGCGAAGCCCCTAAGCCGAGCAGTTGCAGGCGCAGACGCGGGTCGAGCTGCTGGAGCGCGGCGGCGGTCAGGCCGGTCACCACCGGCGCGGCGATGACCGTCTGCGCGATGACGATGGCGGCTGGCGTGTAGATCAGGCGCAACATGCCGAGCGGGCCGCTGCGCCACAAGAAAACAGAAACTACCAGCCCGACGACGACCGGCGGCAGCGCCATGCCGGTGTTGATCAGGCTGAGGAAAAACGAGCGCCCGGGGAACTTTCCCAGTGCAAAACCGGTGCCCAGCGGCAAGCCGATCAACAGACTGATGGCCGTCGCCAGACCGGAGACTCTGAGGGAAAGCAGGGTAATCTCCCAGACCTCCGGGTCGCCGCCAGAGAGCAGAAGAAGTGCGTTTTGAATGCCTTGCCAGATGAGGTTCATGATCTAGTTGATATGCCGCGCGCCTCGAAGGGGGTACGCGGCATATCATACATTAGCTTATGGTGAAAGCTTATGGCAAACCCAGGTCGGCGTCGGTCTTGTCGGCATCCGAGAAGAAGAGCGGCTGGCCGTACTTATCCAGACCAAAGGTACTGATTACTTCCTGCGTTGCCGGAGAGACGATGAAGTCTGCGAAAGCCATCGCTCCCTCCAGATTGGAATTGGGCCATTTCTCATGGTTGACGATGATGACGTGGTAAACATTCAGCAGGGCAGGGTCGCCTTCCACCAGGATTTCGAGTTGCAAGTTGGCTTTATTGGCCAGGTAGGTGGCGCGGTCAGTCAAGGTGTAGGCATCCTTTTCCGAAGTAATCGTGAGCGTGGCGCCCATGCCCTGACTACTTTCCACGTACCAGGCCTGGCCGGCCGGGTCAATGGCCGCTGTCTGCCACAGGCTCAACTCCATTTTGTTCGTGCCGGAATCGTCCCCGCGCGAAACGAAGGTGGCGCCTGCAGCGGCGATCTTCTGGAAAGCCTCTACAGCGGTGGCAGCGCCCTTGGTCCCGGCTGAATCGTCGGCCGGGCCGACGATGACGAAGTCGTTGTGCATGACCAGGCGACGGTCAGAGCCGAAGCCGTTATCCATGAATGTCTTTTCGGACGACGGGGCGTGGACGAGAAGAACATCCGCGTTGCCCTCCTCACCCATCTTGAGCGCCGCGCCGGTGCCGACCGCAACGGTCTGGACCTTGTAGCCGGTCTGCTGCTCGAAGAGCGGGATCAACACATCCAGCAGACCCGAGTCTTGTGTGCTGGTGGTGGTCGCCAGGATCAGGTTTGGGTTGGCGGGCGCTGGGATCGGCGTCGGCGAGGGCGCGGCTGGCGGTGGTTCAGTGCCAGCCGGTTGGGTCGCGGCAGGCGTCGGGTTGGACGGTCCACACGCGGATAACGCCAGGGAGAGAAAAACGACGAGGGTCAGGAAGATGTTGAGGGTGCGTTTCATGTTGTCCTTTCTCCTAAAGAAGAATTTGTTCACCGGTGTGCGTGGTATCGTAGCCGCTCAGGCTCGCCACTTCACGCCGGAAATCACCAGATTGCAGATAGTCCAGGATGGGCAATACCGTGTTGATCTGCTCCTGGGGGATAGTCAGGTCATAACGTTCATGGAACAGGGGAATGAAATCCAATCCATGCTGGAGGGCAGCGGCTTGCAGACCGAGGGCCGCGTCGGCTTCGCCGCGCTCGACGGCCAGGGCGCATTCGGTGTGCGTGGAAACTACATGCTCATAGCCGCGGATTTGTTCGCCGGAGATGCCCAGCTCGTGAAGCCGGGCATCCAGCCACAGGCGTGTACCTGAGCCGCGCTGGCGGTTGATGAAGGTCGCATCGGGCCGGGCCAGGCCGGCAACTCCGCGAATGCTCTTGGGATTGCCGGGGGCAAGCAGCAGTCCCTGCTGACGGTGAGCAAGCGTAAACAACGAGGTAGGCCGGTCGGGGAAAAAGCGGCGCACGAATGGCGTATTGTATTCTCCGCCCGTGTCGAGCAGGTGACAGCCGGAAAGATGACAAAAACCCTGGCGCAGGGCGACCAGCCCATCCAGGCTGCCAACTGGCAATGTCAACATATTGACGTGAGGGGAGAGTTGTCCGGCCAGGCGCTCGATTGCCAGGTCGTGACTGCCGGAGAAGATGACCGTCGGCCGGTTTTTATCTTGCGGCAAGACCATCTCCTGAATGAGGAAAGCTCCGGCGCGGGCGCGGTAGAATTTTTCCGTCACGCCGCTGGTGACCTTGACCTCGCTCACTTCGACCAGCCCGGCCTCTTCCAGCTTCTTGATGTGATGCCGCACCCAGGCCGGATGTTCGCCAAGCGCCTGGCCGAGGTGGGTGAGCGTGGCCGGCCCCGCCATCAGCAGGCGCAGGATCGCCAGGCGGCGGGGATCGGAGAGCAGTTTGATCTGCTCGAAGGTGGTGAGGGTTTCAACTGTGCCCATGTTTTCATCTAGCCGTTAAGGAAATACTTAACGGTTATTAGTTTACCCCAACGCTCACGAACCTGTCAAGGGCACAAACGTCTAAGAAAAAGCCTGTTGACCCCTTCCCGCCCCCCTTTCATCCCCCCACCCCCTCCCGCGCCCTCCCCCATTCCTGAAGTGCGGAATGTGGGAGGGCTGGGTGGGGGCGAAATGGGGGGACAGAGGGAGGTAAGGATTCACAGCCCATAAAGTGGACATAAATAGGTATAATTCGGCTGCTTTTATAGGATATTGGAAGATGGAAATCGGTGAGTCTCTTTCCCTGACCGACGCCGAGCGCGATCTATACTGAAAGAGGGCACAAATTGCGCTTTTGCACAACTCGTTCCGTCGGACTAAAGTCCTACCTCAGTTCGTAGAAGTCGGTTGAAACCGACTCGTAGCATCAGTCCGAAGGGACTTCCATATACTGAGCAGGTGGATTTAGCCCCAATACTGTTTAGTTAAGAAGGTCGGGCTTCCATGCCCGACGGCGTGCCCGCAGGGTGCTTCGCGAGGAGCCGTCTCTGCGACCTTATCTAAACAGTATTGGATTTAGCCCCGCGAATCAGGCGACAGAAAACCGCAATTTATGGCCGTGCCCGGTATAACTGACCAACCGACCAGGAGACTATATGACCCATCGCGAATACACCAACCGCCGCTACCTCGACGCCCTCGAAAAAAAAGTCCTCGTATTCGACGGCGCGATGGGTACCAGCCTGCAGACAATGAACCTAACCGCCGAGCACTTCGGCGGCGAAAAACTCAACGGCTGTAACGACTACCTGGTCATCTCCTACCCACAGGCGGTCGAGGAAGTCCACCGCTCGTTCCTCGAGGTCGGCGTGGACGGCATCGAGACCGATACCTTCCGTGCCAACCGCATCACGATGAAAGAGTACGGCCTGCAGGACAGGGTTATCGAAATCAACCAAACCGCCGCCTCCCTCGCCCGCCGCCTCGCCGACGAATACGCAACGCGCACCACGCAACAAAGACTCGTCGCCGGTTCCATCGGCCCCAGCGGCAAACTACCCTCCGCCGACGATCCCGAACTCTCCAATGTCAGCTTCGACGAGCTGGCCGACGTTTTTCGCGAACAGGCTACCGGTCTGATCCGCGGCGGCGTGGACCTGCTGCTGATCGAAACCTCGCAGGACATCCTGGAAGTCAAGGCCGCCATCACCGGCATCCAAAAAGCCTTCGAGGAGACCGGCGTCTGGCTGCCGATCCAGGCCCAGGTCACGCTGGATACGAGCGGGCGGATGCTGCTCGGCACCGATATCGCCGCTGCGCTGACCATCCTCGAAGGCCTGCCCATTGACGTCATCGGCCTGAACTGTTCCACCGGCCCCGAGCACATGCGCGAACCGATTCGTGTTTTGGGTGAACAATCCAGCCTGCCGGTTTCGTGCATCCCCAACGCCGGCCTGCCGCTCAACGTGGACGGCGTTGCCGTCTACCCTTTGGAGCCAGAACCGTTTGCCGAGGCGTTGACCGAGTTCGTCGAGAAGCACGGCATCCGCGTCGTTGGCGGTTGCTGCGGCACCACGCCTGCCCATCTCAAGGCCCTCGTTGACAAGCTTGCAAACCTTCCAACTTTCCAACCTTCAAACCTGCAACCCATTCCTGCCCTCGCCTCTGCAATTCAGGCCGTGCCCCTCATTCAGAATCCGCCCCCGTTCCTGATCGGCGAACGCTGCAACGCCCAGGGCAGCCGCAAGTTCAAGCAGATCCTGCTGGCCGAAGATCACGACGCTATCCTGGAGCTGGCGCGTGCCCAGGTTGCGGGGGGCGCGCACGCCCTGGACATTTCCGTGGCTGTGACGGAGCGTCCCGACGAGGGCGAGCTGATGCGCAAGGTGGTCAAGAAACTCGAAATGGGCGTGGATGTGCCGCTGGTGATTGACACCACCGAGCCGGACGTGATGGAGATCGCCCTCAAGACGGCCCCCGGCCGTTGCCTGCTCAACTCCACCCACCTGGAAGCCGGGCGCGCCAAAGCCGATAAGGTCTTTGCCCTGGCCAAGAGCCACAACGCCGCTGTGCTTTGTCTGACCATTGACGAAAGCGGCATGGCCAAGACTGCCCAGCGTAAACTGGAAGTAGCCCGGCGCATCTACGAAATCGCCGTGGAGGAACACGGCCTGCGCCCCGAAGCGCTGGTATTCGATGCCCTGACCTTTACCCTGGCCACCGGCGACCCGGAGTTCGTCAACGCCGCCGTGGATACCATCCAGGGAATCCGCCTCATCAAGCAAAGCCTGCCTGGCGTGCTGACCTCGTTGGGCGTCTCCAATGCCTCGTTCGGTCTCTCCCCGGCTGCCCGCCCGGTGCTGAACTCGGTCATGCTGTATCACTGCGTGCAAGCTGGGCTGGATATGGCCATCGTTAACGCGGCGCAAATCACGCCGTATGCCGAAATCCCTGCCCAAGAGCGCGAGCTGGCCGAAGACCTGATCCTCAACCACCGCCCGGACGCCCTGCAACGCTTCATAGAGCACTTCGAGAACGTCACTCCGTCTTCGGCCGGTTCCGTAGTCGCCGATCCGACCGAGGGCATGAGCGCCGAAGAGCGCCTGCACTGGCGCATCGTCCACCGGCATAAGGAAGGGGTGGAGGAGGATATTGATTTTCTTGTTCCCTATCCCCTAACTCCTATCTCGGAACCGGAGGATGCTAGGAAACGCCAAGAGAATCACGTCGCCGCCGTCCATATCCTCAACACCGTCCTGCTCCCCGCCATGAAAGAAGTTGGCGATAAGTTCGGCGCGGGCGAGTTGATCCTGCCATTCGTGCTGCAATCCGCCGAGGTGATGAGGAAATCTGTCACCCACCTCGAAAACTACCTCGAAAAGGTAGAAGGCGTCAGCAAGGGGCTGATCGTGCTGGCCACCGTCTATGGCGACGTACACGATATTGGCAAGAGCCTGGTCAAGACCATCCTGGCCAACAACGGTTACACGGTCGTTGATTTGGGTAAGCAAGTCCCAGCCGAGGCGATCATCTCCAAAGCTGCGGAGGTGAACGCCACCGCCATCGGATTGAGCGCGCTGCTGGTCAACACCTCCAAGCAGATGCCGCTCATCGTCAACGAGCTGCACCGCCGCGGGCTGAAGTTCCCCGTGCTGGTCGGCGGGGCAGCCATCAACCGCCGTTTCGGACGGCGCATCCTGTTCACGGAAGACGGCACGCCTTATGAACCGGGTGTCTTCTATTGCAAAGACGCGTTCGAAGGCCTGGAAACGATGGAGGCGCTCGTCACCGATGAAAAACGTTCGGCGTTGCTGGAACGCATTCGAGGTGAAGCCGACATGGAGCTAGGGCGCGCTCCACAACATTCCAACGTTCAGACCTTCCAACCTTCCAACGTGCAGCCCGCCCCCCTCGCTTTTCCTGGGAAGCTCGGCGCGCGCGTCGTCAAAGACATGCCGTTGGAAAGTGTGTTCCAGCATTTATCCATCAACGAACTCTATCGCCTCTCGTGGGGCGCAAAGAACGCCCACGGCCAGGAGTGGGAGAAGTTGAAAGCAGAGTTCGATGCCCGCCTGAAACGGATGAAGAAGGAAGCGCTGAAAGATGGCTGGCTAAAGCCGCAAGCGGTCTACGGTTATTTCCCCTGCCAATCCGACGGCGACGATCTCATCATCTACGACCCTGAATCTATCAACAGCAAAACGCAACGCATAACACGCAACACGCAACAGGCAGCACGATTCCACTTCCCCCGCCAACCGGATGGCGATCATCTCTGCCTGGCTGACTACTTCGCCTCGGTAGCTTCACGGCAAATGGATGTAGTCGCTTTTCAAGTTGTGACCGTTGGCCAGGAAGCTACGGAGCGCTTCGACCGGTTGCAGGCAGCGGGCGACTACACCGAGGCATATTTTCTACATGGCCTGGCCGTGCAGACAGCTGAGGCAACTGCCGAATACCTGCACCGTCACATCCGCCGCGAGTTGGGATTGTCGGAGGGTCAGGGCAAGCGCTACTCCTGGGGCTATCCAGCCGTACCTGAGCTGCAAGACCATCGCAAGGTATTCGACTTGTTGCCGGCCGAGAAGGAACTGGGCATGTCGTTGACCTCGGCCTACCAGCTCGTGCCTGAACAATCCACGGCAGCGATTGTGGTGCATCATCCGCAGGCAAAGTATTACAGCATTGGCGAGTCGCGCGTCGAGCAGTTGATGAAATGATCGTGGGGCGGAATGATATTCCGCCGAAACCGCTCGCACAACGAGTCAGCGGGATTCCATCCCGCTCCACACCGATGCAACATCGTGGGGCGGAATG
>Ga0210044_10008859_pt1 | contig 12426 bp, 11 predicted proteins | sample CryGey13umfilter_2_FD_183959 | JGI IMG/M metagenome (GOLD analysis project Ga0210044, IMG submission 183959) | Groundwater microbial communities from aquifer in Utah, USA - Crystal Geyser 4/9/14 3 um filter (SPAdes) (version 2) | ecosystem: Environmental > Aquatic > Deep subsurface >... | reverse complement strand
AGGGGAAGCGGATCTCCCGCGCCCTGATGGGCGAGAAAGGGACGGAGGCGCTCCGCGCAAACTTCGCGAAGAAGGTCGGGGGGATCCGCCGCGCGGAGATCCGCATCGGGGAGGATCTTCCCGTCGTTTTCCACCGCCGCAAGGGTCGGAAGTAGTTGACCTCCCGCACCATCCGGCCGTTGCCGGACGACGTCGTCAACCGGATCGCCGCCGGGGAGGTGGTCGAGCGCCCGGCGTCGGTCCTCAAGGAGTTGCTCGAAAACGCGGTCGACTCCGGCGCAGGAAGCGTCGAGGCGCAGGTTTCGGGTCCCTTCCCGTTCACGCTGCGCGTCACCGACGACGGATGCGGCATGACCCGCGCGGAGGCGGAGCTCGCGGTGCGCCGGCACACGACGAGCAAGATCGCCTCGGCGGGCGACCTCGAGCGGATCGGCTCCTTCGGGTTCCGCGGCGAGGCGCTCCCGTCGATCGCCTCGGTGGCGCGTGTCTCCGTCGTCACGAGGCCAGCGGACGCGCGAAGCGGAACGGAACTGGCGGCGGAGGGGGGAACGATCCTCTCCGTCCGCGAGGCGGGCGCTCCCCGGGGAACGACCGTCACCGTCTCGGGGCTCTTCGAGAACGTCCCCGCCCGCCGGAAGTTCCTGAAAAGCGAGCGCACCGAGATATCGCACCTGTGGGAGGTGTTCCACGGCGTCGCGATTCCCGGGGAGGGGATCTCCTTCCGGTTCGTCGATCCCCGCGGGGCGTTCGCGTACGAGAGCCGCGAGTCCGCCCTGGACCGGGCGAAGCGCCACGCGGGAGACGACGGGCAATACCTCGTCCCCGTCGACGTCTCCTCCGCGTTCTTCCGGATCTTCGGCTGGGCGGGGCTCCCCCAGGTTTCCCGTGCGGGGGGGGGCGGCCTCCGGTTCTTCGTCAACGGCCGGCGCTTCCGCGACCGGGGCCTCTACGCGGCGGTCCGGGAGGCGTACCGGGGAGTTCTTCCCGGCGATCGCCTCCCCGTCCTCTACCTGTTCGTCACCTGCAGCCCGGCGGAGGTCGACGTCAACGTCCACCCGGCGAAGACGGAGGTCCGCTTCCGGTACCCCCGCGACCTGAACGAACTGGCGCGCCACGTCCTCGGCGGGGCGCTCGGGGAGTCGCCGTCGCGCGCGGCGTTCCCTTACCGCGCCTGGGAGGAACGGATTCCGCCGGGGGGGGGAAGTCGGGCGGGATCGCCGCCGGACATGTCGCTCGAGGGCGTCACCGGCTCCACCTTCCCCCTTCCGGCGGCCGGCTCGGAACGAGCGGGGGATCTGCCGTTCGCCGAGCGGGGCGACGACGTGACCGGCGAGCGGTTCTTTTCGTCCCTTCTCCCGATCGGGCAGGTGCTGTCGACGTACCTGGTCTGTGAGGACGCCGACGGAATCGTCCTCGTCGACCAGCACGCCGCCGACGAACGGATCGTCTTCTCGCGCCTGAAGGATCGGTACCTCGGGATGAGGGCCCCGACGCAGCGATGGCTCGACCCGGTTGAGGTATCGCTACCGGGGGTCCTGCCGAATACGGATGAGCGTCAAGCCGTGGAGACGTTTCTCGCCCGGACCGGATTCTCCTTCGAGCCGGCGGCGGGGGAGCGGATCCGCCTGAACGGCGGCCCGGCGGTCCTGCCCGGGTTCGACGCGAAGCGGTGGTGGGAGGAGATGTGCGAATCGCTGCGCGCCCAGGAGACCCTCCCCAAGGACCTGTTCGACGCGGATCGCGAGCTGTGGCGGATGGCGTGCCACACGGCCGTTCGCGGCGGCGAGCGGGTGACGACGGAGCGCGCCCGCCTCCTGCTCGCGGAGCTCGACACGGCGGTCGCCGCCCACAGCTGCCCCCACGGCCGCCCGGTGTGGATCCGCATCTCCCGGGCCCGTCTCGAGGCCCTCTTTCACCGCACGGGATGACCGTCGGCCGTCTCATCGTCCTCTCCGGCCCGACGGCCTCGGGGAAATCGGCCCTGGCCCTCGCCTTGGCACGCGAATTCCCGCTGGAGATCGTCAACGCGGATTCCCTCCAGGTGTACCGGCATTTCGACATCGGTACCGCGAAGCCCACCGTTGCGGAGCGAGGCGAGGTCCCCCACCACCTGATCGACGTGGCGGATCCCGACGAACGTTACGATGCCGGGAGATACGTCCGGGAGGCGGAGCAGGCGATCGCGGAGATCCGGGGGCGGGGAAAGGTCCCGATGCTGGTCGGCGGGACGGGGATGTACATCCGCGCGCTGCTGCGGGGGCTGGACCCCCTCCCCTCGGACCCGCGCGTTCGGGAGGACCTCTCGCGGCGTTGGAACGCCGAAGGGGGCGCGGCGCTCCACGCGGAGCTGGCTCGGATCGACCCCGGGACGTCCGCGAAGGTCCACCCCTCCGACCGGATCCGGGTCGTACGCGCGCTCGAGATCGCTTCGATCGCGGGGATCCCCCCCAGCCGGGCGCGTGCGGCCTGGAGTTCCGCGGGATTGGGCCACGGGTGCCTGTTCCTGGCACTGTGGCCGGACCGGGAGACGTTGTACGGGAACATCTCCGCCCGGACGGAGGAGATGTTCCGGCGAGGGTTGGTGGAGGAGGTCCGGGGACTGCTCTCCAGGGGGGTCGATCGGTCGCTGAAGCCGATGATGGCCCTCGGGTACCGCCACGCGGCGGCCCATCTCCTGGACGGCGTCCCGCTTCCCGAAACGATCGGGGCGGTGAAACGGGACACCCGCCGGTACGCCAAGCGCCAGGTGACCTGGTTCTCCTCGGAACCGGATCTCGTTCATATCGTTCCGGGCGAGGCGTCCCGCGCTCCTTCGGAAGTCGTCAGAATGTACTTGTCCTGACCGTAATTCCGCATAAAATAGGGGGTTACGAAATTCGATGAAGGAGCGTGGATGATCCTCCAATACCTCGATTTCGAGCGTCCGATCGTCGACCTGGAAAACCGACTCGAACAGCTGAAACGCCTCGACGACGGAACGGACAAGGGCGTCAAGGAAGAAATCGGGAAGCTGGAACGGAAGATCGGGAAGATCCGCAAGGAGGTCTTCTCCAACCTGACGCGCTGGCAGATCACCCAGCTCGCGCGCCACCCGAACCGGCCGTACCTGCTCGACTACGTCAACCTCTGCTTCAGGAATTTCGTCGAACTGCACGGGGACCGGGCGTTTCGCGACGATCCTCCCCTGGTGTGCGGTTTCGCCGAGCTCGAGGGGCGCCGGGTCGTCCTCATCGGGCAGCAGAAGGGGCGCAACACCAACGAGAAGATACAGCACAACTTCGGCATGGCGAATCCGGAGGGGTACCGCAAGGCCCTTCGCGTCATGAAGATGGCGGAGAAGTTCAGCCTCCCGGTCATCACCTTCATCGATACACCGGGGGCCTTTCCCGGGATCGGCGCCGAGGAGCGCGGCCAGTCCGAGGCGATCGCGCGCAACCTCCTGGAGATGTCGCACCTCAAAACCCCGATCGTCGTGGCCGTCATCGGCGAGGGGGGGAGCGGCGGGGCGCTGGCGATCGGTGTGGGGGACGAGATCCTGATGATGGAATATTCCGTCTACTCCGTCATCTCCCCCGAGGGGTGCGCCTCGATCCTCTGGCGCGACACGGCGAAGGCCGAGGTGGCGGCGGAGATGATGAAGATCACGGCCCCGGACCTGAAGAAGTTCGGGGTCATCGACCGGATCATCCCCGAGCCGCTCGGCGGCGCGCACCGCGACCACAAGGCGGCCGGCGATGCGTTGAAGGCGGCGCTGCTCGATGCGCTCCCTCCGCTCCTGTCCCTGCCGATCCCCGAGCTCCTCGAGCGGCGCTACCGGAAGTTCCGCGAGATGGGGGCGATGAAGCGGAAGTCCGGGGGAGCGGCTTGACGCAGGACCGCCTGAAAGAGCTCCGCGTCGAAATCGACGCCATCGACGACCGGATCCTCGAGCTGCTGAACCGCAGGGCGAAGGCTGCCATCGAAGTGGGGTCGCTCAAGAAGGAGCGCAGCCTGAGGTTCTACGTCCCCGAGCGGGAGGTGGAGATCCTCCGGCGCCTGACCGACGTGAACGAAGGGCCGTTCCCCAACGACGGGTTGAAGGCGATCTACCGCGAGATCATCTCCGCGTCCCTCTCCCTCGAAAAGCCGCTCTCCGTGGCGTTCCTGGGCCCGCAGGCCACCTTCACCCACCTCGCGTGCCTGAAGCATTTCGGCGAGAGCGCCGAATACGTACCCCAGATCAATCTCTCTGCGGTGTTCGACGCGGTCGACCGGAACGCCGCAGACTTCGGGGTGGTGCCGATCGAGAACAGCAGCGAGGGGATCGTCAGCAACACCCTCGACATGTTCGTCGACTACAACCTGCTGATCTGCGGGGAGATCCTCGTCGAGGTGGCGCACGACCTCCTGAACGTCACGGGCGACATCGACCACGTGAGGAAGGTCTACTCCCACCCGCACGCCATCGCCCAGTGCCGCGGCTGGCTCGAGCGGAATCTTCGCGAGGTCCCCGTCTTCGATGTCGAGAGCACGGCCCGGGCGGCGGAACTCGCGGCGGACGACCCGGCGGCGGCGGCGATCGCGGGGGACGCGGCGGCCAAGATCTACGGGCTGAAGGCGATCCGGAAGCGGATCCAGGACAACACGAACAACTTCACCCGCTTCATCATCCTCGGGAGACAGGAATCCGTCCGGACCGGAAACGACAAGACCTCGATCCTCTTCGCGTCACGGGACGAGGTGGGAGCGCTCTTCAAGATGCTCGAGCCGTTCGCGAAGCACAACGTGAACCTGACCAAGATCGAGTCGCGGCCCGTCAAGACGAAGGCGTGGGAGTACCTCTTTTTCCTCGACATGTCGGGCCATATCACCGACCCGCCGATCGCCGAGGCGCTCGAGGATCTCAAGCAGCGGGCCCAGTTCATCAAGATCCTCGGATCCTACCCCCGGGCCATATAAAGGAGTATCCGCATGATCATCGTGTTGCGTGCAGGCGCGACGGACGAGGACGTCCGACAGATCGAGGAGACGATCAAGGGAAAGGGGCTGACCGCGCACATCTCGCGCGGGGTGGAGCGCACGATCATCGGGGCGATCGGAGATGAGCGGAAGCTGGACCCGGACGCGTTCGAGGGGCTGCCGGTCGTCGAGAAGGTGTTGCGGATCCTCGCCCCGTTCAAGCTCGTCAGCCGGGAATTCCGCAAAGAGGACACCGTCATCACGGTGAACGGGAAGGCGGTGGGGGGAAAGGCCCTCGCCCTGTTCGCCGGACCCTGCTCCGTGGAGGGGCGCGACATGATGACGGGGATCGCCGAGCGCGTCGCCTCCGCGGGGGCCACATTTTTACGCGGCGGGGCGTTCAAGCCGCGCACCTCCCCGTATGCTTTCCAGGGATTGGGGGAGGAGGGGTTGAAATACCTCGCGGAGGCCCGCGACCGGACCGGTCTGCCCGTGGCCACGGAGCTCATGGACCCGAGGGACATCGACCTGGTGGCGCGGTACGCCGACATCATCCAGATCGGGGCGCGGAACATGCAGAACTTCCGCCTTCTCACCGAGGTCGGAAAGCTCGACAAGCCGGTGATCCTGAAGCGCGGGATGAGCGCGACGATCCAGGAGTGGCTCATGTCGGCGGAGTACATCGCGTCCGAGGGGAACCAGAAGATCATCCTGTGCGAGCGCGGGATCCGCACGTACGAGACGGCCACGCGGAACACCTTCGACGTCTCCTCCATCCCGGTGGTCAAGTCCCTCTCCCACCTTCCGGTGATCGCCGATCCGAGCCACGCCGCCGGCAAGAGGGCCCTGGTGGAACCGCTCGCCGCGGCCGCGATCGCGGCGGGGGCCGACGGCCTGATGATCGAGGTCCACCAACAGCCGGAGAAGGCGCTTTCCGACGGTCCCCAGTCGCTCAAGCCGGACGCGTTCACGCGAATGGTCGGGCGGTTGAGGAAAGTGGCCGAGGCGGTCGGGAGGACGTTGTAGCGTCGTGGCACGGGAGCGTGTGGGCATCCTCGGCCTCGGGCTGATCGGCGGTTCCCTGGCGCTCGCCCTCAAGGGAAAGCGCGGCGCCCCCGAAGTGTGGGGGTGCGACCGCAGGAAGGAGACCGTACGCCGGGCGCTTTCCGCCGGCGCGATCTCCCGCGGCTGCACCGAGGCGCAGCTCTCCTCGTGCGACATGGTGATCGTGTGCGTCCCGGTCCTCCGCGCCGTGGAGGCGATCCGGCGTCTCGGTCCCCGGATGCGGCCGGGGACGGTCCTCACCGACGCCGGGAGCGTGAAGTCCGGAATCGTCCGGGAAGGGGAGCGCGCCGTCGCAAGGGGCGCCTTCTTCGTGGGCGGCCACCCGATCGCCGGGACGGAGGCGTCGGGATTTTCCGCCGCCGACCCGGCCCTTTTCCACGAGCGCTCGTTCATCGTGACCCCCACCCCCCGGACCAACGCGGGGGCCGTCCTTCGCGTGGAGCGGATCTGGAAGCGCGCCGGTTCCGCGGCCCTGCTCCGGATGAATCCGAAGGTCCACGACCACGTCTTCGCCTACGTCTCCCATCTTCCTCACGCGGTGGCGTACGCCCTCGTCCACTCCGTGGCGACCTTGCCCTCAAGGGTTCCGCTCGGCTACTCCGCGGGGGGGTTCCGGGACTTCACCCGGATCGCGTCGAGCAACCCGGAAATGTGGAAGGACATCGTGCTCGAGAACCGGACCGAGCTCCTTCGGGCGCTCTCGCACTATCGCCGGAATCTCGCTCTCCTCGAACGACGGATCGTCGCGGGCGACGCGGACGGGCTCCTCGACTATTTCGGGCGCGCGAAGAAGACGCGGGACGGGTTGCTGTCGTCATGAGCGGGGAAACGATCGTTCGCGGGGAACTTTCCGTTCCCGGCGACAAGTCGATCAGCCACCGCGCCGTGATGTTCGCTGCGCTCGCGACGGGGGTGAGCCGCATCCGCGGGTTCCTGCACGCCGCGGACACGCTGTCCACCGCGAAGATGATGCGGGCCCTCGGCGCGCGAATCGAGGAGGTTTCGCCCACGGAGCTCAGGATCGAGGGCCGGGGGCTGCGGGCCCTCGCCGAGCCCGCCGACGTGATCGACGCCGGAAACTCGGGCACTACGATCCGGATCGGGTCGGGGATCCTCGCCGCCCAGCCGTTCCTCTCCGTGGTCACGGGCGACCGGTACCTTCGCCGTCGCCCGATGAGCCGCGTGATCGATCCGCTGACGCGGATGGGGGCGTCGATCCTCGGGCGGGACGGGAACCGTCTCCCGCCCCTGTGCATCCGCGGCGGGGTGCTCCGGGGGATCCGGTACGGGATGCCGGTGGCTTCCGCACAGGTGAAGTCGTCCCTGCTGCTCGCCGGGCTGTACGCCGACGCCCCGGTGACCGTCGTGGAACCGATGCGGTCCCGAGACCACACCGAGCGAATGCTGACGGCGATGGGGGCCACGGTTTCCCGGGACGGGAACGCGGTCACCGTCGCGCCTTGCGTGCGTCTCGATCCTCTGGAGATGACGGTACCGGGTGACCTCTCCTCGGCCGCCTTCTTCCTCGTCCTCGCCGCCGTCACCCCGGGCTCGTCGCTCACCGTCCGCGGCGTGGGGGTGAACCCGTTCCGCACGGGACTCCTCGACGTCCTCCGCCGGATGGGCGCCGACATCCGGCGCACGGGGGAGCGGGTCGAGGGGGGAGAACCGGTGGCGGACCTGATCGTCCGCGGTGCGGCGCTGTCGGCCGCGCACGTTGCGCGGGAAGAGGTCCCCGGCCTGATCGACGAAGTCCCGATCCTCTGCGTTGCCGCCGCCTTCTCCGCCGGCCGGACCGAGATCCGCGGCGCCGGAGAACTGCGCGTCAAGGAGTCGGACCGGATCGCGGCGATGGTCGCCTCCCTCTCTTCGCTCGGCATTCCTTGCGGGGAGTACCCGGACGGCCTGTGGGTGGAGGGGCCGGCCGCCGTCCGCCCCTCGGGTCCGTGCGACAGCCGGGGGGACCACCGGATCGCGATGTCGCTGCGGATTCTCGGCGCGGCGGCGGGGGTTCCGGTCGAGGTGACGGACGTGGATTGCATCGACACGTCCTTCCCGGGGTTTCAAGCGCTGCTCGAAGGATTGACACGATGAGGTCCCGTCCGGTCGTCACCATCGACGGGCCCTCGGGCGCCGGGAAGACCACGGTGTCGAGACAGCTCGCGGAAGGCGCCGGAATGGTCCGCGTCGACACGGGAGCGATGTACCGGGCGGTTGCGCTGGCCGCCCAACGCTCCGGAGTCCCGTGGGACGATCCGGTTCGTCTCGGGAGGGTGGCCCGGGAGATGGACCTCTCGTTCCGCACCGTGGCGGGGGCGCCGCGCGTCTTCCTGTCGGGAGAGGACGTGAGCGAAGCGATCCGGACGCCGGAGATGAGCATGGGAGCCTCCGCGGTCTCGGCACACGGGCCGGTCCGCGAGGCGCTGGTGACGAAGCAGCGGGAGATGGCAAGGGAGGGGGGGGTCGTCCTCGAGGGGCGGGACACCGGCACGGTCGTCTTCCCCGACGCGGAGGCGAAGTTCTTTCTCGACGCCGCGGCCGCCGTGCGCGCCCGGCGCCGCTACCTTGAGATATCCCCCCCCGGCGCGCAGCCGTTCGAGAAGGTCCTGCGGGACGTTCTCCGCCGCGACGCGCAGGACAGCACGCGGGACCACTCGCCGCTGCGGATGGCGGACGGCGCCTTGTACATCGACTCGACGACGATGACGGTCGACGAGGTGGTGCGGGAGATGCTGCGGCGCCTGCAGGGGGTCCCGCGGTGACGAAGAAAGTCCTGATCGCCAGGAGTGCGGGCTTCTGCTTCGGCGTGAGGCGCGCCATCGCCATCGCCGACGAGACGGCCGGGAAGCGGGCGGCGGGAGAGGGGAAGGAGGGTCCGATCCAGTCCCTGGGTCCGATCATCCACAACCCGCAGGCGGTGGAGAGGCTTCAGGAGAAGGGAGTGCGCGTCGTCGATACGGTCGACGAGATCATCTGCGGGAAAGCGATCATACGTTCCCACGGGGTGACCCGCTCCGACCGGGCCGCGCTTGAGGGGAAGGGGATCACGATCGTCGACGCAACCTGCCCCTTCGTGACGAAGGCCCAGGAGCACGCGAGGACCTTGAGCCGGAACGGGTACGCCGTCGTGGTCGTGGGGGATCCGAACCACCCCGAAGTGAAAAGCATCATCAGCTACATCGAGAAGGGGGTCCCCGTCTTCACCTCGATCGCGGAAGTCTCGGCGGCGAAAGGGGTGCGCAAGGCGGGGATCGTGGCCCAGACGACGCAGTCGTTCGACAACCTCATGGCGTTCGTCGCCGCCGCGATGAAGCGATTCCCCGAAGTCCGGGTCTTCAACACGATCTGCAATGCGACCGCGCTGCGGCAGGAGGAGTCGACCGCCCTTGCGGGAAGGACCGACGTGATGTTCGTCCTCGGCGGGTACAACAGCGCGAACACGCGCCGCCTGGCGGAGATCTGCAAGGCGATCAATCCCCGCACCCATCACATCGAGACGGAAGCCGAGCTGACGCCTTCGATGGTCGAGGGGGCGTCGGTGGCAGGGGTGACCGCCGGGGCGTCGACCCCCCAGTGGATCATCTCGGGGTTCCTCGAGCGCCTGAAGGGACTTTGGAAGTGCGATTCGATTGATGTATCCTTTTACCGGTAACGGGTTACGGTGTATAGTAAATAATTCGGAAATCAACTACAGGAGCGCGGAATGGACAACAACAAACCCGACCCAACGGATCTTCCCGGGGAGACGCCCACGGAATCTCCCGCCACCGGCGCGCCGGCCGGGGAGGAAGATTTCGCACGGATGTTCGCGGCCAGCCTCCAGTCCACCGGGGAAGGGCAGGTCATCCATGGGAAAGTCATCAAGGTTCTGAAGGATTTCGTCGCCGTCGACATCAACAAGAAATCCGAGGGGATGCTGCCGCTCGACGACCTTCCGGAAGAGGAGCGCGGCGCGCTGAATCCGGGCGACCCGATCGAGGTGATGACCGAGGGGTACGACGCGTCCATCGGGTCCATCCGCCTCTCCCGTTCGAAGGTGATGAAGATCCGGGTGTGGGACGACCTGCAGAAGTCGTTCGACGACGGCACGCCGGTCCAGGGGACGATCGTCGCCAAGGTCAAGGGCGGCTACACCGTGGACATCGGGGTGAAGGCGTTCCTTCCGGGCAGCCAGGTGGACCTCCGGCCGGTGCGGGACACCGACCCGATCATCGGCATCTCCGGGAAGTTCAAGATCCTCAAGTTCTCCCGCAAGAAGGCGAACGTGGTCGTCTCCCGCCGCGCGTTCATGGAGGAAGAGCGCGAGGTCCAGCGCTCGGAACTCCTTGAGCGCATCAAGGAGGGGGACATCGTCGAGGCGCGGGTGAAAAACATCACCGACTACGGCGTCTTCATGGACCTCGGGGGGCTTGACGGCCTGATGCACGTGACCGACATGAGCTACGGGAAAGTGGGGCACCCCTCCGACATGTGCAAGGTGGGCGAGCTCTACAAGGTGAGGGTCATCCGCTTCGACCGCGAGCGCGGCCGCATCTCCCTGGGCCTCAAGCAGACGAAACCGGACCCGTGGCTCGATCTCGACACGAAGTACCAGCCGGGGATGCGTGTCCCCGGAAAGGTCACCAACACCACGAAATACGGCGCGTTCATCGAGATCGAAGAGGGGGTGGAAGGGCTGCTCCACATCTCCGAGATGTCGTGGAGCAAGCGGCTGAAGGACCCTTCCGAGGAGATGAAGGCGGGCGACGCGGTCGAGGTGGTGGTTCTCAAGGTCGACAAGGCGAACAAGAAGATCTCCCTCGGCTACAAGCAGCTCCTCTCGAACCCGTGGGACGAGCTCCGCGCGCTGCACCCCGAAGGCTCGATCGTCGAGGGCGTGGTGAAAAACGTGGCCGACTTCGGCGTCTTCGTCGACGTCGGGGAGGACATCGACGGCCTGGTCCACGTCTCCGATCTTTCCTGGAACACTCGGGTGAAGAACGCGTCGGAGCTGTTCAGGAAGGGGGACCATGTCCGTGCCAAGGTCCTCAAGATCGACCCCGAGGCGCAGAAGTTCTCCCTCGGCATCAAGCAGCTCGCGGAAGACCCGTGGGCGGGGGTCGAGAAACGGTTCAAGAAGGGCGACATCGTGACGGGAAAGGTGACCCGCGTGGCCGATTTCGGGGCGTTCATCGAGATCGCCGACGGGATCGAGGGGCTGGTCCACGTCTCCGAGATCTCCCGGGAGAAGATCGAAAGCCCGGCGGCGGTTCTCAAGGTCGGCGACGAGGTGAACGCGGTCGTCCTCGGCGTGGACCGGTCGAACAAGAAAGTCTCCCTCAGCATCCGGGGACACGCCGACCAGGTCGATCGGAAGAACATGGAATCGTACCTCGGGAAACAGGCAGAGCCTCCGAACGAGAACATCGGGGCCCTGGGCGAAGCGCTCCTGGCCAAGTTCAAGGCCAACGGAGAGCAGAATTCCTGACCCCGATGGTTGACGGCTACATATCCGCGTCCCCGGGCCGGAGACCGTTCCTGCGCGGCTGTCTCACCGTGCTGCTGGTCCTGGGGGGGTTCTTCGTCCTGCTGCTGATCATATCGCGCATGGACGACCTCCCCTTCGCCCGGGGGGAAAAGGTGGCGGTCATTTCGGTCTCCGGCCTCATCTCCGACTCCGAGCCGACCATCGAGCAATTGAAGAAGTTCGGCAAGGACGACTCGGTCAAGGCGATCGTCCTCCGGATCGACTCCCCCGGGGGAGGGGTGGCCCCGTCCCAGGAGATCTACGAGGAAGTGAAGAAGGCGCGGGCGAAAAAGCCGGTCCTCGCCAGCATGGGGGCGCTGGCGGCCTCCGGCGGCTACTACATCGCCTGCGGGGCCCAGCGGATATACGCGAACCCCGGGACGATCACCGGATCCATCGGCGTCATCATGCCGTTCATGAACGTGAAGGACCTCGTGGAGAAGATCGGCGTGAAAGGGATGACGGTGAAAAGCGGTATCTTCAAGGACATGGGTTCCCCCATCCGCGACATGACGCACCAGGAGCGCGAACTTCTCCAGGGGGTGGTCGACAACGTCCACCTTCAGTTCGTCAACGCGGTGGCGGCCGGCAGGAATCTCGACCGGGAAGATGTCCTCCGGATCGCCGACGGGCGGATCTTCACCGGGGAGCAGGCGAGGGAGCTCGGGCTGGTCGACGTTCTCGGAAACCTCGAGGACGCGATCTCCGACGCGGGAAAGATCGGGAAGATCTCCGGGGAGCCGAAGGTCGTCACCTCACCGAGGAAGAAGATCTCCTTCCTCGATCTGCTCCGGGAGGAGATGCGCACCCTGATCGACGAGAAGCTGTCCGGAAATCACCTGAGTCTCGATTTTCTGGCCCAATAAATCGTTCGGAGGAACCCCTGGGATGACGAAGAGCGACCTGGTGGAAAAGCT
>Ga0210044_10008856_pt1 | contig 12431 bp, 17 predicted proteins | sample CryGey13umfilter_2_FD_183959 | JGI IMG/M metagenome (GOLD analysis project Ga0210044, IMG submission 183959) | Groundwater microbial communities from aquifer in Utah, USA - Crystal Geyser 4/9/14 3 um filter (SPAdes) (version 2) | ecosystem: Environmental > Aquatic > Deep subsurface >... | reverse complement strand
TCGGGATCCCGGCCACCGCCACGGCCAGGACCACACGCACGACCGAGGCGGCTGGAAAGCCGGCGTGGAAGCTGCGAAACAGCAGGACCGCCGAGAGCAGCACCCCCAGCGCCATGGCCGCCGAGGACGCGATGGCGGCCGTGGCCAGCGACGTCTCGGGTGTCGCGGACATCGGCACGAACACCACGTTGGCCCCGGCCGTCAGACCCAGGGTCACGATGCCCGAGCCGAGCGCCTGCATCGTCTTGCCCGCGCTGTTGAGGATGGTGTTGATGATGGCGAACATGGAGAAGCAGATCATGCCCGCCGAGAGCACCCGCAGCGCCGGACCCCCGATGCGGAACTGCGTCGGGAAAACGACGTTGATCACCGCTGCTGGATTCGACATGAAGACGGCCGCGATTCCGGCGGAGAAGATCAGCGACAGCCGCAGCGTCTGGCGGATATACCGCTGGGTCTGCGCCAGGTCGTTCTCGAACGTGGACTTCGACACCAGCGGGAACACGACGAAGGCCACGGCGATGATCGCCTGGTATGGAATGAACGCCAGCAGCTGAGCCGTGCCGTAGTACCCGGCGTAGGACGACACCAGCGCGAATCGGCCGACGCCGTCCGTCATCCCGCTGATCTGTCCCACGAAGCGTGGCAGCAGGATCAAGTCGATGGTCATGATCAGATTCAGCGTCAGGGTGTACAGCAGCACCGGGGGCAGGTAGCGCCACAGGTGTGACGTGGAGAACGGACTCGACCGCCGCGGCAACCCCACGATCACCATCGAGATCACGAGGATCAGGGCGGCGGCCCCGACGAAGCCGGAGATCGCGCCCGCCACGCCCCATCCGGCCAGCACACCTCCGAGGATCAGAATTGCGCGAAGCGTGGCGAAGGTCATGTCCAGCGCGGCCTGCCGCCCGAAGCGCTTGAGTCCGTTGAGCGAACCGACGAAAACCGCGTAGAACGCGTAGCAGATCATGATCCCGGCAGACAGCTGGTACAGCGAGGTCAGCGTCGGCACACCCTGTCGGCGGGAAATCCAGGGAGCCAGCGCGACGTAGATCACGGCGATGCCTCCCCCGAGCAGCGCCTGGACCTTGAGCGCGGCCAGCTTGACCCCATCCACCATCTCCTCAGCCTGTGCCGTGAACTTGCTCACCCCCTGGATCGTGCCGGTGATGATCACGTTGTCGATGACGGAGACCAACCGCACCACCAGCTGGTAGTGGCCCCAGGCAACATCCGAATGGAGCAGGCGCGGCAGGATGAACTGGATCACATAGCCCGCCACCATGAAGTACGCCTTGGCGATGGCGATGTGTATCACACCACGCCCGGCGGCTACGGTCGTGTCAGCCATGCGGCATGACTTACTCGCTGGTGCCTCGTCGAGTCAAGCACCAGCGACGCGCCATGCCAGCCAGTGGGCTGCAATCAGCAGCAGCCCCCGCGGCTGGAATATCCGCCCCTTCGTGAAACGGAGAACCCGGAGCCATACCACCCGCTGACGTGGTCCACCTTCAACCCCTGCCCGCCCATGATGTAGTCGTGGTCCTTGGTCGTCACGAGCCAGGTGATCCCCTCCGACTCGTAGCAACGATCATCGTCTCGCGGCTCATCCAGAGCCAGCCCAAGGCGCGGTCCACCTCAACCATAGCCCTCGATGAACAGTCGTAGAGCCGATCCCGGCTTCTCCTCCAGGAGGTTGTTCAGGGCGGTCTTGGCGCGTTCGGTGAGCTCAATCATGGTCCGGTCCCTCGCTTTGGTCTCATGCTGTTCGAGCCGACGTGGCGCTCCGGGTTGCACAACATACCGCAACGGTCCGAAACAAGGCCGGAAAAACAGGTCAATAGGTCACGAAGGTGGGCGTCGGATATCGACGAATCATCGACCCGTCCGCCAGACGGTAGGTCACCTCCCCCACCGGCTCGGCCCGTACCCGGACCAACCAGCCATCGCGGTATGAGGCGACGACGACGCCCCCGTTGCGTAGCGCTCGATCTCGATCGTCCTGGTGGTTCAACTGGAGCAACAGCATCCGTACCTCCTGATGCTGGTTGCATGACCGATGGAGGCAAGCTGTCAACCGATATCGGTCACTCGCGCTGGGCGCGCTTCCGCTCCTCGATCTCGGCGATCTCGTCGGCAAACATCTTCGCATCCAGCGGACAGGGCGGCTCGTTCTGCGCCGCGTACTGACACTCCTGCTGGTCGCACTGGACGCAGTACCCCTCCACATGCTCGAAGCGCGCCGAGCTCCGCCGCCGCAGCTGGATCTTGACCGGTTCGTTCACCACGAGGCACTCGAAGGCCCGCGTCCGCTGTCGCTTCGTCAAGGCGTCGGCCTCGGATCGCTGCTGCCGGACTCGCCGGGCGCGGGGGCGGAGATCTTGGGTGCGGACACGGAGAGCTCCGACGTGGAGCGCTCCGGGGAAGGGCCGTCGGACGGAACGATGTCGGACTCGTCGACGTGAGACTCCCCCATCTCGGACTCATCGTCGCCCGGGCCGCCCGCCCGCACGGCTGCTCGCTGAGCGCGACGCTCCTCCTTCCGCTGTTTTCGTTCACGCTTGGCGGCCTCGCGCTGCCGCTTTGTCGACGTGGTCCGACTCTTTGCACCCATTGAATACCTCGCTATGGCAGCTGCTGCCGCAGGTCGAGTCCGGGATTCTCGACGGACGATATGCTGCAGCCTCTGGACAGGCACTTTCGACTGGCAGGCGAAAGACGGGAGATACCGAAAGCCTTGATGTCACTGCAGTATAGCAGCTTTGACGCCATGGTCAAGCAGCACGGCCGCCGCACGAGCCGTGGTACAGTCCGCACATGAAGCGCATGGTCGTCATCTCTCTGCTGCTGGCGGCCTGCCCCGACACCGCACCGCCGGGCGACGCGACGGCTCGGCCTGCAACTGCGCCGCCGGCGAGAGCTGCGTCGACCTGGTGACCCCATCCGCACCCGCGGGGCACACCTGCCTGCTGCTGTCGGGAGGAGCCTGCGTCTCCAACGCCCTGGCCGAGGCCTACTACGGCTTCTCCTCGGCCGACCTGCTACCCTGCTGCAAGAGCGGCTGCACGCCGGGGGTGTCCCACTGTGATCTGGGATGGAGGGCCGACACGCGCTGGGCGTACGTCCGCCAGCTGGCCACCTGCGGCGGTTGCGGTGACGGCACCTGCGATCCGGGCGAGTTCCCCGACACCTGCCCCAAGGACTGCACCTGCGGCGACGGCCGCTGTGCGCCCTCGGAGATCGAGACCTGCCCCGAGGACTGTGGCAGCTGCGGCGACGGCGCCTGTGGTCCGGGTGAGGACTCGGCCAGCTGCAGCGCTGACTGCACCTGCGGCGACGGCCGCTGCGAGCGAGCCGAGTCCCCCGCCACCTGCCCCGCCGACTTTGGCCGGTTCGCCGGATCCTTCTCCAGGCACTGGTCGACCACCCGGGCCACCGCGGGTGAAACAGCGGGCTCCACGTCGCGTAGCGGCGGGGGTCGCTCGGTGATGTGCTTGGCCAGCAGCAGCCCCGAAGCCTCCGCGGTGAAGGGCGGCAGCCCGGCGAGCATCCAGTACAGCACCACACCCAGCGAGTACAGGTCGGTGTTCTCCGGCTTGAGATCGCGGTGGACGACGTTTTGATCGTGAGCCGCCTGCAGCGCGGCGCAGATCTGTTCCAGGTAGGGCAGCACCTCGGCGGGAGTCATCTGGCCCCTGTGCTCCATCACGTCCTTCAGCTCCTGCCCCTCCAGGAGCTCCATCACGTAGTACAGCCGTCCGTCCTCCAGCCCAGCTGGCGCTGGATCACGTAGTTGCCGATGTGCAGCCCCACGTCGCCCGTCCTGGCATCGGCCCCTCGCCCGGTGTCCGCCAGCTCCAGTGGAAGCACCGTGGCGCCCATGCTCTCGTCTGTCACGGCCTTGCTGAACGCCTGCCAGAACGGCTCCATCGTCTGGTGCCGCCGGGCGGGATCCTTGCGCAGCGCGACCATCACCGCGTCCTCGACCTCCTGGGGGATCTCGGGACGACCTTCGCGCAGCGACGGTGGAGCCGTGTTCACGATGTTGTACAGCAGGCCCGGCAGCATGGTCCCCTCGAACGGGGCCCGGCCGCACAGCATCATGTACACGATGACGCCTCTCCGTCGACCGTCGCCGCCTCCTCCCTCAACATGATCAGCCTCGGCGAGACCGAGCGAACGACGACCGGCACCGGCAAGACGCTGTACTCCTGCTCCTGGATGAAAAACGCGACGGCGAGTTGTCAGGTGTCGGGGACGGTCACCTTCACGAAGACGGGGACGGCCCTGGTCGCCGGCTCCTACTCGCTGTCGTTCGACGACGGGGCCGGGCAGAAGCGGGCTATCAGCGGCCAGTTCGAAGCCACACCCTACCCGCCGAACAGCGAGCTGAAGCCGTAGCGGAAGCGCGCGGGCTCAGCGCCGGGGCGCGTTCCCGACGAGGGAAACTACCCGCTCGAGGAGGAGGCGCAGCTCCTGACGCCAGACCGGGACCAGCGCGTTCTCGAGGCCGAGGCGGACCCAGACAGGTCCGGCTGTCCACGTCGCCGGGAAGCGGCTCGGGGCCTGCCGCGCGGTGGCCCCCGCGACGGCCCGCTCGATCTCGTCGGCGGGCGTGTCGTCCGGCGCGACCACGTCCAGGTAGCTGCGGACGCGGTTCCCCGGCGGCGGGACCTCGACGGCGTCGTTGAAGAGCGTCCCGGGGTTCGTCTCCGGGTAAGACTCGGGCGGGGGAGCGCCCTCCCAGACGTACCCCCCGTGGAGGTAGTGGAAGACGTTGACGCCCTCGGCGCCGCTCTTCGGCGAGACGACGCGGTGGGCGGTCGCGTACATCAGGCCGTCGCCTCCCGGGGCATGAAGGTCGCCCGCCGGGGAACGGCGACGTCTACGGCGTCGAGGCGCTCCGGGGCGCTGATGCGGCGGGACTCCTCGAGCCGGCGGTCCGCCTCATCCCGCTCCGCCTCGGACATCTCCCACCAGCAGTCATCCATCTCCTCGAGGAGCGCGTCCTCCCGCGCCTCGCCGGGGGTTCCCTTCTTGAACTCCCCACGCGCCCTTCCCTCCAGGAGTTGGCGGGTAAGGTCCTCGTACCGTCGAGCGGCGGTCGTCATGGCATCTTCCTCCACGCCGGCGCCGTGTCGCACAGCGCCCGCTGGTAGGCCTCAAGCCCGACGACCGCAGCCGGCTCGACGAAGCCGTGCTTCCGCTCGTTCCGAGGGTCCGGCCGGAACAGGAGGTCGGCGCCGAGGCCATCCTCCGGGATCACGAACACCGGATCCTCCCCTGTCCCGCCGAGCGCCGGCGGCCGGCGGTGCTGCGGGAGGTTCCGCGGGTCGCCGGGGCTGACCGACATCCCGCCCATCCCCGGGTGGACGTTCCCATCCTCGCCGGGCTCGATGTCCCGCGGGACGCGGACGCCAAGTGACCTGGCGTCCGGGGCGCAGCGCGGACGGGAGGCGTGGACGGGGTCAGGGCGCATGGCTCGAAACAGCCTCCTCGGGGAACTTGTGTCCTCCACATCGGTTATCGTAGCATGGAACCCCCGAGGACGACTCACATCTTCCCACCTGACACGTTCCGCCGAGGGGGGACGGTAGACGGGCCGCCGTAACGGCGGGTTCCCACCGTTACATTTTGCATCCCAGTTGTTACTTTCCGGGTTCCAAAAAGGCACCGGCACACTATCCTCTTCCTATGAGGCGACGACGCAGCCAGCAGAGGGTCGCCGCGCGGGCCGCCGTCCTGTACCTCCGGTGCTCGCTCGAGTACCAGGCGATCGACGGCTACTCCCTCGAGTACCAGGAGGCAGCCCTCCGGGCCTACTGCCGGCTCCGGGGGCTCGAGGTGGTCGGGAAGAGAAGGAGCCGAGTTGACTCGGCCACTCGGCCCACGGCCGTTGCCCACCGTGCGCCCCGTCGCTATCCTCCCCACTGTGAAGATCCATCTCCTTGGTGGAGCCAACGAAGTCGGCGCGAGCTGCGTCCTGGTCGAGGCCGCGGGTCACCGCATCGTCGTCGATGCGGGCGTGCGCATGGGCTCGGCGCAGAAGGACCGGTTGCCGGACCTCGCGCGGGCCACAGAGTTGGGCGGGCTCGACGAGATCCTCGTGACGCACGCGCACCTCGATCACACCGGCGCCTTGCCGCTCGTTCACGGAGCCTTCCCGAAGGCCGGCGTGTGGTTGACGGAGCCCACGCTCGGGCTCCTGCGCATCCTGCTGCTCGATGCCATCAAGGTGATGGAGCTGAAGTCGAACCAGGAGGGCGAGATCCCCCTCTATCCTGTGCCCGCTGTCGAGTGTTTGCTCGCGCGCTCGAGGCCCGTCCCGTTCCTCGAACCGGTACCCCTCTGCGGCGGTGCCATCCACGCCACCTTCTTCCCGGCGGGGCACGTCCTCGGTGCAGCAGCCGTGGGGCTCGAGACGCCCGAGGGGAACCTGCTCGTGACGGGCGACGTCTCCCTGACCGACCAGCTCACCGTCTCGGGCATGCCGAAGCCGCGGTTCTCCCCGGACGTCGTGATCTGCGAATCCACCTACGGCGCGCGGCTGCACGCATCACGCAAGGCCGAGGAGGAGCGACTCGCCGAGACCGTGCTCGAGGTGTTGCGCGACGGCGGCAAGGTGCTGATCCCCGCATTTGCCCTGGGCCGCGCGCAGGAAGTGCTGCTCATTCTGCGGCGCGCACTCGCGCGGGACGACGCACCAGTGGCCACCGTGTACGTCGACGGGATGGTCCGCTCCATCTGCGGGGTATACTCCCAGTTCGGGGAGTACCTCGCGCCGCCGCTGCGTGAGCGCGCCCAGTCGGGTCGGGGCTTGTTCTACACCGCTGATGGCCGTGTTCGCCCCGTCGGCTCGCCCGAGGAGCGTGAGGCGATCCTGACCGGCGGCCCGTGCGTCATCGTGGCATCCTCGGGGATGCTCGCGGGGGGACCGAGCGCCTGGTACGCGGCGCGCCTGGCCTCCGACGAGAAGGCGCTCATCGCCATCACCGGCTACCAGGACGAAGAGGCCCCTGGCAGACGGCTCCAGGAGGTAGCCAGCGGCGCGAGCAAGGAACTGTTGATCGACGGCCGATCCGTACCTGTGCGGTGCAGGGTGGCCAGCTACGCCCTTTCCGCCCACGCCGACGGGCAGGAGCTGACCGGGCTCGTGACGTCGCTCTCACCGCGTGAGGTGGTCCTGGTCCACGGGGACGGTGAAGCACGCGCAGCGCTGTCCCGCTCGCTCTTCGCGGCCGGGTGCCAGCGTGTTCACCTGCCTGCGACGGGAGACGCCATCGAGATCGAGGCAAAAGCCGCACGGCCTCGACCGAGACGGGCGATCGTGGGCATCGGACGGGGACAGCCTCTCGACGGAGAAGCGCTGCGGGAGCTGCACCGGCACCTGTGGCAGGGCGAACGCCGAGGGGCAGCGTACTCCGCGAGCGATTTTGCCGAGGCGTGGTACGGAACGGCGAGCGTGCCCGCGGACCTCACATCACTCAGGGATCTGCTCCGCTCCGACCAGCAGCAGCTCTTCGTCGCCGACTCCAAACGTCCCTTCCTCTACCGCTGCGCTGATCCCGACGCAGCGGCTAGGCCGGCACCCTCGGCGTGCGGCGCAGCCAGGGACGATGCCGGTCGCCTGGAGCAGAACGCAGCGCTCGCCCTCGTAGACGAGCTTCTCGGCCCTGACAGCGGCCTCTACCGCAAGGGTGCCGAGCGGGAGACATGGTCCATCCGCCTCTGCTTCCGGTTCCCGGACGTGGCGCGGTCGCGTCACGCGCAAGCGCTCGAAACGCTCGCTGCCCGATCCGGTTGGGCGGTGGTCGTGCACCCCGAGCCCCACCTGGCCTCTCTCGAGCAATTCGCGCTCCAGGTTCTTGGCGAGAAGGCGCAGCAGGTCCGCAAGGTGGCCATCCACACGGCCGAGCGCGTGGTGCGCGTCAGCGCCCCGGTGCTGCCTGATGCCGCGTGGCTGGAGGAAGCGTCCCGCCGCTTCTGCGACGAAACCGGGTTCCGGCTCGAGGTAAGGATCGCGGCCAGCGGCACGCCTCCAGCGAAGCAGGCCTACGACGCGACCGGCAGGCTGGAGATCAATCTGGCGCTCGACGAGATCGAGAAGGCATTCGCGGACAAGGAGCACCGCCCGTACAAGAAAAGCAAGAAGACCGGCCCCGACGGAGACTGGATCGAGCTGGCTTTCGTGTCGCCCGAGGTAGGTGCGCGTTACCAGGATCTCATCGACGACCTCGCCTACCGCACGAGCTGGACCATCCGCATCGCTCCGTCGGTCGACCAGCAGGCGGTGCTCAGGATCGTCAAGCAGCTGATGCCCGCGAGCTGGAAGGTCAGCAAAGGGCCGGGCCTGGACGTAGCCGGGCGGAAGGTGAAGCTGAAGTTCGCCGTGGCGCCGACGGCGGAGGAGATCGCTGAAGTGACAGCGAAGCTCGTCGCACAGACGGGGTTCAGCGTCGAGTGACGACCCGCCGCTGTAATCATGAGACGCTCACGCCATCAGGACTCAAGCAGGCATCATACCGCCTGTCATACACGGGGACGAGCCCAAGCATCGTTCGCATCTTCACAAACTCGTAGCCGGCCGCTGCCGCATGCAGCACCCCGACGCGCACGAAGTCCTCGTCGGTGAACGCAGCCTCACGGCTCGTGGAAAGCCACACCTCCCGTGGGGCGAACGTCAGGCACCAGTCAGCAAAAGGCATCCCGACGTAGTGTGAGAGGACGCAATCCAACGCGCCATCCGGACTGGGGTCGATGGCGATGGAGTACGAGGGCCACGTCCCCTCATACTCCGGCTTCCCTGGTCGAGCAAGTGCACACGCACTAGATCGTCGACGAAGATGACACTCATGTTGTTCTCCGGGCATCAACCACAGCAACCTGGTCGGCATGGCGGATGGCAACTGACACGGTCGGCGCACTCGGCCGATGGAACAGCTCCGCCGTCGCAACGAATCGTCGGTGCGCCGAATTGACCGGCCTGTTTACCTCTCGTGCCTTGCGGATGCTCTCGGTGGTTGTCCCCCGGAGGCAAATCTCCTGCACCGCACTCATGCGCTGGCATTCGATATCGAGCAGCGCGAGGCGCTTCGCCAGGAGCTGGCGCAGGACCACGGTACCATCGAGGCCGAGGAGCTGCGCCGAGAGTTGCTCGGCGTGGCGCTGGAGCATGGTTTTTTCCTCGGAGGACAGCGCCAACAGTGGGATGCGGTCGACGGTGGTCAGCTCAAGTGTTGGGGGCTTGCAAAGGCCGCGCCGTCTTTGCGGCGAGATTGCAGCGCTGGGATCGACCCCTGGGGCGTCGAGTTCTTGTGGCGTGCTGTGCATGGGGCCTCCGGCTCTGGAAGAATGATAGGGTGCTCGGTCCATTTTCAGTAGGGACGTTCAGCACTTTTTTCTCGCCGGCAATCGCGGGACCATGTGCGTAGGGCGCCACAGCACTGGGCCAGCGGCTTTCTCATCCCCGCGGGTGGCAGCGCGCCAAGGCGGACCGTGCGGAAGCGGGTGCCGGCCCTAAGCCTGAGCTGCCAGATCCCGACGAGGCGATGTAGCACCCCGGTGCCGCGCAGGGGTCCTTGGCCAGCGCTTCGACGAGGAGGGCTACCGCAGGGGTGCACTGAGACAATACGGCGCCCCGTGGGTGGGCCGAGCGACTCAGGCAGGGGTATGTAGCAGCGAGGACGCGCCTCGGCGCCCCGTCAGCCTCGCTCTGTAGCGGAGCGGAGGCGAGCAACCAGGTCACCACCCTGGCTCTTCCCCGCCGCTGCGCGGGGTCACCAGGGTCACCAGGCATTGACATCAACACCGTCCATGGGGAACATCTCGTCATGGCCCGGCCTCTCAGCCACAAGAACCGCCTCGGCGTCACCTTCTACCTCCACGAGGGCAAGACCAAGACCGGCAAGCCGCGCTACTTCGTCGCCAAGACCGTCGGTGAGGGCGCGCTCTCGGAGATGCCGGTCGGGTACGAGTTCAGCGAGAGCATCAACGGGGTCGTGTCGGTGCGCCGGGTGGACACGAAGGCGCCGAAGATCCCCGACGCTGATCTCGTCGTCGCTCGCGCCGAGCTGGCTCGGCACACGCGCCTCGGGATGCACCGCATCGAGGCGGTGAAGGGAGAGATCGTCGTCTACCAACCACTCTACGGGCGGTACGACCCGGTGATGAAGTTCGTCCCCTCGGAAGTGGACCAGCCCGGCGAGTACGCCGTGCACCGGATGACCTATCGGGGCGAGGGCGGGTGGTCGTGGCCACTCGGCTTCGGGACCATCCACAAGCTCGTGAAGAAGTACCTGCGGCACGTCGGGACGGATGAGTTCTACGAGCTGATGTAGCCACGGCAGCCCCAGTGATCACCATCTACACCCTCGGCCACTCCAACCACCCACTGCCGCGCTTCATCGAGCTGCTGCGCCAGCACCAGATCGAGATCCTCGTCGATGTGCGGTCCGTGCCTTTCTCGCGGCACGCGCCGCAGTACCGCCAGCGCGAGCTGCAACGCGCGGTCGAGGCCCAGGGGGTGATCTACGTCCACCTCGGCAAAGAGCTTGGTGGGATGCCGCGCGCCCCGGAGCCTGACTTCCAGGCCGGGATCGCGCGGCTGCTAGCGCTAGCCGAGGGGCAGCGGGCGGCGATCATGTGTGCCGAGGAGGCCCCCTCGCGGTGCCACCGCAGCGCGCTGATCGCCCCGGCGCTGCGTGAGCGCGGCGTCACGATGGTCCACATCAGAGGGGATGGGCGGCTGCAACGGGATGGCGAGGAGGCCGGGGCTGGGGGTGAGTCGTCGGGGCAGTTGAGCTTGTTCGAGCAAGAGTAGCCACTTGGGTGGCGTGGCGTTCCCGCGCCCGTGGCGAGATGCTGGACTGGGTGAGACCCGACGACGAAGAAGAGGCGGGAGGTCATCGGGATCGCGGGGCTGGAGGCCGCGGGCGCGCGTGAAGACGAACGCACCCGAGGCGAACTTCTGGTTCGTCATGCTGTTCCTCGTTTGTGTATGGAATGAGAGCGGGCTTCTCGTTCACAGATCTTATCCCGAGTTTTGCCGTTGATTTTGCTGTGCTTTTTGCCTGCCGATCGGCCCAGACACCTTGCACCACAACCTCACGTCTCACCGACTCTATTAGGCAGAAGCCGGCAGAACTTCGTCGTTGTGTGCAGAATTATGCAGTGATATCTTCGTCTTCATCCGACTCAGCCAGGCTGTACCGGGCGGGGGGGCACCCGTTCGCGGAAAGGATCGTTTGATGTCCACTGAACCCTGGGTCTCCGTCGTTGACGTAGCCAAGCACCTCAGCGTCGCCAAGGACTCGGTCTACCGCTGGATCGAGCAGCGCGGCCTGCCGGCCCACAAGATCGGCCGCCTCTGGAAGTTCAAGCTCTCCGAGGTGGACAAGTGGGTTCAGCGGGGTGGCGTGGCCGAGACCCGCAAGCCCGCGAGGAAGGCCCATGGCAGATAGCGTCCAGGGCGCCTCGCCCGCTGTCGCCGAGGTCGACTTCCTCCTCACCGCCCAGCTCGCTGTGGCCTGGGCGGGAGAAGGTGGTGAGGGCGCCCTGTCTTTCCCGCAAGGACCCGCAGGGTCCGAGGACCAGGGCGCGCGCCTGTCCTGGTGGCGCTCGGATCTCGTCAGCGAGTTCGGCGGCGAAGATCTGTTCCAGCGCTTGCTGCCCCACACCTGGCGCTGGGCCGTGCTCCAGGCGGCCCGCGAGGCGGCCCGGCGGCGCGATGCCGAGAGCCGCGCCCAGTATCACGACCCGGACGAGATCGTCTCGCTCTTCTGCCTGGGCTTCGAGACCGACGAGCGCGTCGACGAGCGGCTCGGTGACTTCAAGCGCTCTGGCGCGTCGCCCGAGGAGGCGCTCCCGGGCCTGGCCCAGGTCGTTGGCAAGCGCTGGGACCGAGCTTCGTTCACCAAGTGGCTCGAGTCGCACGGCAAGACGGCGTTTGTCGCCGAGCCCATCGGCCGCCGTATCAAGGGTGAGCCGCCCCCGCAGCTCAAAGAGCTTGCCGGCCAGCTCCTGGCCGCGCTGAACCCGCCGGCCGAGAGCTATCCGTTGCCGCACTTTCGGAGGGCGCGATGAGCCAGTGCCCGGCCGAGGTCACCGAGGTCCACTCGCGCCTGCTCAAGTGCGCCCTGGAGGTGGAGGACTGCCGGGCCTACTGGAAGCACGCCGGCCCCGACGACGACCGGCCCCGAGCCCAGCGGGCCTTCGAGGAGTACTGGTTCGGCGCCAAGAGCCTCGAGCGCATCAAGGTGCTGATCCTCAACTTCCGCCTGCGCTTCGACGCCTACCCCGAGGCCCTGGCGGTACTCGGCCGCTGGCCCGACATGGACCCGGTCACCCGCAAGGTGATCTGCCACTGGCACCTCCAGCTCGCCGATCCCCTCTACCGCCGCTTCACCGGCAAGTACCTCGTCCAGCGGCGG
>Ga0210044_10008853_pt1 | contig 12433 bp, 10 predicted proteins | sample CryGey13umfilter_2_FD_183959 | JGI IMG/M metagenome (GOLD analysis project Ga0210044, IMG submission 183959) | Groundwater microbial communities from aquifer in Utah, USA - Crystal Geyser 4/9/14 3 um filter (SPAdes) (version 2) | ecosystem: Environmental > Aquatic > Deep subsurface >... | reverse complement strand
TGGGGGCGCTGGAAGAAGCCGTCGAACCAGTTTTCACCTCTCAGGTCGGCGACAACGCAGCATTAATCGCCCATGCGGCTCGGCTCTACATACCTGACAGGGCGGACGTCGCCGATATCACCTATGGCAAGGGTGTATTCTGGCGCAGTGTAGACACCCAGGGGTTCAAGTCCTTCCATCCTAGCGATTTGTTGACGCTCCCTGATCAGCAGCACGACTTCCGCGATCTCCCCTACGCGGATGAGTCCATGGACGTCGTCATCTTCGACCCTCCCTATGTGCATAATCCAGGGGCCCTGATCGTCGAGGCGAACTACCGAAATGCGGAGACAACGGGGGGCATGTTCCACGACGATATCATCGAGCTGTACCGCGAGGGCATGCACGAGAGTATGCGTATCCTGCGTGTGGGCGGAACGCTGTGGGTCAAGTGCAAGGACGAGATCGAGTCCTCTATCCAGCGGTGGTCTCACATCGAGCTATATGAGATAGCGAGAGGTATGGGGCTGTACGCCAAGGATCTGTTCATTCTGACTCAAAATGCTCGACCTTACATCCAGCATGTGCAGAAGCATGCGCGCAAGAACCACTCCTACCTGTGGATTTTCGAGCGACGACCATCACGACTAGACTGAGACTAGATGCTCGTCCCCGGAAATCGACTCATCCCTTTGTCACGACTTTGGCCCGAAAAATCCTGCAGAAGGGCATCACCGGCGTCTGCAGACTTCACCTTCAAGGGGACCGACTACCTGAGGTACACCAAGAGGCTCTTGGACCTCCAGCGCGATTGCCAAATGGAAGACCTCGGCCGGGTCGACCACTTTCTAAATTTTGTCTATTGGCGCGCGTCCGACGATTTGAAATCGTAGGCCATCTGTGCGCCCAGAGACCCAAGGAGATCCCAGGAAGGCCGATCTGAGCCCTTGCACCTCTCCGCCCGCCTCGGTGTGCCCCCTGGGTGGTGAAGGGCACGTATGGATCTGCTGGTGGCTCTGAAGGTGGTCCAGACCAGCTCTAATAAGGTACAGGCAGCACCCTATTGCTTTGCACTCGTGTAGCTGTACATCGGAGTGCCGTAGGTCACCCACTTCATCCGGGGCCGAGGGGTGGGCGAGGTGGCTTTGTCGGCAAACGAGTACCGCACTGCTCAGCGCTTGGGGAACGACTATTGGCTGTATGTGGTCTTCGACTGCGCTTCGACTCCGACCTTGCAGCTTATCCGCAACCCGTCGAGATTGGGCTGGGAGCCAGTCGTTCGAGTGGAGCAGTACCATGTGACGGCGAAGGCCATTCTGGAGGCAACGCGTGAGTGAGGTTCAGCGGTACCCAAAGCGCTTGATCGAGTTTGACCTACCTTTGAGGATGATCTCAGAAAATGCGCGCCGCGAAAAGTCCACGAGCACCATTACTGGTCTGCATCTCTGGTGGGCCCGTCGACCGCTCGCTGCCTGTCGCGCAGTAGTTTGCGCTTCGCTTTGGTTCGACCCCGCAGATGCGCTTTGCCCTCCGAAGTTTCGTATTGCAGCTGCCATCATCCTTGAGGAGTTCATTGCAAACGCAACACGCGGCAACCTTGGACTCGCTGAGACCTGCGGGCCGAGTTGGCGGAGGTGGCTGGGGTTCGATGCCGCGCAGCTGCACAACAACTCCGCAGTACTCCGAGAGGCGCTACTGTTGTTTCTGGGGCAGTTCTCGTCGACCCGAGCATCGCTACACTCGACGTTTGTACAATGTGCGCGACGACTAACAAGGGCTGCACATCCAGACGGAACCAGCGGTTGGCCTATCGTGTTCGACCCATTTGCAGGCGGCGGGTCGATTCCACTTGAAGCGCTGCGGGCTGGAGCATCAGTCATCGCTGGAGATGTCAATCCAGTAGCTCTCCTAATCAACGACGTCCTCATCGCGCGGGCTCCTCGTCTAGGACAAGCACTTCGCGAACATGTGCTCCAATCCGCTCGAAAAATGTCAGAAAAGCTGAATGCGCAGTTGGCGGCGCTCTTTCCAGGACCCGAGGGACGCATCCCGCTCGCCTATCTCTGGGCCCGAACCATCTTGTCGGAAGCACCTGGCTCGAACACCATCCCAACAGAGATTCCATTGATGCGGTCGCTGTGGCTGTCGAAGCGGCCAGGAAACCGAACAGCGTTGCGTTGGGTCCGTGACGCGAACAACGAGATTGTCTGTGACAAGGTCGATGCCCTTCTGAGCGATGGGACCTGCTTTCCAGTGTTGCGTCCGCGCTTGGAAATCTTTCACCCTGCCTCAGCAGCAGATGTGGAGGCAGGGACCTCTGCGGGTGGCGGCGCGACTTGCCCAGTTACTGGTTTCACGACGCCAAAAGCACGTGTGCGCGCGCAGCTGATACCGCGGAAGGGCGGCACTCGCGATGCCCGTCTGCTCGTGGTCGTCACACGACCACAGGCTGGCTCTGGACGAGAGTTTCATTTGCCGAGCGATGCCGACTTCGCTGCACTTCGAGCCGCCAACGACCAGTTTGGGCAAATACGGAACCCTGTCATCGAGTTGCTCCCCGTCGGCCGGGTCTGGAAGAACAACCCATTTCGCGTCCACAACTATGGAATGACCTCGTGGGGCCATCTATTTACGCAGCGTCAACATGTTGTGTTGACGCTATTAGCGAACGAAGTAGCCGAACTCGGGACCGAGTTGGAGGCCGTCCAGGCCGTGCTCGCCCTCACTGTCGCTCGTCTGGCCGACTATCTGAATTCAGGCTGTTGCTGGAATCCGACTGGCGAAAAACTTCAGCATTTGTTCTGTCGGCAAGCTGTTCCGATGGTTTGGGATTTCTGCGAGGCAAATCCTGTTGGCGGGTCTGTGGGAGACTGGCTGAAAATGGTGGAGGGGGCGTGCAATGCACTGGAGTTCGTCCCAGCGGCTGAGGCGAATTCGGAAGTACTCTACGCATCAGCTGCGGACTGTCCTTTGCCAAACGATAGTGTTGAAGCGGTGATTACCGATCCACCTTACTACGACGCCGTGCCGTACGCAGACCTGTCCGAATTTTTCTATGTCTGGCTTCGGCGTTGTGCTCCATGGGGAAGGGCTCAGTGGTTTGCATCGCAAACGGTCGACCGTGGTCCTGAAATCGTCTTCGATGAGAACCGCCAGAAGGACAATGAATTCTATGTTGATTCCATGACGTCCGCGTTACGAGAGGCCCGCAGAGTCACAAAGCCCAATGGCATCGGAGTCGTGGTCTTTGCCCACAAGTCCACTGCTGGATGGGAAGCCCTGTTGCAAGCCGTGCTGGACGCTGGATGGGTCGTGACCGCATCATGGCCAATCGACACCGAGCTATCTACTCGCGTGCGTGCAATGAACTCAGCTGTTCTTGCTTCCTCCGTCCACCTCGTGTGCCGCCCCCGTGAGAACTCCGACGGCTCTCTGCGCACGGACGAAGTAGGCAACTGGCGGTCTGTCCTTGCCGAACTACCAGTACGCATTCACGAGTGGATGCCTCGCCTCGCAGAGGAGGGGGTGGTAGGCGCTGACGCCATCTTTGCGTGCCTTGGGCCCGCGCTCGAAATCTTCTCTCGATATTCTAGGGTGGAGAAGGCCAGCGGTGAGGTCGTGGGCTTGCGAGAGTACCTTGAGCTGGTGTGGGCTGCTGTCGCACGAGAGGCGCTCGCAACGGTCTTGGGTGAGGCAGACGCAGGAGAGCTAGAACCCGATGCAAGACTGACCGTGATTTGGCTGTGGACGGTGGGAGGCGGCAAGGGCGAAGGTGGCTCTGACTCAGCCGTTGACGACGAAGAAGCTGGTTCTGAGGATGAAGGCGAGGAGACCACTTCGTCTCCCAAGTCGCTTGGCGGCTGGGTGCTAGAGTTTGATGCCGCGCGAAAGATCGCGCAGGGTCTTGGAGCGCGCCTTGAAGAACTGACGCAAGTAGTCGAGGTGAAGGGTAGCACAGCCCGTCTGCTTCCCGCTGCGGACCGGGCGGCGCACCTCTTTGGTAAGTCCGAGGGTGTACCAACGGCGAGGAAGGCGCCTAAGAAACGGCAGCTTTCTCTCTTCGCCGAAATCCAAGAAGCTGAGCAAGTTCAGGGCTGGGGAGAGGTTAGCGCGCCCAAGGCAGGGACCACGACTCTGGACCGCGTACACCAGGCGATGCTGCTGTTTGCTTCAGGGCGAGGTGATGCCATGAAACGCTTCCTGGTCGAAGAGGGAGTTGGTCGCCAAGCGCCCTTCTGGAAGCTGGCCCAGTCTTTGTCAGCTCTGTATCCGACTGGGTCGGATGAGAAGCGCTGGGTAGATGGCGTGCTGGCCCGAAAGAAGGGGTTGGGGTTCTGAGGTGAGGCCTCGCTAAGCAGCGCCCTCAACAGTGGCCAGATTGAACCTTGTGTCGCAGGCGGAGAGTAAGCATGAAGCCCTGGTACAAAGTCGTTACCCCGCGCGAAGACCTACGCGACGGCAAGCCACTTGATGCCTCTGAGTTCGCCGTTCACCTGGACCATGTTCGCGATGGGCGGGCTCCAGCGGTCTACCAGAACCCTGCGGAGTTCTTTGACCGCACCTACCTCACAAAGAACCTGCGTGAGCTGGCAATGCAGGTCGTGCGCCGCTTGTCGGGGGTCAGGGTTGAGACCTCGGCGATCTTCAACCTCTCCACCCAGTTCGGTGGAGGCAAAACCCACGCCCTGACGCTGCTTTACCACCTTGCCCAGCACGGGGAAGCAGCCAAGCACTGGACGGGTGTCAACAGCATCCTGCGGGATACAGGTCTGACGATCCTTCCAACCGCTGCAACCGCTGTTTTCGTTGGCACGGAGTTCGACTCGATCACGGGACGCGGAGGCACTGACGGCACGCCAAACCGTAAGACCCCTTGGGGCGAGGTCGCTTTTCAGCTTGGTGGAGTAGAAGCGTACGAGCTTGTTTCCGAACACGAACGCCTGCTGACCGCGCCAGGTGGAGACGTCATCGAGAAGATGCTGCCTGTTGGCAAGCCCGCGCTCATCCTCTTCGATGAACTCATGAACTATGTCGCCCGCACGAGGAAGAGCGGGCTAGCGGCACAGCTCTATACCTTCCTGCACAACCTCTGTGAGGTTGCCCGCGCCCGCGACAACCTAGTCATCGCGGTCTCAATACCAGCCTCAGAGCTGGAAATGACGGCAGACGATCAATCGGACTTTGAACGTTTCAAGAAGATGCTTGATCGCCTAGGAAAGGCGATGGTCATGTCCGCTGAAGGCGAAACCTCGGAGATCATTCGTCGTAGGTTGTTCGAGTGGAACGGCCTATCAAAGGAAGCACAGGCAACTGTGGATGCGGTGTCGACTTGGATGATCGCCAACAAAGAGGAACTGCCTCGCTGGTTCCCCGCTGAGCATGCACGCGAAGCTCTCCAAGCCTCCTATCCGTTCCATCCTTCGTTGTTGTCGGTGTTCGAGCGTAAATGGCAAAGCCTGCCCCGCTTCCAAAGAACCCGTGGTGTGCTCCGCCTCTTAGCGCTTTGGGTAGCAAAGGCATATGCGGACGGCTTCGCTGGTGCCCACAAGGATCCGCTCATCTCCTTAGGAACGGCACCACTCTATGACCCAGACTTTCGCTCAGCTCTCTTCGAGCAACTTGGAGAGAGTCGACTCGAAGGAGCGGTAACGACGGACATTGACGGGAACAATCATGCCCATGCAGTGAGGCTAGACGCCGATGCCCTTCCAGACGTGAAAAAGGCTCGCTTGCACCGCAAGGTCGCTACGACCATCCTATTCGAATCGAACGGCGGGCAACAGCGTGCCTATGCCTCGCGTCCCGAGATTCGTCTTGCAGTCGCTGAGCCTGGCGTTGAAATCGACAGCGTTGATCAATGTGTTGAACGGCTCTGCGAGCATTGCTACTTCCTGGTACCTGAGACGGCAGGCTATCACTTTAGTTTTCAGCCAAACCTCAACAAGCTGCTCGCAGATCGGCGCGCGAGTGTGGTGGCGTCAGCTGTGGACGAAAGGGTCAAGGGGGAAATCCAGAGAGTCTTTGGGCTCGGGGGGGCTGGAGTCAAGCGGACGTTCTTCCCCCACAGGAGCAACGATATCCCCGACCAGGCCGAGCTTACTGTAGTCGTGCTCGGACCCGAAACCCCAGCGTCGGACCCCGCTACTCGCGCCTTGATGACGGCTTTCACTACCGAGAACGGTGCCTCTTCCAGAACCTTCAAGAGTGCCCTCATCTGGGTGGCGTCGGACACTTCAGGCAGCTTGCAGGATGATGCCCGAAGGCTCATCGCGTGGGAGGACATTGAGGCAGACGCTGACGAACTCAAACTCGACGACAAACAACGAATCCAACTTGCAGAGCATAAGAAGCGGGCTGCAAGAGACCTGCTTGAATCAGTATGGCGGACCTACAAATACGTGTTCCTGCTCGCCGAGGACAACTCGCTGCAAAAGATCGATTTGGGGCTCGTACACTCAAGCGCAGCGGCCTCTCCTGTCGATTTGATTCTCCAGCGACTCAAGGTTGGGGACATGGTGGTTGACGGCGTTTCCCCCAATCTGCTGCTTCGGTATTGGCCTCCCGCTCTGCCCGAGTGGGCTACAAAGTTCGTTCGTGACGCTTTCTATGCGTCTCCCAAATTTCCCCGACTTCTCAAGAGCCAGGCTGTACGCGAAACCATCGCCAAAGGTGTCTCGGGGAAGATGATCGCGTACGTCGGAAAGAGGTCGGATGGGAGCTACGAGCCGTTCTGGTTTGGCAGGCCCACCGAGCCAGAGGAGATCGAGCTTAACGATAGCGTGTTCATCATCACTGCCGAGCAAGCCGAGGCGGATCAGAAGAAGCTGGAGATGGCTGCCCAACCAACGCCTCGGTGCGACGACGATGGACATGGGGGAAACGATATCCCGATTCCTTTGCGCGGACCTCAGCAGCACGATGCAGGCGACAACGCCACTTCTTCAGCAGATATGGGTTCTAGGGCTCCTCAGCCAGGACAGCTCTCTTTCAACGAGGTAAACAGCATCAAGTGGATGGGAGAGATACCAGCGCAAAAGTGGATGAACTTCTACACGCGGGTTCTGTCGCGCTTCGCCACAGGCACTGGCATGCAACTCACCCTCACTGTAACCATCACCCCGCCTGGCGGCATCGAGGCGACCAAGCTGAACGAGGTGCGAACGGCTCTCCGTGAGCTGGGACTCTGTGAGGATCTTTGGGTGGAGCCGAAGGACTGAATTCTTGGGGACGGCGACACGCCCAAACGTCTCCAAGCACGGAGGTCCCTCGCTGTGTTTGCGGTTCTTCCTGCGCAGAACCTCAGTGTACATACATCCAGCATGGCGAAAGGGCCATCGTTGAAGAGCACAGAGGTACGCATGAAAGGCCTTTTAGCGACCATAGCGTTGCGGCGGGTGCTCAGTTGGTACTTCCGCGAGGTCTACGGCCATCACGAGGGTCCAGGCGTGCTGCCGTTCTACTGCGACCCAACGCGGGTTGGCACGTTCGCTATCGAGCCTGGTGAACTCGTTGTTGGTGGTGACGATGCGGTGTTTCGGCTGTTCGTCACCTTGTCGATGTACCAGGCGCTGCGCGACGTGGTGATCATGCGGCGGCAGCTAGCAATGCCTCTCTCCTCAATGAGGGTGCTTGCCGATGCTCAGTTCCTGCACCAGTCCGTCATGGCGAATCTTTGCTCTGCGCTTCGCACGGGAAAGACCTTTGAAGCTGATTGTGACGTCAGCAAACGAGCGGGCATTGTAGACTGCGGCATGTGGGCCAGCGCTTCCTGCCATGTCAAGGACGCAACCCGCGCCTTCAACCGCATGGGCGACATGGGCAAGTTGCCAACCTCAGCTTGGCTGCGCTTCTGGAAAGACGGGGCGTTGGAAAAGCTGCTTGCGAAGGTCCACAGCGAGGAGGCTTCTCCATTGAAGCGAGCAGACCTGCTGGTCCAACGGTTTGCGCAGGTGCATAGGGTGGGGCGCAAGCTTGCCACCATGTTCGTTAGCGCGCTCTCCACGCCCGCTCTTAGCCCTGGGTTGACCCCTTGGTTTCCTGAGATCGACGGGAATGGTCTTGTAGTGGTCGACACCAACGTCGCAAGAGCTGTGGATGCGTTTCGCCCAGTAGGGGCCGCGAAGAGCTATGAGGCACGCGTGCAATGGCTCGTTGGCCAGGCTAGGAAGATCGACCTGCGGGAGTTCGAGCCCATGGTGCCCAGCTACTCGCCTAGGCTCGTGCAGCAGGCGCTCTATGCGTTTGGCTCGAAGTCAAACAGGCACGAACGTGGAGACAGGTGCTCCGCGATGAGAGGAGAGTGTGGAGAGTGTGTGCCGAGTGTCTGCCCGTTTGGGCGGTCACGAAGAATGGGAGAACGCTGAGTTGTAGACAGCGACCCCAAAGCGCGCCCAATCGGTGAAAGTCGCGGTCGCAGCGTAGTTCGCCTCCTCGTCGATGGCAGTCGAAAACGAAGAAAGGGCGTGTTTGTCCAAGACAAGCGAGCCCCCCACCGCCGACGCCGAAGCAGCCAGGCTGCGCTCAGCATAACGGGGTTGTTGGCCCAGCAACACGGGGTTGTTGGCCGCAGCAAGGGCGACGCCCAGGGATACGTTGATCTCGACAGACAATCGGCTCTAGCCAGGTCAAGTCGACTACCTACGACCAGCGCACAGGAGGACGGCTTGGCCAGGTGTAGAGAAAAGACCCTAGCCACTCCTGGCTCGAACCCAGCTCGAACCGGGCGAGCGCTGCAGCGCGTGAGGCGAGCCGAAAGACTGACTGACAACCGACCGGAGCTGACGCTCAGGCGCGCTCTCTGGGCTGCGGGGCTTCGCTACCGAAAGAACGTCCGTGGTCTTCCCGGCCATCCCGGTATGTATTTCTTGGGCCGCGCGTCGCTGTCTTCTGTGACGGCGACTTCTGGCACGGGATTGAACCAGCGACTTCCGCCGTGTGAAGCTTCTGCACCGTGGAAAATCAGATCGTTACAGAACACAGGCGACATCACGGTTTCCGTCATCACTCTCGCTCTTTCCCTTTGAATGTCGGAATGCTGCAGCGTCCACCAGCGTCCCCGCCTTGTAGTGGTCCGCTGTAGTGCCCCGAAGGGGCGGGTGTAGTGCCCCAGATTGGTCACGGGCCGGGCCAGATCACCCCGTCCAAAAGGGACCATAGTTCCTCGCCCTGTAGGCAAGGAACGCCTTGCCTCAGACGCTTGTCGACCCGGTCGGCGACAAGCTCAACCGTTCGCCAATGACGGTCCAGCATTCTCTCCGTCGCAATCAACCGCTCCGCTACCCAAGGCTTCCAACCACGTCTACTGCGAACCAACCGCAACACTTCTCCCCCGTCTTCGAGTTTCTCGAATAGCTGGTTCTGATCTGTCCCCAAGTAGCGTTCGGCGTTTTCCGCAAGCTCCACCGCTGTGGTGCCGAGCGGCATCCGCTCCGACTCCAGATTGCGTAGCGAAAGCCTGCCGCTGGGCAGACCGAGGTAGCGCCTTGCAGCAGCCTCTCCTGCCATCAGCCGCTCAACATTTGCTTGCACGGGAGCGCGCTTTTTATCCCAGGGGTCGATTCCCGTTGCGCCAGCGAGCACCCCTTCGTACGGTACAAAGCGGATATGCATCGGACGGAAGCCAAGCAGGTTCCACACGACCGCATGGCCGACCTCATGGTGGACCACCGCCGAGTTCCAATCAGCTTTCTCCAGAATGCAAAACGGGGATGTTGCCTCTGTCACACCGAGGACGCCTAGGAGTCTCTTGATCATCATCTTGGCCGAAGCTGGGCAAATGAGACACGCTGGGCTTCGGACACGAGGCGAAAAAGAGCCCCGCCGCCATCGAAGCTCCATGGCCTGCCTTCCTCTACCAGCTCAAGACGCTGTTCATCATGGCGGTAGAGCAGCTCGTTGGCGACCCGTCCCGTGGCCGTCTTGTAGGTAAGCTCAATCGTCTCGGAGCCAAACCACACAACGCTGACCACGCTCACCAGACCGTCAGGTAACACCCCACGGACAGCGGCGTTGGGTCGAAGGTCTTCAAGCTTGGTCATCGCTCCTGCCTTCTCAGCGCCACCGAGGGCGCGTAAGTCTGCAGGATAGTCCAGGCAGTGGCTTTGGGGGAAGGGGCTGGCAAAGCGGCGAGGCGGAGGTTGTATAGACTGCTCACAGGGAGTTCTTGCGGCAGAGTGTTCGTCGAGGAAGCCCTCTATAAGATCCCCAGCGCCTCATCCATGCCCTCCGCCTGCCAATCCCTACCCTCGGGTGGGGAATCGGCCTTGGAGGGCTGCATCAGAGGCCCAGTCCCATTGTGAAGTGGCGATTCTCAGCTAGGGAACGGTCCTGACTGGACGAAAACCAATATCGTACTTCCTATCCCGACTTCCCTCCCACGTGCGGCTAGCTGAGCGGAGGAAACCCTCAATACTAATGACGTTGCCACCGCGACAGACTCTCCCGGTGTAAGGAACAGAAGTCGGTTCGGGAGGGCCGACCGGGTCGATAACGTCCTGTGGTCTGGCCTCAAAGTAGTCCCACACCCACTCGGTGACATTGCCTAGCATGTCACTCAGGCCCCATGCATTCGGCCTCTTGCCTCCCACTCGGTGAGTTACGTACTCAGAGTTGCACAAGCACCAACCAATCATCGGTAGCGTTTGGTCTTCACACTCTGAACCCGAAGGGTCACCTGCATACGTCGTTGAGGTTGTACCTGCGCGTGCAGCCCACTCCCACTCGGCTTCTGTTGGCAATCGATACCCCAGGCAACCAGGGCCCGCAAAAGTCACCGATACGCACGAGTACTGGTTCCAGCAGTGCCCCCGTCCCTCGTCACAGCCGGACCCCGGTAGGCCGCTACACTCCGACAACGCATAGCACTCCGGCAGGCCTTTGAGCCTGGACAAGGCGTTGGCGAATGCTAGTGCGTCCCACCAGCTGACTCTTTCAACAGGACAATCGTCACCGCACGTTGCGAAGTACGATGGAGTCGAATCCATTACCTCCCGCCACTCTCCTTGAGTGACCTCGGTTCGCTTCATCGCGTAGGAGCGCGACAACACCACGGTATGTTGTTCCTCGTATTCTCGGTACCGGCCTATCTCGGTTTCGGGCGACCCCATCAAAAACGTGCCTGAAGGGATGAGGGAGTAGCCAGGATACACCTCCTCCCCCGGAGCGTAGCAAATACCCTCGACGCAGGATGCGCCCCTAAAGCATCGTGAGCCGCAGCTCGCCCCGTCGCCAAAGAGGTCAGTTCCTGCTGTGTCGGGCTCGCTGAGGTAGTGATCCGTGCAGCCCCAAAGGCTTCCCAACAGCGCCACCGAAGCGACGAAAGCCGCCGCAGTCCTTACCAACCCCTGGTGTGAAGCGATCAGATTGCTCATGAGGTCCCCTCGCCGCAAAGTGTATCGCTGACCCAAACACAAGCAAAGCCGCGCTTCGGGGGGACCTGGCTTGTGGGCGCTGATAATAGCAGCCGTCGGTGGGAACCGTCATCCCACCGCCGGTGAAATGCGCGGGAGCGTCGGGCGTCTCAGCCTAGAGGGTCGGGTCAAAGGAGAAGTAGACTGGTCGCTCTCTATTGGACTCCAGCTGTGTCCAGTGGTCTGCACGACGTTGACGGTCCCGTGCGCTCGTGTCTACGGTCTCGCTTCCTGGATTCTGAGGAGGAACCATGAAGGTCATCATTGGATTTGTTGTCATTCTTCTGGCGGCTAGCTGCGCTGAAGACACACCAGTCACGCCAACTGCGGACGTGTTGCAGGCACAACCGGAATGTCCAGACGGTGACCAGACGGTCCAGATCATAGCGCCCAACTTCGGGATAGGCTTCGCATTCGAGATTGACGTGTACGAGGCTTCACGCTTCGACGCCACGGCAAGTAGTGAGGGCATCGGCAGCGAAGTCGCGTGTTCAATTAGTGGTGTGCTGCCATGGACGGAAGTCACTTTCTCCGAAGCATCTGCTGCATGCCAGGCCGCCGGAAAAAGACTTTGCACCAGCGACGAGTGGTCAGCGGCCTGCGGTTCAATTGGCCTCGAATACAAGTTCCCCTACGGAAGAAGCTACGATGCCACGGCCTGCAGGACAGAGAGTGTTGCTTCGAGTGCTACTGGAAGTCTGTCCACATGCATGACCGCTGTCAATGGCATCATGGACATGAGCGGGAACCTGCGTGAGTGGCTCGACGCATCAGGTCTGGCAGGCGGTGCATTCGCCGATTCTGAACCCGAGCTGACCTGTACGAGCGTCCTACAGGCGAATGATAGTCGGCCGCCTGACCCCGGAGACGGGTTTCGCTGCTGCAGGACGTTGTCTGACTACAACTGAGTGAGGATGGGGATGTGGCGCGGAGCTTGGAAAGGCAGTGCGTTGTGCTGAGATCTGGGGGAAGTATGCAGACGCCTTTCGGGAAATGGCTTCAAAACGCTCAGGTGCCTAGCGATGCTGCCGCGCTGTTCGAGGAGG
>Ga0210044_10008851_pt1 | contig 12434 bp, 7 predicted proteins | sample CryGey13umfilter_2_FD_183959 | JGI IMG/M metagenome (GOLD analysis project Ga0210044, IMG submission 183959) | Groundwater microbial communities from aquifer in Utah, USA - Crystal Geyser 4/9/14 3 um filter (SPAdes) (version 2) | ecosystem: Environmental > Aquatic > Deep subsurface > Groundwater... | reverse complement strand
AACGGACGTCCGTCAGCTGACGGATATGAGCCCGATGAGCTACCAACTGCTCTACCCCGCGATATATTTTTAGGACTATCACAAATCCTTTTTCTTCTTCATTTTTTACTCGAACGGACGTCCGTCAGCTGACGGATATGAGCCCGATGAGCTACCAACTGCTCTACCCCGCGATATATTTTTAGGACTATCACAAATCCTTTTTCTTCTTCATTTTTTACTCGAACGGACGTCCGTCAACTGACGGATATGAGCCCGATGAGCTACCAACTGCTCTACCCCGCGATATATTTTCAAAAGAACTGTTATCGTTATTGGGCTGCAAATATAATATTTTGTTTCTTTGTATCATAAATTAATCTAATAAATAATGCATAAAGCTGGCTTTGTAAATATAATTGGTAGTCCAAACGTAGGAAAATCAACACTCATGAACGTTTTAGTTGGTGAAAGATTGTCGATTATTACGGCTAAAGCACAAACTACACGTCATCGTATTTTAGGTATTGTTAATGATGAGGAACATCAAATTGTTTTTTCTGACACACCTGGCATTATTGATCCTGCCTATAAAATGCACGAAGGAATGATGAACTTTGTGAATTCAGCCATATCCGATGCTGACGTTATTTTATTGATGGTGGAGGTGAAAGAAAAAGAATTTAAAGACAAAGAAATCTTTGAAAAACTAAAAAAAACGACTACTCCAATTCTTTTATTAATCAACAAAATTGATGAAATAGACCAAGGCATTTTAGAAGATAAAGTCAATTATTGGAAAGAACAACTTCCTCAAGCAAAAATATTCCCCATTTCTGCTCTTCATAATTTTAATGTAGAGCAAGTGGTTTTAGAAATAAAAGCGTTGTTACCAGAATCTCCTCCTTTTTATGATAAAGACACGATGACTGATCGACCTGAGAAGTTTTTTGTTTCAGAAATTATCAGAGAAAAAATCCTCATGAACTACAAAAAAGAAATTCCATATTCTTGCGAAGTAGAAATTGAAGAATTTAGAGAAGAACCAAATATCATCAGAATTAGGGCAATAATAATGGTGATAAGAGATTCACAAAAAGGTATTATTATTGGACATCAAGGTAAAGAATTAAAAAAAATAGGAACTTTGGCTCGAAAAGACATAGAAATTTTCTTAGATAAAAAAGTGTTTTTAGAACTTTATGTGAAAGTAAATAAAGATTGGCGAAATAATGAAGCCCAATTAAAACGATTTGGTTATTTAAATAGATAATTTAGCAGATAAGATGGGAAATATAGTAGCAGTAGTAGGAAGACCAAACGTAGGAAAATCAACCTTGTTTAACCGATTAACAGAATCGAGAAGTGCAATAGTAGATGAGGCTAGTGGTGTTACACGCGACAGGCATTATGGAAAAGTGGATTGGAATGGGAAAAATTTCACTTTAATTGATACTGGTGGCTATGTAAAAGGTTCGAAAGATATTTTTGAAGCTGAAATAAGAAAACAAGTTGTTATTGCGATTGAGGAGTGTGATCTTATACTTTTTGTTGTTGATGTTACATCAGGAATCACAGACCTAGACCAAACTGTAGCCAACCTTCTTAGACGTTCCAATAAAAAAATTATTCTTGTTTCTAACAAAGTAGATAACAATGCAAGGATAGCAGATTCGAGTATTTTTTATGGTTTAGGCATTTCTGATGAAATTTTTAATATTTCTTCTGTTAGTGGAAGCGGAACTGGTGAGTTATTAGATGAAGTAGTTAAAAATTTAAAAGACAAAAAAGAAAACGAGGATGATGAAGGAATTCCACGATTGGCAATAGTGGGCAGGCCAAATGTTGGAAAATCTTCTTTACTAAATGCTTTAATTGGAATTGATAGGAATATTGTAACTGATATTGCTGGTACAACTAGAGATTCCATTACCACCAAATTTAATGCTTTTGGTTTTGACTTAAAATTAATTGATACTGCTGGAATAAGGAAAAAGGGGAAAATTAATGAGGATGTAGAATTTTACTCCATTATGAGAGCTGTAAGATCTATTGAAAATTCTGATGTGTGTATCTTGATAATTGAAGCTACCGAAGGAATTATGGCACAAGACATGAACATTTTTCAGTTAGCCATTAGTAATAATAAAGGAATCGTAATTTTAGTAAACAAGTGGGATTTAGTAGAAAAAGAAACGAATACAGCAAAAATTTATGAGGAACAGATTAGAAGAAAATTAGCTCCTTTTACAGATGTTCCTATTGTATTTACCTCGGTAATCAATAAACAAAGAATCCACAAAGCATTAGAAGAAGTTGTTCGAGTTTATGAAAATCGAAATCGAAAAATTTCTACATCACAATTAAATGATGTAATGTTGGCAATTATCAATCAATATCCACCTCCTGCATTAAAAGGAAAGTGGATAAAAATTAAATTTATCACCCAACTTCCAACACATGCACCTTGTTTTGCATTTTTTTGTAACTTGCCGCAGTATGTAAAAGATCCATATAAACGATTTTTAGAAAACAAATTGCGAGAAAATTTTGATTTTGCTGGTGTGCCGATACAAATTTTTATGAGAAAAAAATAAATGTCATGATAAAACATTATTTAATAGCCATTGCCTTTCTAATGTTTACTTCAATAGAAATATTTGGGCAAAACGACAGTGTTAACATTAAACAACCAGAGCTTGATTCTGGAACAATTGAAAATCAGTTTGATTACATTCTTACAAAATCTTCATCATTTAAAGAATTTCGATTAATCAGAAAAACTTCTTTATTAAAAGTGCGAGATCATGTAATCGATTCATTAAAAATAATTCGAAAAGAATTGGTTTCGACCAGTCAATCCACACCAGAATTTAAACTAAAAATAAATGCTTTAGAAAAAGAAGTTGCTGAACTAAAAAAAGGAAATCAAAATACTACTGATAGTATTAATGAGAATATCAATACTATCAGTCTTTTTGGTATTAACATCAATAAATCTTATTATAATATTATTTTTTGTAGTATTATCATCGTGCTATTACTATTACTAATCATCATCATTAGTAGGTTTAAGCGTTACCAATCTAAAACAAGTAAAATAAATGAAGATATAGTTCAACTAGAAAGTGAATTTGAATCTTATCGAAAAAATTCATTGAAAAAAGAGCAGGAAATAATGCGAAAATTACAAGATGAGATTAATAAAAATTCTCATTAATTTATCGCTTTAGAACATCCTTTAATAAAAAAATGCACTCAAGAAATTTCTCGAGAGCATTTTAATTATTAACTACAATTTGTGTTATTGAACTATTAATTTTTGAACTTTTATATTATTATCTGCATTAAATTCTATAAAATAAATACCTGATGCTAATTTTCTTTCTTCATCTATTTTTAGCGTGTATTTACCTGCATTAAAAGATTGACCATTCACCACATTTGTTACTTCTTGCCCTACCGCATTTCTAACACTAATTTTTAACAGATTAACATCTTTTATCAGATTAAAAGAAATTTGAGCACTTGAATTAGTTGGATTAGGAAATACACTAAAACTTCCAAAAGTATTTGAATAATCGTTTATTCCAACTAATCCACCAATATTGATGTCATCAATATAAATATCATTTCCTCCACCAGATGTAAATGCAAACTTAAACCTCACATTGGTTGAGGTTCCAATAGAGGATAAACTAACAGTTCTTAATACCCATTCGGTAGATATAGGAACAAATTCATTAGTATGAGTAGGAGCTGTAGTTAAACTTGTAGCTGTTAAAGGAAGTTTTAACAGCCAAGTTGCTCCACAATCAGTTGAATAATAAACTAAAAGTTTATCAGTATCTCCTGATGTTTTTTTGGCGAATGCTTGTTTAAAAGTCATTGTTTTTGTGGTAGCTGTAGAAATATCGTAAGAAGGACTAATTAATTCATCTACCTCACCATCTGATGTGGTGGAATAATTTCGAATTCTAACTGATCTTGTTCCTGTTGTAGCTGCAGCAGTAGTATTCGCCCATGTTTGTCCAGATGTTGGAGTTGCATCAATCATCCAATCATTATTAAATTGTGTTGTGTTTTCATAGCCATCGATAATTGGTCCAACATAATCAGCAGTTAGAGAACTCACTGTGATAATATTTGTTTTTGTTAGTAAACCAGAGCCTGCAACGGTAGATGGTTGATGAGTTACACTATAAACTCCAGCCGTATTATAGGTAATTGTAGGATTTGCAACTGATGAAGTAGAAGGTGTCCCTCCAGTAAAGGTCCAATTCCAAGCAGTGGGTATCGCATTGTAAGAATCATCAGTAAAAGTAACTGAAGCTCCTTCGCAAATAAATTCTTTATTATAAGAAAATAAAGCAACAGGTGCGCAAGTAACTGCTCCATAAGGATTATTCGTTCCAGTAGCAATTAAATTGGCGGATGACCATAAATTATTACGTGTACCTATACTGGAATTTAAGGCAGAATGCATTCTACTTTTTTGCCCATTGGTAAACATTCGTTCACAAAATGAATATTCCATATAATTTTGAACGTTGTCTAAACTACTACAAGAAACAGCAGAAGTATTACAAGTAGTATTTCCAATTGTATTGGGTGTATCCGAAACGCCATCATCACCACTACAATTTCCAGCTAATCCAGGATCGTTAGAATTTCCCCAACAGTGAGGCAAATTCAAATAATGACCTACTTCGTGAGTTACTGAGTTTCCTAATTGAGCAGAACGAATAACAACTCCTTCAGCACTTCCACTAGGTGCATATCCAGGATAGTAAGAATAGCCTCCAGCGCCACTCGATAATGTTTCTACAACCCATATTTGTAAATATTTTTGTGTACCTGATGCATTCCAATTCACTAAACTTTTCACACCCTCACCTGCTGCATAAGTTTGAGTAGAAACTGTTCTAGTAATACCTTCGGTACAATTTCCATTAGGATCTTTATGTGCCAATCTAAATTGTATTTCACAATCAGCAGCAATTCCAGTAAAAGCTGAAACTACTTGACTAATGTCTGCATTTAATTTTTGAAAATCTTCGTTTAAATTAGCAATAGAGGCTTCAATTGTTGCTTTTGAAACATTTTCTGGTCCATTGTTATGAATAATGTGATAAACCACAGGAATGGTATAACTAATTACACCCATTTTACTAGCATCATGATTTTTTTCATATTCTTTTGCTAGTCTATTTTGTTCATCCATTATATATTGAATCAATGGGTTCTCTGCTAATCTTTGATTATTAATAACAGCTGTTCCACAATAAATTCTATCGGGTTCACTTAAATCAACCTGAGAGAATGCATTAACAGAAAAAAGTGCAAGCAATGTTGTGGAAAATAAAAGTTTGATTGTTTTACGCATAATTTTATATTTTATTTGTTTGTATTTGTGAGACTTCGTGTTCATAAAAAATTAGTTTTAGTTAAGTCTTATGCTCCTCAAATTTAATTAAAATATTTTAATTCATACATGTAATTACATATTCGGTTGAAGATTAGGTGTTTTTGTGATAAAATCAAAAAAAAAGTACCGAATTAATTCGGTACTTTAGGTTAATCATAATAGTGGAAGTTGTTATTGAATTATTAATTTTTTTGTTTTACTGTTTTTATCAGCGTTAAATTCAACAAAATAAATACCTGATGCTAATTTTCTTTCTTCATCGATTTTCAGAGTATATTTTCCAGAATTGAATGATTGTCCATTTACAACTTCGGTAACAACTTGACCAAGAGTATTTCTAATCTTGATACTAAGATTTTTTACATCTTTTATTAAATTGAATGAAATTTGAGCATTCGAATGAGTTGGATTTGGATAGACATAAAAACTTCCAATATTATCAAAGAATTCATCAACACCAACAGCTCCTCCAATATTAATATCATCCAAATAGATGTTATTTCCACCTGCAGATTCAAATTGAAATTTCAATCGAATGTTTGTTGAAGCACCTAAAGAAGTAAAATCAATAGTTTTTTCTACCCATTGTGATGAATTGGGAATAAAGGGGGTTGTTTGATCTGGAGCAGTTTTTAAATTACCTGTAGTAATAGGCATCTTAAGTATCCATGTACCACCACAATTTAAAGAATAATAAACCATTAATCGATCTGTATTTCCTGCTATTTTTTTAGCAAATGCGACTTTAAATTTAACCAATTTATTAGCTGATGCAGATAAATCATAAGAAGGGCTAACAATATAATCTACATCAGAACTACTAGAAGGCACACTATAATTATTTATTCTGATTGAATGAGTTCCAGTTGCTGCCGCTAAAGTAGTATTTTCCCAATTATATGCATCTGAACCATTCCCGAGTATCCAATCATTATTAAATTGAGTAGTATTTTCGAAGCCATCAATGATTGGTCCTACATAATCTGCTGTTAATGAACTAACTGTTATGATATTGGTTTTTGTAATGACATCACTTCCAGCAGAGGTGGATGGTTGGTGAGTTACACTATATGTTCCTGCAGTGTTATAAGTTATTGTTGGATTTGCAACAGATGAAGAAGATGGTGTTCCTCCTATAAAAGTCCAATTCCAAGCAGTAGGTATAGCATTATAGGATTCATCAGTAAAAGTAACTGAAGATCCTTCACAAATAAATTCTTTATCGTAAGTAAAATCTGCAATTGGTGCACAGGTAACTGGTCCATAAGGGTCTGCTGTTCCTGTAAATGAAAGATTGGCGGGAGTTGTTAATTGTTTTAATCCTGTACTTGTGCTTGTTGAATTCAAATAAGTATTCATTCGAGTTTTTTGATCTTGACTAAACATATTCTGACAGGCATCATAACTCATGTAATTTTCTATTTGATCTTCCATGTTAGTACTTGCCCATGGGTCTGGTCCATTGGCATCAGTATTACAAGTATTTTGTGTTGTAAGGCAACCATAAGTAGCAACATCTACTGGCGGTGTATCACAACAGTTATCTCCAGCCGAAGCACAACTACTTCCTGAACAACCGCCTTGAAATGTATGGTACAACCCCATACAATGACCTACTTCATGAGATAAAGTTCTATCAGTTCTACTTACATAATTATATCTAACAACAACACCATAAGTGGCATTAATTCCAGAAGCTGGAAATTGTGCATAGCCCAAGATGATGGAAGGAGGATTATCTCCTGCAAAGGATAATACTGTCCAAATATTAAAATATTTTTTACTATTCCAATAACTAACCGATTTTACATTGTCATCAGCATTTTCGGCTAAAGGAGATTCAACCCTTACTATTCCTTCGGTGCAATTTCCATTAGGATCAAGGTGTGCAAGCCTAAATTCTACCTGAACATCTGCTGCATAAGGAGCAAATTGTGGTCTTGTATTTACTGCATCCGCATTTAATCGTTGATAATCTTCGTTTAAAGTAAGCATTTGATCATCAATATCTGCTTTAGAAACATAACCATTGCCATTGTAGGAAACAACATGCCAAACCACTGGAATAATAAAATTAATGGTTTTTTTATCATTTGTGCTTGCTTTAATTTCTTCGCGATGATCTAAAATATATTGTTCTATTAATTCATTTTGGATTAATAATGCTGGGTTTTGATTGTATTTTTCTTGCATGTATTGGTCGGTTCTGCACCAATTACCAGTTTTTATATTTTGAGCATAAGTGTTTGCTGAAATGACAAACAATACAATCATTATTAAAGATAGTCGAATAGATTTCATAAGTCGTGTTTATGTTATGTTAGTTGTATCAAATATAGTTATTATAATTAAATATTAAACAATTATTTGATTAACGGTAAATATTAACGTTAAATGGATAAAAAATACTATAATGCTTTTTTGTCTTATTGTATTCGTTCATTAACCTAATGCTTGTTGTAAATCTGCTATTAAATCCTCAACATCTTCAACACCAACGCTTAATCGAATTAAGGAGTCTACTACTCCTGTTTTCTCTCTTTCTGCTTTTGGAATTGCAGCATGAGTCATTGTTGCTGGATGTCCAATTAATGATTCTACGCCTCCCAAAGATTCTGCTAATGAAAATATTGCTACCTTTTTAACCACATTTAATGCGTCTTGCAATTGATTTCCTTTTAATGTAAATGAAATCATTCCTCCAAAACCTCGCATTTGCTTTTTAGCAATATCGTGGTTGGGATGATTCTCAAACCCAGGCCAATAAACTTTATCAACTTCAGGGTGATTTCTTAAAAAATGGGCAACTTCTTTTCCATTTTCACAATGTCGTTGAACTCTTAAATGAAGTGTTTTAATTCCTCTTAACACTAAAAAAGCATCTTGTGGACCGCAAACGGCACCGCTACTGTTTTGAATTCGATACATTTCTTTAGCTATTTTTTCATCATTTACAATTAAAGCACCCATCACCACATCCGAATGACCTCCTAAAAATTTAGTAACAGAATGCATGACAATATCAGCACCTAAATCTAAAGGATTTTGTAAGTAAGGCGAAGCAAAAGTATTATCTACAGCCAACCAAATGTTGTTGCTTTTTGCAATTTTGCTTACAGCCTCAATATCAATAATATTCATCATTGGATTGGTTGGGGTTTCTACCCAAATCAATTTGGTACGACTATTAATTTTTTCTTTAATAGCATCGGTATTGTGCATTGGAACAAAATGGAATTTAATGCCATATTTCTCAAAAATGGTAGTAAAAAGCCGATATGAACCACCATATAAATCGTTGGTAGAAATCACTTCATCACCAGGATTTAACATTTTTATTACACAATCCATTGCTGCTAAACCAGAGCCAAAACAAGCTCCAAATTTACCATTTTCGATGGCTGCTAAATTTTTCTCTAACGCATGTCTTGTAGGATTTAAAGTTCTCGAATATTCATACCCTTTATGATTTCCAACTCCTTCTTGCACATAAGTTGAAGTTTGATATATTGGAGTCATTATTGCTCCAGTTGCAGAATCTGGTTCTAATCCTGCATGTATTGCTTTTGTTGCAAATTTCATTTTGTATTTATTGCTCATTTTATACTAATTTTGGCTCCAAAGGTAATTATTATCTAAAACGAATTAGTGAAAAACTAATAAATTTGACTTGTATATTTATTCTAAGTATCTTTGCCTTAATTATTATTTTTTGGTAGCGTAATTTTTTACTAAATATCCTATTATCGTGTATCTCGAAACCTATTAACATTTTATTCAATGAAATCTGTTTTCTCTTTTTGTTCCATGTTATTTTTGTTTTTCTCAGCAAGCTTTGCTCAACAACTAACCAATAACAACCCCATTAAAACTATTTATTATTATAGCTTTAATGCTGTAATGGATGCATCAATAATTGATGAAATGGAAAAAGAAGTTCAGTTATTAACTAGTGTTATAGAAGTTAAAATTAAATATAAGCCAGAAAATAAAACCGCACAATTAATCGTGCTTGTAAAGGAAAGAAGAAGAAATTCAGAAGGCGACCTACTTTTTCAACCAACTGATTTAAAACATATTATCTCTGCTCATGGATTTTTACCAAATGAGTTGACCACAGAAGTTTTGTTAGATTAAATTAATCAACTATTATCCATGAGAATTTTATATCCACTACTAACTATTTTATCTTTATTTAGCTTTAAGATTAATTTGGCACAGGCTGATAATTGTTCTGCTGCTACACCTATTGGGGTAACTATAAATTGTGCAAGTCCAACCAATGGAACAACAATCGGTGCATCACAAAATATTGCTGGCTGTGTTGGTAATGCTGATGATGATGTGTGGTATCAATTTGTTGCTACCAGTACTTCTCATCAAATTGTTGTAGTACCAAGTGCATCAATGGATCCTGTGGTACAATTATTTTCTGGTTTATGTTCCTCTTTAATTACTTTATCTTGTATGGATGCAACATTTACAGGACAAAACGAAGTAATTAACGCAACTGGATTGTCTATTGGTGCAACTTATAGAATTAGAGTCTATCATTATGGCGTTGGTTCTGGTTCTGGAACTTTTACGATTTGTGTTACCAACCCTCCACCTGCACCAAGTAACAACAATTGTGCTGCAGCAACTAATTTATTAATTAATACCAGTTGTGTAAATACAGCTTCAACTTCTGTTGGTGCCACCCAATCTATGCTTGGATGTGCTGGTAATGCAGATGATGATGTATGGTTTAGTTTTACTGCTGTAAATACAACAGCCACAATAACTGTTGACCCATCTTCATTAATGGATCCTGTGCTTGAGGTATTTTCTGGGACTTGTAGTACGTTAAACTCTTTGCAATGTGAAGATGTTGCTTTTACCAATGGAAACGAATCCATTAATATGGTAGGTTTAACTCCTGGAAGCACTTATTTTATTCGTGTTTATGATTATTATGGAGGAGGAGGTTATCCTTTTGATATTTGCATCACTGGACCATCTGCTTCTGCAACACCAACAAATGATGAACCTTGTAATGCAATTGCACTACCAGCTGTTACCTCCGATTGTAATTTTTTGCAATTCTCAACAGTTGGAGCAACAGCCTCAATGGGAGCTCCAACCCCTTCAGCTTGTGTGGGTGGTGGTGCTCCTCAGCAAGGTGGTTTTAGTGCAGGAAGTGCCGATATTTGGTTTAGTGTTATTGCTCCAGCAAATGGACAAATTACGATTACTACAGAGCCAAATTATGGAATTAATGATGGTGTTATGGCATTATATAGTGGAACTTGTGGGACTCTAACTCAAATTGCATGTTCTGATGATAACAATTACCCAGGAACATCTAATGATTTTAAACCTTTTATTTCTCAAACTGGATTAATTTCTGGAACAACTTACTACATTCGTTATTGGGGTTTTGGAACAACTTCTGGAAATTTCGGCTTTTGTGTTTCTTCCCCTATAAATGATTTTTGCTCTACGGCACTATATATATGTGATTTGAATGGATATAGTGGTTCAACTAGTGCTGCTTACACTCCAGACAGACCTTGTAACATGAGAGGAGATGCAGAACAAAACAATCCTCCCACTTACACCTACACCCCAGGTACAAATACAGGAGGAATTTTTGGACAAGCAGGACCTTGGGGAACAGGCTCTTCAGCTTTTGATGTTCAAATTAACAACAACTCCTGGATACGTTTTACTGCAGGAAATACCACCGCAATATTAAATGTTGCCATAGGCGATTGTTGGATAGGAAATTATCCTTCGGGTGGAATTCAAATGCAAATTTTTGAAGCTGCCACGAGTTGCTGTAATTTTACCCCTGTTTCGAATTTTGAAGAAAGTTCTACTGGATTTACAATAACCGCTAACAATTTAATTATTGGTAACGATTACTTTTTGATGATTGATGGTTTTGCTGGAGACATTTGTAATTATACCATTACCGCCAATTCAGGTATTCTTTTCCCAGATATTGTTACGCTAAAACCATCTCTTTGTTTTGGAGATTCCACTACGCTTTATGGCCCCGCTTTATCTTCCTCTTACTTGTGGATGCCTGGAGGAGAAACTACACAAAATATCACCGTAACTCCATCAACGACAACTACATACACATTAACAGTTGAGGGTGTTTGCGGCAATAAACAAACTCTTACTAAAACAATTACTGTTAATCCTCCACCAACAGTTTTAATCAACAATGGAAATCCAGTAGTCGTATGTAATGGTTCAACTGCAACTCTTACTGCTTCTGGAGCAAGCACTTATGTTTGGGATTCAGGTAGTACAAGTAATCCAATTAATGTAACTCCTGCTATTCCTACCAGTTATTATGTTGTTGGAACAGACATCAATGGATGTGTTGGTGCTGATACCGTTACTGTTCAACTCGTTGCTAACCCAACTGCAAATATTACTGCAAACTCCACTTCCATTTGTAATGGAGACAACCTCACATTACAGGCAACAGGTGGAGGAACATATACTTGGAATGATAATTCAACATTAGATTCATTAGTGGTAAATCCTACAGCAAATACCATTTATTCTGTTATTGTTGATGTTGGTGGATGTTTAGATACTGCCAATTTCCCTGTTACGGTTAATCCTTTACCATCTATAACTATTAGTGGAAACAATCCTATTTGTATCGGTAATGCTGATACCCTAATTGCTTCTGGTGGAGTTTCGTACAATTGGAATACAGGAAGTTTGGTGAATTCCACCATCGTTTCCCCAACTTCAACTTCAACTTATAGCGTTGTTGTTACAGATGTTAATGGATGTATTGATTCCTCTACAACTAGCGTTGTGGTTAATCCTTTACCAATCATCAATATTTTAGGAAATAATATCATTTGCCAAGGTGGATCTACTACATTAACTGCTACAGGTGGAAATTCGTATGTATGGAACAATGGAAGTGTTTTATCAAGTATTTCTGTTTCACCAATAGCAGACACTACTTATTTGGTTACCGGAACAAATGCTAATGGCTGTTCGGATACATCTA
>Ga0210044_10008849_pt1 | contig 12435 bp, 9 predicted proteins | sample CryGey13umfilter_2_FD_183959 | JGI IMG/M metagenome (GOLD analysis project Ga0210044, IMG submission 183959) | Groundwater microbial communities from aquifer in Utah, USA - Crystal Geyser 4/9/14 3 um filter (SPAdes) (version 2) | ecosystem: Environmental > Aquatic > Deep subsurface > Groundwater... | reverse complement strand
TGGCGGGTTCCGTCACCCCCGCTGAACCCCAGTAAAGCGTCTGCTCGTTGCCGGGCGACAGCGACAGCGAGCGGATATAGTGGGTCATGTCAAAATCGTAGGCGTTGGTGCGTTCCTTCATCTGCGCAGAATCGACCGTCGTGATCTGCGCCGCGATGCCAAGGCGCTTGAGGGCCTCGACATAGATGTTGGCGACCGCGATCAGCTCGTCGGCGCCCTGCACCAGCAGGATGTCGAACGTGAAAGCGCTGCCCGCGCCATCGCGCAAGACCCCGTCCTGCACCGTCCAGCCTGCCTGCGCCAGCAAATCACTGGCGGCCCGGATCCCGGCGCGGTTGGCCGCGCTGCCATCCGAGACCGGCAGGGAATAGCCTTCCAGCGCGCCGGGCAGCAGTTCGGCGGCAAACGGCATCAGCAGCTCTTTCACCCGGCCTCCGGCGGGCGCGCCGGGCGTCATCCCGAGTTCCGAATTCGCGTAATACGAGGTGATGCGCGGCTGGGTGCCGCCGGTTATGGTGGTGTTGATCAGCTCGAAGTTGAAGGCCTGGATCAGCGCCTCGCGCACCCGCCAGTCGGCAAAGATCGCGCGCCGGGTGTTGAACACCAGCCCTGCGATCCCCGACGGGCGGTGGTGCGGAATTTCCGATTTCACCACATCACCCGCCTGCACCGCGGGAAAATCGTAATTCGTCAGCCACTTGGCGGCATTGCCTTCGCGATAGCTGGTGATCTCGCCGGCCTTGAAGGCCTCGAACACCACGCCGCTGTCACCGAAATAGTCGTAGCGCACCTCGTCGAAATTGTGCTGGCCGCGATAGAACGGCAGATCGCGCCCCCACCAGTCGGGGTTCTTGCGGTAGCTGATGAAACGGCCCGGATCAAACTTGTCCACCACATAGGGGCCAGAGCCGATCGGGGCCTCGAGGGTGGAGGCGGTGAAATCGCGGCCCTCCCACTGGGCGCGTTCGAGAATCGGGCGCAGGCCCAGAATCAGCGGCAACTCGCGGTCTTCGGTGTTGAAGGTAAAGCGCACCGAGCGCGGCCCGGTGATTTCGGCCTTGGCGATCTTCTTCCACGCCCCGGCATAGCGCGGGCTGCCTTCGGTCCCGAGCGTCTCGAACGACCAGATCACGTCATCGACCGTGACCGGGTTGCCATCGGAAAACCGCGCGCCCTCGCGCAAGGTGAACGCGACATAACTGCGCGCGGCGTCGGTATCGACTGATTCGGCCAGCACGCCGTAAAGCGTGAAGGGCTCGTCGTAGGAACGGCCCATCAGGGTTTCAACCGTAAGCAGCGAAAGCCCGGCCGGGGCCGAGCCTTTGACGATGAAGGGATTGAGTGAATCAAATCCGCCCGATTCGCCAAACACGATCCGCCCGCCCGACGGCGCATCCGGGTTGGCATAGGGCAGCGACACAAAATCTGGTGGCAGGGCAGGGTCGCCATACATAGCGATGCCATGACGCGGCTCGGCCCCGGCCGGCAGCGCCAGCGCGCCAAGGATCACCGCCACCCCGATTCGCCGCAGTTTTGCGCAACAATCCTGGCTCATTCCGGCACCAATCCTTTTCGCACCTGTTTTTCTTGGCTTTGACCCTAAAGTGCCACGCCTGTCATTTCAAACATTTTACTTCCCCCCCGGCGGCTTAGCGCGTATAAGGTAGTCACTGCTCGATAGGTTTCTTGCCTGTATGAAACCTGCCTCAATAACTTGACGCCAGCCTTGTGCTGGCGTTTTTTTTGGCCACGGGACAAGCTCGGCATGGCTCGATTTCCCGCGCGGCCTGCGCTATTGCTGCAAATGCAGCATCAGCAGGAGGCCACCATGACCCTGACCACAAAGACCGCCATCATCACCGGCTCGAACTCGGGCATCGGCCTTGGCATCGCCCACGAGCTGGCGCGCGCCGGGGCAAACGTGGTGCTGAACTCGTTCACCGACCGGCCCGAGGATCACGCCCTGGCCGCCAGCCTGGCCGCCGAGCATGGGGTGCAGGCGCGCTACATCGCCGCCGACATGGCCGACGGGGCCGCCTGCCGGGGGCTGATTGCCGCTGCCGGGGGCTGCGACATTCTGGTCAACAACGCAGGCATCCAGTTTGTCGCCCCGATCGAGGATTTCCCGACCGACAAATGGAACGCGATCCTGGCGATCAACCTCAGCTCGGCCTTTCACACCACCGCCGCCGCCTTGCCGGGGATGCGGGCGCGGGGCTGGGGCCGGGTGGTCAACATCGCCTCGGCCCATGGGTTGACCGCCAGCCCGTTCAAGGCCGCCTACATCGCCGCCAAGCACGGGCTGGTGGGGCTGAGCAAGACCGTGGCGCTGGAAACCGCCGGGCAAAACATCACCTGCAACGCGATCTGCCCCGGCTATGTGCTGACGCCGCTGGTCGAGGCTCAGATCCCCGATCAGATGAAGGCGCACGGCATGGACCGCGAAACCGTGATCCGCGAGGTCATGCTGGAACGTCAGCCCTCGCGCCAGTTCGCCACCACCGAACAATTGGGCGGCACCGTGGTGTTTCTGTGCAGTGCCAGCGCCGACCAGATCACCGGCACCACGATCAGCGTCGATGGCGGCTGGACCGCGCTCTGAGCCGAGCGGCTGCCCGCCGCTTCAGTGCGCGGGCAGCACCGGCTGGGTCGGATCTTTCGCGTTGGGATAGACCAGCCCGGCCGAGATGACCAGCTTGGCCGTATCCTCGATCTTCATCTCCAGCACGATGACATCCTGCCGCGGCACGAAGATCAGGAAGCCCGAGGTCGGATTGGGCGTGGTCGGAATGAAGATCGTCAGAATGTCGCCGTCGAACGGAATTTTCTCGGCCAGTTCAGCCTTGGCCTCGGTGGCGACAAAGCCGATTGCCCAGACCCCTTCGCGCGGAAACTGCACCAGGCAGGCGCGCTCGAAATTGCTGGTGGACTGGCTGAAGACGGTTTCCGCGATCTGTTTCAGGCCGTTGTAGATCGAGCGCACCACCGGCATGCGGTCCACCAGGCGCTCGGCCCAGGCGATCAGCGAGCGCCCGATCAGGCCCTTGGCGATCCAGCCGATCACCACCGTGAACACCAAAAACACCACCACCCCCACCCCGCGCACCGGAAAGGCGTAGCTTGGCCCCAGCAAAAGGCGCAGCAGCGCGTCGGGCTGATAGGCGGCGGGAATCAGCGGCAGCACCCAACTGTCGATCCAGCCGATCACCGTCCAGATCAGGTAGATGGTCAGGCCGACCGGCAGCACCACCACCAGACCGGTCAGAAAGCTGGCGCGAAACCCGGCAAGCGGGCCACGGCGGCGCGGGGGGTGGGCGGCGGGCTCGGTCATCTTGGCTCCTCTGTCGGGGTGAATGTAGGGGCAGGTGCTGCCCGCCACAATGGCCAAGGTTGACGGGGGCTCAGCCCTGTTGCTGGCGCGCAATCGCGCAGGCAATCGCCGCCCCGAGCCGCGCATTGTTCAGCGCCAGCGCGATGTTGGCGGCAAGCGACCGCCCGCCGGTCAGCGCAAACATCCGCTCGAGCAGGAAGGGGGTGACCGCCTTGCCGTGGATGCCCTGCACCTGCGCCTCGGCCAGGGCCTGCGCGATCAGCGGGGCAATCTCGGCGGCCGGGATCTCGGCGCTGGCGGGGATCGGGTTGGCCACCAGTTGCCCGCCCGGCAGGCCAAGGCGAGCGCGCATCAGGTGGGCGCGGGCGACGCTGTCCGCGTCATCCATCCTTAGCGGTGCCGCCAGGCCCGAATCGCGCGACCAGAAGGCGGGCAGGGCGTCCTGACCGTAGGCAATCACCGGCACCCCGTGGGTTTCCAGCACCTCAAGCGTCTTGGCCAGATCGAGAATCGCCTTGGCCCCCGCCGCCACCACCGTGACCGGGGTCGCGGCCAGTTCCATGAGATCGGCCGAGATGTCGAAGCTGTGCTCGGCCCCGCGATGCACCCCGCCAATGCCGCCGGTGGCAAACACCGCGATCCCGGCCAGATGGGCGCAGATCATGGTGGCGGCAACCGTGGTCGCCCCGGTCTTGCCTTGGGCAATGCACACCGCAAGGTCCGCCCGGCTGAGCTTCATCACCGCGCGCGCCTGCCCCAGGGCGTCGAGTTCGGCGTCCGCAAGACCGACATGAATGCGCCCGGCCAGCACCGCGATGGTGGCCGGCACCGCCCCCCCGGCGCGCACCTCGGCCTCGAGCGCGCGGGCGGTCTCGACGTTCTGCGGATAGGGCATGCCATGGCTGATGATGGTCGATTCAAGCGCCACCACCGGCTGGCGCTGCGCCAGGGCAGCGGCAACGGCGGGGGTCAGAACAAGGGGCAGGGTCACGATCCGGTTTCTCCTGAAACATGCTCGGCCGCGGCGCGCAGGGCAGCGGCAAGCGCCGCCTGCGGGGGCGCGCCGCGTTGCTCGGCCACGATATGAGCGGCCATGAACGTATCGCCCGCGCCGGTGATCCGGGTCACCGGCACCGGTGGCGGGGTGGCGGTGATCACCGCCTGTCCGCGCGCGCCAAAGGCTGCGGGGTGGCCGCCGTCGGTGACCAGCACCCGCGCCGCACCCAGCCCCAGCAGGCCGCGCGCCGCCTCGGCTGCGGTGCCGAACCGCACCCGGGCCAGAATGCCCGCCTCTTCGAGGTTGACATAGAAGGTGGCGCGCGGATGGGTCAGCAACGGGGTCAGCCGCCCGGCCTTGCCGGGGCTGGCGGGGGCGATGCGCAGATCGGCGCGGGCGAACAGGCTAGAGGCGGCGATCTCGGCCAGCAGGGCCTCGGTCAAGTTGCCATCAAGGGCGATCAGCCCGCGCCACGGGGCCTCGGCCGAACCCAGGCGGCCGTCACCCAGCGGGCACAGGATCGCCTCACCCGCCGCTTCCAGCGCATGGGCATCGGCGATCGCCCCGATCAGCCCACCGGCGCCCTCGATCGCCATGTAGCGATCTGTCGGCAGATCGTCCGGGCGGTAAAGGTGGTCGGTGATCAGCCCCATCCGGGCACAGGCGGCGATCAGATCATCGCCGTCAGCGTCACGCCCGACCGCACTCAGCAGCAATGGGGTCAGGCCGAACCGGCGCAGGGTCTTTGCTATGTTCAGCGCCACCCCGCCCGGCAGGCGGGTGATGCGGCCGGGCACGTCCGCCCCCAGATGCATCGCACCGGGCGCGCGGCCGATGCTGTCCCACAGGACCGAGCCGATGCACAAGATGTCGGGGGTGGTTGCCATGTCCCCTGTGTCGCCCAACCCCAAGGCCTGCACAAGGGGGGGGGCCGACGCTTCGCGGAGGATATTTTTGCCAGCAAGAAATCAGCCGGGCTTTCTTGCTGGTCCAAATATCCTCGCCGAAGGCCAGAAGTTTCTGCGGGGCTTGCGTTCATCGACACCACACGGTAGATGCGCACCACTTCACAGGCGAGGCTTGGGCTGTTCGGGGGAGAAATCCCCGACGGTCCGCCGGTTGGGACCGATGGTTCTGAAGATGGCTTCGCCGCGGCATAAACCGGAAAGGAAATGGCATGGCATTGCCAGAGTTCAATATGCGTCAGCTTCTTGAAGCGGGCGTTCACTACGGTCACCAGACCGCGCGCTGGAACCCGAAGATGGGCGAATTCATCTACGGCAACCGCAACGGCATTCACATTCTCGATCTGACCCAGACCGTGCCCATGCTGGACGCGGCGCTGAAGGTGGTGCGCGACACGGTGGCCAAGGGCGGCCGCATCCTGTTTGTCGGCACCAAGCGTCAGGCGCAAAAGCCGATCGCCGATGCCGCCGACAAATGCGCCCAGTTCTACATGAACCACCGCTGGCTGGGCGGCACCCTGACCAACTGGAAAACCGTGTCGCAGTCGATCAACCGGCTCAAGCAGGTTGACGAACTGATGGCCCGCGGGGCCGAAGGCATGACCAAGAAAGAGCGCCTGCACATCGAGCGCGAACAGGGCAAGCTGCAATCCTCGCTGGGCGGTATCCGCGAAATGGGCGGGGTGCCGGACCTGATCTTCATCATTGATGTCGGCAAGGAAGACCTCGCAATTCTGGAAGCCCAGAAGCTGGGCATCCCGGTGATCGGGGTGGTCGATACCAACTGCTCGCCCAAGGGCGTTGACTACATCATCCCCGGCAACGACGACGCGGCGCGCGCGATTGCGCTTTACTGCGATCTGGTGTCGCGGGCGGCGCTGGACGGCATGACCGCCCAGATGGGCGCGGCTGGCATCGACGTCGGCGCGCTGGAAACCGCGCCCGAGGAAGAAGCGGTCGCCGAAGCCTGAGGCTTTAGGCGAGATTATTGCCCGGCGGGGTCAGCCCCGTCGGGATTTCCCGGTTTGATTGAAGGAGAGCCGCAATGGCGATCACCGCATCAATGGTGAAGGAACTGCGCGATTCCACCGGCGCAGGCATGATGGACGCGAAACGCGCGCTGACCGAGACCGCAGGCGACATGGAAGCCGCGGTCGATTGGCTGCGCACCAAGGGCCTGGCCAAGGCCGCCAAGAAGGCAGGCCGGGTGGCGGCCGAGGGTCTGGTGGGCGTGGCTGTGGTCGGGGGCAGGGGGGTGGCCGTCGAGATCAACTCGGAAACCGATTTTGTCGGCAAGAATGGCGATTTCCAGGCGCTGGTGCGCAGCATCACCGCGGTGGCGCTGACGGCGGCCGATCTTGACGCGCTGAAGGCCGCCGATCTGGGCGGCAGGTCGGTCGATACCGCCCTGGCCGAGACCATCGCGGTGATCGGCGAAAACATGACCCTGCGCCGCATGGCGCGACTCAACGGCGATTTCGTGGCCTCCTATGTGCACAACGCCGCGGCCGACGGTCTTGGCCGGATCGGGGTGCTGGTGGCGGTGAAGGGCACCGACAACGGCATCGCCAAGCAGATCGCGATGCACGTCGCCGCGACCAGCCCGATTTCGCTGAGCCAGGCCGATCTTGACCCGGCGGTGGTGGCGCACGAGCTTACGGTGCAGACCAGCAAGGCGCGCGAAGAAAACGCAGCCTCCGCCAAGCCCAAGCCCGAAGCGGTGATCGAAAAGATGATCCAGGGCCGGATGGCCAAGTTCTTCGAAGAAGTCACCCTGCTGGGGCAGAAATTCGTGCTCAATCCCGACCTCACGGTGGCGCAGGCCGCCAGGGATGCCGGCGTCGAGGTCGTGGGTTTCGTGCGCATGGCGGTAGGCGAAGGCATCGAGAAGGAAAAGGAAGATTTTGCCGCCGAGGTTGCCAAGACCTTGGCCGGCTGATCTGTTTGCTGGCCTGCGGGGAACGCGGGCCAGCCCTGACGCCAAAAGAAAAGCGGTGCAACCCTGGGGAGGTTGCACCGCTTTGTGCTGCGTCATTGGGGATGAGCCCGCCGCACCCGTCACGCCATCGGGGTTTGAATGAACCCCTCAGGCGCGCCGCCACCCGCGCTTTGTTACCAAAGCGAAGGCGCAAAGCGGGCAGGATGAAAATGCACCCCGACCGATCTGCCCGTTCCGAAGGCCGAAGCCACCACTCACGGAACAAGGCCAACATGCCGGTTTACGCAGCGTCAGGGTAGTCAGGTATTCCTTACCTTGTGATCAAATGTGATCAGATCGTGTTGGCCCCGTCGGGGGTCGCGTCGGGTTCGGCCTCCGGGCGCAGAAAAATCTTGTTGAGCAGCGCCCCCTTGGCCACCGCCTGGGCGGTGGTTTCGACATCCAGCGCTTCGCGCGCCAGCCGCAGGTGCTTTTCCACCATGGCGACCGAAACCCCCATCAGCACAGCGATATCCTGGCTGGTCTTGCCGTCGGCCACCCATTCCAGCGCCTCGCGCTGACGCGCGGTCAGGCGGTTGCGCGTGGTCAGCGGCAGTTGCGAGATTTTCAGGTGCATCATGTTGGCGACCGCCAGAATTTCTTCGCCTCTTGCATCCCAGATCCGGTCAACGTCGTCGTCGTCCATCCCCGGATCGGCGATCAGCCCGAGCCCGGCCCTGGCGCGACGGGCGGCCGAGGGAAAGCTGATGGTGATGCCAGCCAGAATGCCGTTGGCAAGGTTGGTGCGCACGGTCTCGGCCTCGGCCGGATTCAGGGCGCCTGACTGATAGGCGTCATGCACCCAGCGCCAGGTGCAAGCCCCTTCGTTGTTCAGCACCCAATGAAACAGCGGGGTCCTGGTGTAGAACTTGTCGCGGGTGAAGAAGCGCAGGTATTCCGGCGAATTGGTGGTCAGGAACAGCGCGTCGTCGGGGTCGCCGTAGGAGTTTTCCGAGAGAAACTTGCTGAAGGTATAATTCACCCGGGCGAAGCCAAGGTCGCGATAATAGGGGATGCACAGCTCCCAGACGGCATTGACCGATGCCGCCTGCGTGATCTGGCCAAGCAGATTGAAAACCCCCGCCACCTGTCTGTCCGCGTCCCATGAATGCGCCGTTTCCAACGTCAGGCGTCGGCACCGCGCGATCAAGTCTCATCCCGATTCCCGTCTTAGCCAGCGCGACCACTGCTTGTCGAGCCGCAAGGCAAGGTTTATCGGGGATAAAACGCAGGGCAGGGCCAAAATGATCAAATATTCGACGATGGATGTGGTGGTGATCGGTGGCGCGGTGATGGGGGCCTCGGCGGCCTATTGGCTGACGCGGATGCACCCCGGCCTCAAGGTGATGGTGGTCGAGCGCGACCCGAGCTTTGCCCGATCCTCGACCGCGCTGTCGGTGGCCTCGGTGCGCCAGCAGTTCAGCACCGCCGTCAACGTGCAGATTTCGCGCTTTGGGGTGGGCTTCATCCGCGATTTTCAGGCCAGCCTTGGCGTCGATGTCGGGATCGGCAGCCTGGGATTGCGCGAAAACGGCTATCTGTTCGTCACCGGCTCGGCGGCGCAGGCGGCGCTGATGCAGGATCTGGCGGCGATGCAGCGCAGTTTCGGCGCGGTGACCGAGGTGCTTGACCCCGACGCGCTCAAGGCGCGCTTTCCCTGGCTTGAGGTCGGCGATCTGATGGCCGGGTCATTTGGCGCGCGTGACGAGGGCTGGTTCGACAACATGGGTCTGCTGGCCGGGTTCCGCGCTGCCGCCAAGGCGCAAGGGGCGCAGATCATTCGCGATACCGTGGTTGGGGTCGAGCTGGCGGCGGGCCGGGTGCAGGCGGTGACGCTGGCAGCGGGCGGCCGGGTTGCCTGCGGGGCGGCGATCAATGCGGCCGGCCCAAGCGCCGCCGAGGTGATGGCGATGGCAGGGCTTACCCTGCCGGTCGAGCCGCGCAAACGCACGGTGTTCGTGATCGACGCCCCGAATGCCCGCCACCCCGATGCCCCGTTGCTGGTGGACAAGGGATTCTATCTGCGCCCCGAGGGCAGTCACTGGATCACCGCTACGGTGCCAAGCGAAGATGGACCGTGTGATATCAATGACTTCGAGCCTGATCTTAATCTTTTTGATGAAGTGATCTGGGAGCAGCTTTATGCCCGCGCGCCGGGCTTTGATGCGGTCAAGGTGATCCGCCACTGGGTCGGGCATTATGCCTATAACACGCTGGATCAGAACGCCATTCTCGGGCCGCATCCGGCTGTGCCGAACCTGTTCCTGATGAACGGCTTTTCCGGCCACGGCTTGCAGCAGGCTCCAGCGGTCGGGCGCGGTCTTGCTGAACACATTCTGACCGGTGGCTGGCAGAGCCTTGATCTTTCCGACCTGAGTGTCGATCGGGTTCTGGCCGGAAAACCGTTTCTTGAACGGGCGGTCGTGTAGCTGAAAGAGTTCTACCATACTCTCAGGAAGAGGCGGCAACCTATTGTTGTAATGCCCGTAATCACGCCCGTTTACCATTCGACATATTGATATCAATATTACATAATATTGATTATGCGATATGCGGATCACCCTGAATCCGGCGTTCACACTACCTGCCCGGCGGCCCAGCCGGACGACCACGCCCATTGGAAATTGTAGCCGCCCAGCCAGCCGGTCACGTCCACCACCTCGCCAATGAAATATAGCCCCGGCACGGCGCGCGACTCGAACGTGCGCGCGTCGAGCGCTGCGGTATCAACGCCGCCCAGGGTGACCTCGGCGGTGCGATAGCCTTCCGATCCCAGCGGGCGCAGCGGCCAGTCATGCACCAGCCCCGCCACCCGCGCCAGCGTGGCGTTCGACTGATCGGCCAAGGTGCCCGTAACTCCGGCCAGGGCTTCAATATGGCGCGCCAGCTTTTCCGGCAGGATCTGCGCCAGCGCGGTGCGCAGCGCGATCCGCCCGCCCTGCCCGCGCATCTGGCGCAGATGCGCCGCCGCATCCTGGCCGCGCGCCAGATCAAGGTGGATCACATCGCCCTCGCGCCAGTAGGAACTGATCTGCAAGATCGCCGGGCCCGACAGGCCGCGATGGGTGAACAGCAGCGCCGCGTCAAAGCCGGTGCCGCGCACCATTGCCCGCCCCGCCACGGCCACCCCGGCCAGCGGCTGGGTCACGGCAAGATCGGCCTCGGACAGCGTCAGCGGCACCAGGCCCGGCCGGGTCGCGATCATCGGCAGCCCGAAGTTTTCCGCCAGATGATAGCCATAGGCGCTAGCCCCCATCTTGGGGATCGACTTGCCGCCGGTCGCCACCACCACCGCCTGCGCCGCCACCGCCCCGCGCGCGCACTCCACGCGGAAACCGGCCGCCGTGCGCACAACCGCGCCGGGCGCGGTATCGAGCCACAGCGTGACCCCGGCGCGGTGCAGATCGGCCAGCAGCAGCGCCACGATCTGGCTGGCCGGACCATCGCAGAACAACTGCCCCAAGGTCTTTTCGTGCCAGGCAATCCCCGCCGCGTCCAGCCGGGCGATGAAATCGGCGGGCGTGAACCGGCTCAGCGCCGATAGGGCAAAACGTGGATTGCGCGACAGAAAGCGGTCGGCCGTGCAGCCGATATTGGTGAAATTGCAGCGCCCGCCGCCCGAGATGCGAATCTTTTCGCCGGCCGCCGACGCATGGTCGATCACCAGCACGCGGCGCCCGCGCCGCCCGGCCTCGATGGCGCAGAACATCCCCGCCGCCCCGGCCCCGAGGATCACGACATCAAAGCTATCCATGCCGCCTCTTACCGCCCCCCTGCCCGGCCGACAACGCTTCGATCCCGCCAAATCCGCGCAAAAGCCTCTTGCGGCCCATTCGCGGCTTCGCTAATACCGCCCGCAGTTGGGGCGTCGCCAAGTGGTAAGGCACCGGTTTTTGGTACCGGCATCCGCAGGTTCGAATCCTGCCGCCCCAGCCAAACGACGCTGATGCGCTCTGCTGCCCGCGTTTTCTGTGCATGGCCTCGGTCGCTTCAGACTCGCGAAAGAACCGCCTCGGAAAGCGCGAGCAAGAACTTGATGTTCGCATCTATTTTATTCTGAGCCTCCGATATTTTCTCATGAATGTAGCGAAATTCTGAAAATATACCTGAATGTTCTTCCAGTAACCTATCGAAGCAAACACAAGAAAGACTCATGGATTCCATCAGGGCGCGCTTCAGGGATTCTTGAGTTTCTTGCCCAAGCCCGTTAAATAATTCGCGCAAACTGTGCCCGCTGTGCCCGCGCACATTGTCTCTTTTTTCTCTTTGAAGCAGGGCTTTTAGCCCCAGTTCGATTGAAAAGGCCCAGCAAACGGCTGCTTGAAGCGGTAGCGATTGACATTCATCCGGCCCACTGAGCCGCTGTTCCGCGCATCGTTCTGCCGCCATTGCAAAACAACGCGCCTGATCTCCTATGTCAAAACTCATCTCACCCAATCCTTGATTCGTAACCCCTGCACCCGCGCGAATTCGCTTGTGTTGTTCGTCACCAGCACACATTCGGCAGCCAGCGCATGACCCGCAATCATGACGTCATTGCCGCCGATAGGCGTTCCTTTCGCTGTCAGTTCCTGCTTGATGCGCGTGGCCTTATCCGCAGCGCCCGCATCCCAGGGCAGGATGGCGGAGAGACGGGCGACGAAAGCAGCCCACTGCCAACTTCAAACGAGTCGCACCGAGGTGCGGCGCTGAAAACGGATAAAACTCGAGGTGCCCAGCAGGTGGTCTGTCGCACCTCGTCCGAGACGGGCGGCGAGCGGTCAAGGCGCGGGGCGGTCATGCGGTGCAGGTTCCTTTTCGGGCCACCGTCCTACGCCGCAACCGGCTTGGCAAGCCGATTTGCGACACAACGTCGCGGTTAAGCGTTGACGGGATCGGCGTTCTTGCCTTCTTTCCTTGCCGGATTTGGTTTCAACCAAATCAGGCCGCGCCTGCCTGCCCCCGGCAGGCGCGAAGACGCGCCAGCCCAGGCAGGCGCGGCCTGATTTTCAGCGTCTCAGCCAAGCCCAACCGCCCTTGCCTTGCGGCCTCACGGCCTTCAGGCAAGGGACCGGGCGGCCTTGCCCCGCAAGGCCGCTGACCCGGTCCCGGTTCCCAACGGCCCCGACCGCGCACTTACCTCAGCGCGATCCAATCGCCACCCAGGGCCGCAGGTCCGGCCCGT
>Ga0210044_10008845_pt1 | contig 12439 bp, 12 predicted proteins | sample CryGey13umfilter_2_FD_183959 | JGI IMG/M metagenome (GOLD analysis project Ga0210044, IMG submission 183959) | Groundwater microbial communities from aquifer in Utah, USA - Crystal Geyser 4/9/14 3 um filter (SPAdes) (version 2) | ecosystem: Environmental > Aquatic > Deep subsurface >... | reverse complement strand
ATTTATTTGACCATTGTTTAATAAAAAGCTCTTTAAGTATTAGTAATGCAACACACTGGAAGAACATTGTTGCAAACCAGAATCCAGCATTTTCCGATAATGCAAATGGCAATTTTCATCTTTTGCCGTCTTCTGCAGCTTTAGGTAAAGGTAAGTCTGCTGTTGTACCTTTTGATATAGAAGAAGTTGTACGTGATATCAATTCTCCTAATTTAGGAGCCTACGAAAAAATTGACCTTGGCATTTAGTATTTTGCAACTAATTGCATAAATGAAAAATTTGCTGTCAACAATCAAAACTCAATTATATTTGTGCAATTAATTGAATGCTATGAACAAATTCTTCTCTTTTATCAGAAACCAATATTCAAATATCTATAAAGTGTTTATCTTTATGGTAGTGGTTACCGTAATTGTGCTTATGCTCCCAAAGGAAGCAAAATTTAAATTTGAATATTATGAAGGACGTCCATGGAAATATGAGACATTAATTGCTCCAAACGACTTACCAATATTAAAATCTGAAAATAATTTTAAGGCTGAGAGAAGAGAAATCATCAATTCCACTAAGCCATATTTTGCTTATAATCAAACTATTAGTGATGATGCTATTGATAAAGGAATCAATAAATTTGACAGCCTTTGGATAAGAGAATATGGCTTCGACGATAAGGTGAATTATATAAAATACAAGAATTTCTATATAAAAACTCTAAAGGAAATTTATGAGAGAGGAATTATCGAAAAACCCAGAGAGATAAAAAATCTTAATAAAGATAATATTATTGTTTTTGTAAAAAATAAAGTTGCGGAAAATAAATTTATTGGAGACTTTTATCTTAATGGAGAATTTAATAAGCTAATAAACAATAAGTTAAAAAATACTGAATTTCATGGTTTTTTCATGGAAGGCGTCCTTGAACAAACTTTAGTTCCAAATGTAATTTATGATGAATATAAAAGCAATAGTGAACTAAAAATGCAACTCGATGGCGTTTCACCATGGGATGGAGTAATTCAGCAAGGACAATTGATTATCTCCAAAGGAGAAGTAGTAAGTAAAAATACTTATAATATTCTGCAGTCGATGAAGTCTGATTTTGACAGCAATACAGGGAAGTCCTATGTTTTAATTGTCATAGGACAAATAATATTGGTTTCAATTCCACTTACCGCATTTCTGCTTTTTCTCTTTTATTTTAGACGCGATATTTTTGATGAAAATAAAAATATTATACTAATTTTCTTGGTAATTGGCATAGTGGTCTTTATTTCAAGATTGGCAACTAATATAAATGTTGATTATCTTTATATTGCACCAATAATGATTAATATACTCATTATTAGATCATTTTATGATACAAGATTAGCTCACATGGTTCACATTACCACAGTTATAATTGTTAGCTACTTTGTTCCAAATAGTTTCCAATTTCTTTTCCTTCAAGTCATCACAGGAATAATGACAATTATAAGCATAGTTAAATTACATAGCCGCTCTCAATTTTTTGTTTCAGCAATTTACATATTCTTTTCATACTCAATAATGTATATTGCCATGGTTCTTATCACCCAAGGAACTTTTAAAGAAGTTGATTTGAACCAAATTCTTCAATTTGCCATCAACGCCACGCTTGTACTATTTGCTTTTCCTATAATATATGTTTTGGAAAAGGTTTTTGGAATGGTGACCGACATATCGCTTTTGGAATACGCCGATACTAATAATCAATTGATACGCGACTTGGCTTCAAAAGCACCAGGGACTTTTCAGCATTCAGTACAAGTGGCCAATTTAGCTGAAGAAGCAATTCGCGAAATTGGAGGAAATCCATTGTTGGTTAGAGCTGGTGCAATGTATCATGATATTGGGAAAAGCTTAAATCCTTCTTATTTTACTGAAAACCAACCAGGTTCTTACAATCCACATGATGATTTATCTTTTGAAGAAAGTGCAAGAATAATTATCGACCATGTAATTTCAGGAGTAGAAATTGCACGTAAGCATAATATTCCTGAACAAATTATTGATTTTATTAGAACTCATCACGGAACAAAAAGAGTTGAATATTTTTATAGAATGAGCCTTAAAGAAAAATCTATAGAAGAAATTGACCTAAATGAATTTACTTACAAAGGACCAATTCCATATAATCGCGAAACTTGTATATTAATGATGTCAGATGCTGTGGAAGCAGCATCACGCAGCATTAAGAATCCCGATGGTGAAAATATTTCAGCCTTAGTGGATACAATTATTCAAAGTCAGATAGATGAAAATCAATATGATAACGCCAATATCACTTTTAGAGATATTAATGTTGCAAAGAAAATTTTCAAAAAAAGGCTGATGAGCATTTACCATGTTAGAATAGAATATCCCGACTAACATTTAATATCAAAATTGATAATTCTCAACTAATTCATGTAACTTTATTGACTATTAATTTTAAGTAGTAAATGAGCAAATTATATTTTTGTATTCAGAAATAATATTTTATTTAAAACTTTAAAATTATGAATGTAGATCAAGTGATGAATAATTTGGAGCGCAAGCATCCAGGTGAAGTCGAATATTTACAAGCAGTTAGAGAAGTGCTTGAATCGATTGAAGATGTAGTTAATGATAATCCTCAGTTTGATGCTGCTGGAATTATTGAGAGATTGGTAGAACCAGATCGTATTTTAACTTTCAGAGTTGCATGGATGGATGATGCTGGTAAAGTTAATGTAAACTTAGGTTACAGAATTCATTTTAACAATGCAATAGGCCCTTACAAAGGTGGATTGCGTTTGCACCCAAGTGTAAATTTGAGTATTCTTAAATTTTTAGGTTTTGAACAGACCTTTAAAAATGCCCTTACCACATTACCTTTAGGCGGTGCAAAAGGCGGCTCAGATTTTAATCCAAAAGGGAAATCTGATATGGAAATTATGCGTTTCTGCCAAGCATTTATGTTAGAATTATGGCGCGTTATTGGCCCAAATACTGATGTTCCTGCTGGAGATATTGGCACGGGTGGAAGAGAAATTGGTTATTTGTATGGAATGTACAAAAAACTCAAAATGGAAAATACAGGTGTTTTAACTGGTAAAGGTCTTAACTGGGGTGGTAGTTTGGTAAGACCAGAAGCAACTGGTTTTGGTGCTACATACTTCGTGAAAGATATGCTTACAGCTAATAATGATACTTTTAAAGGCAAAATTGTTACCGTTTCAGGTTTCGGAAATGTAGCTTGGGGTGTTGCTTTAAAAGTTACTGAACTTGGCGGTAAAGTAGTAACTATTTCTGGCCCTGATGGTTATATTTATGACGAAAAAGGATTGAATGCAGAAAAAATTGAGTATATGTTGGAATTAAGAGCGTCTAATAACGATATAGTTTCTCCTTATGCTGAGGCTTTCCCAGGATCAAAATTTGTTGCTGGTAAAAAACCTTGGGAAGTAAAATGTGATATTGCAATGCCAAGTGCTACTCAAAATGAATTAAACGGCGACGATGCTGCAAAATTAATTGCTAATGGCGTGAAATATATTGCTGAGGTTTCTAATATGGGATGTACACCTGAGGCTGTTGAAGCTTTCCATAACGCACTATTGCCTTTTGGACCTGGTAAAGCAGTAAATGCTGGTGGTGTTGGTGTTTCAGGATTAGAAATGTCGCAAAATGCAATGAAATTGAATTGGACTGCTGAAGAAGTTGATGCTAAATTGCACCAAATGATGTCATCAATTCATTCTGCTTGTATAAAATTTGGTACTCAAAATGACGGCTATGTTAACTACGTAAAAGGAGCAAATATTGCTGGTTTTATGAAAGTTGCTGATGCCATGTTAGATCAAGGAATAATTTAATTGGTTGGTATAGATTAATTTGTGATTAATAATTAGAAGGTCGCCATTTTTGGTGACCTTTTTTTTATGTAATCTTTCAATATAATTTCCCAAATAATTAATCCTATTCTAAAAGCTCTTATGTTATATTTGCAAACTCAAAATCAAATTTATTTTGGAAATAATATTCAAATATTCTGCTTTTTGGATTTTACCAATTTTTGGCCTTGCATTAAGCATTAGTCTGCTGTTGTATTACCAAAATAAAAGAGAAGAATTTCCTAGAATTATTAATGCTATTCTTGGAATAAATAGATTCTTAGTTCTCTTTTTGCTTGGTTTGTTTTTGCTCTCTCCAATGGTAAAAACAAAAGTTAAGGAGTTAAAGAAAATTACCATTTTACTGGCAGTGGATAATAGTAAATCTATTATTCTAAATCCAGATTCTGCGTTCTATTTATCAAAATTTACTGATGATATTTTTCAGTTGCAGGATAATCTTTCAAAAAAATATAATATTGCAGCTTTTATGTTTGGCAACCAAGTTCATCATTTAGATAGCTTAAATTATAAAGAATCATCAACAAATATTTCCTTGATGATTAACGAGTTATATAATCAATTTAGGCATAAAAATCTTGGTGCTCTTATAATTGCTACTGATGGAATTTACAATAATGGCGAAAATCCCGATTATTTATCAAAAAATTTTAAAATCCCTATTTATACAATTGCCCTTGGCGATACAAATATTAGGAAAGATATTGGAATTGACAGAATTGCAATAAATAAAGTCGCTTTCTTGGGTGATAAGTTTCCAATTGAAGTTGAAACTGTTTCAAAAAAATGTGCTGGAAATATTGCAGAAGCTCAATTATTTATTGATTCAAAATTATTAGAAACAAAGAAATTTTCTATTAATTCAAATTATCAGCATGATGTAATTAGGTTTTCTCCAAAAGCTGATATTCAAGGTATTAGAAAAATTGTAATAAAAATTAAAACTATTGATGGCGAATATAACATTAAAAATAATATATCTACAGTTTTTGTGGAGGTTCTAAATTCTCGTCAAAAAATATTAATAGCCTATAATTCACCTCATCCTGATATCAGTGCGATTAAAAGGAGTTTGCTAAAATCCGATAATTATCAAGTTCAATTATTACCTTTTTCTCGGGTAAATTCTTTGCAGGATTTTAATTTAGCAATATTTTATAATATGCCTGAGAATCGTCAAGAAGGAGAAAAAATCAATAATTTACTCAGTAAATCTTCATGTCCTTATTTGTTGATTGCTGGAATTCAGACAGATATAAATGCTTTTAATAGTCTAAATACTGGTCTTAAGATAAAGGCATCAAAAAATATCACCAATGAAATATTGCCATCTTTGAATGAAGACTTTGAGCTGTTTGGAGTTTCGAAAGAGTTTCAAAATCTTATGCAAGAACTGCCACCATTAAACGGACTATTTGGTAGTATTTTAGTTTCAGACGATATTGAAATAGCTATATATCAAAAGATTGGAAATGTAAAAACAAATTTCCCTCTTTTAGCAATTCGAAATTCAGCGCGTTTAAAAAATGGAGTTTTGATGGGAGAAGGCATTTGGAGATGGCCACTTTTTGACTTTCAAAATAATAATACTACCGATAATTTTGATGAATTTATCGGTAAATTTGTTAAGCTACTATGTTTGCAAGAAAAAAGAGAAAAACTCAATGTGGACTATAAAAATGTTTATAAAGAGTCTGATAATGTTGAGTTTAACGCTACAGTTTATAATTCTTCTTTTGAACTTGTTAAGTCTGCAGAAATTCGTATGCTTATAACAAATTTGAATTCTAAAATCGAATATCAATATATTTTTAATAATAGTGGTGATGCTTCATATTCATTGAATGTGGGAAAGCTAATACCGGGCGAATATTCCTTTAAAGCAAGCACAAAAATTGAAAATTTTACAAATTCTAAAAATGGAAAATTCTTTGTGCAAGCTGAGAATATTGAGAATTTAAACCTAGAATCTAATCATCATTTGTTGAACCAAATGAGTTCATCATCAGGTGGAAAATTTTATTATCCCAAGGATATTTCAAAAATTGTTGATGATTTGGAGAAAAGAAACGACTTAGTAAATGTGGAGTATAAATATCTGAGGTATTCAGATATTATTGATTTAAAATGGATTATGTTTGTTTTTATTTTACTTCTTTCTTTGGAATATATGATTAGAAAATATTTAGGAAGTTATTGATGATGAATTTACAAGAGATTTTATTTGGGCTGATTTTATTCTTCATTATCATCGAATTTGTTATAGAAAGAATTTTACATCATTTAAATATGAACTCTTGGAGTAAGGAATTGCCAAATGAGTTGAAGGCTTTTTATAATCATCAAGAGTATTTAAAAGCAATGAATTATGCATTAGATAATGCAAGAATTTCAAATTTTTCTGTTTGGATAAATTTTGCTTTTATAATATTCATTTTACTTACTAAATCCATCGGCTATATCGACTCTTTAATAAGGCAAGTATCAGAAAATGAAATAATTATTGCTTTGTTGTTTTTCGGATTGGCTGGAATTGCATCTTATATTATTTCATTGCCATTGAGTTTATATTCCACCTTTGTAATTGAAGAAAAATATGGTTTCAATAAAACTACTGGAAAGATTTTTATCTTAGATTCAATAAAATCTATTTTGTTAGCGGCTATCTTTGGAGGGGGATTGTTAAGCTTAATAATATATATCTACGAGCAAACTGGAAGTTTTTTTTGGATAATTAGTTGGGCTGTATTTATCTTATTTACGGTTTTCATATCTATGTTCTATTCAAAATTGATAGTGCCTTTATTCAATAAACAGAAACCATTGGAGGAAGGTGAAATTAGGAATGAAGTTATAGATTTTGCTGCAAAAGTTGGTTTTATTATAAAAAATATTTTTGTTATTGATGGTAGTAAAAGATCCACTAAAGCTAATGCATATTTTACTGGTTTTGGTCGTAATAAGCGAATTGTGCTTTATGATAACCTCATAAATGATTATAAAACTGATGAAGTAGTGGCAGTATTAGCCCATGAAATTGGACACAGTAAACTCAAACACACAATTATTGGCCTTTTCATGGGAATATTTCAGACAGGTATCCTTTTATATATTTTATCAATTTTTATTAGCGCAGATAGTTCAACTTACAAGGCTATCGCTGAAGTTTTTGGAGCCAAATCTTCCTTCTATATTAGCGTTATTGGCTTTGGACTTCTTTATAGCCCGATATCTTTATTTACCTCTTTATTAATGAATTATATATCGAGAAGAAATGAATATGCGGCGGATAAATTTGCTGCCCAAAAATACAATGGTAAAGCTTTGGGGTCGGCTTTGATCAAACTTTCTAATAAAAATCTTAGTAATTTAACACCACATCCATTGTTTGTTATCTTCTATCATTCGCATCCAACTCTTCTGCAAAGGCTAAAAGCTTTGGAAGAAAATGATAGTCATTGAGAAATTTTACAGGCTTCATATTCAAATTTATATTATTAATAAACCATGAATTTATTAAGAAAAATCTAAATGCTTTTTAAAAATGTTTCACCTGACATTAATTCTTTCGAAAATTTTCCAATGGTATTATTTGTATATATGCTTAATATCCCATTTCTTATAACTTTATAATCATTATGGAATGGGCATGGATGTATATCAGAACACTCCTGCAAACCAATACCACAATCCTCAAAAATGCTTAAACCATCAATGGCATTTACGATATTTATCAAAGGAATTTTTAAATTACTTTGTTCTACATAAAAACCGCCGTAAGGACCTTTTGTAGAAAATATAATCTTATGGCGAGTCAAATTTTGCAAAATTTTCGCGGTAAATGCTTCAGGAGCATCAATTTCAAACGCAATTTCTTTTACACTAAGTTTTACCTTTTCGTCAATTTTTGAAGCAATATATAGAGCTGCTCTAATCGCGTATTTGCATGATTTTGAAATCATTCTATGATATTAAATTTAATCTGGTATTTTTTTTATGGAATTAGCTAAGTTATTTTTATTATCTATTCCAAGTTCCATATCAATATCTTTAAACTTAAAATATATCCTTTCAAGCTCATTTTCCTTAAAAAGAGTTTCAGCCATCATGAATAGCTCATCATTTTCAACGGCAATGTGGTCCAACAAATCATTCATATTACTTTCTAAAATTTTTTGAACTTCCTCATATTTATTTTCGGCCAAAGCTTTTGTGGTTTTTGCATGGTTTTCCCTAAATAATTCATGATGTTGCTCAAGACCTTCTACAATTTCTTGATATATAAAATCAGGGTGATTTTTTATCTCTGGAAATAGAACCTTGTCTTCTTTAAAATGATGAAAATGATCGCTATACTCACGCAGAAATATTAGTATATTGCTAACATCTTTTTTGTATTTGTCTGTATCATTTTTCCAATTATTTTTTATAGATTTTATAACATCTTCCAACGAACTAATAATTGTATGCTCGTCTAAAAGCAATTGAATAGGGCTGTTTCTCATAGTAAATATATTTAAAGTTGTTTTGAAATCAGTTCATTTTCCAAATGAATTGCCTTTGGAAAAAGTATATTATTCTCTAAATGAACATGTTCATGCAATTTTTCTTCAAATTCTTCTAATTTCTTATAAAGATAAGTATATGAATTACAAGCATCTGTTGGAAGTAAAAAATTTTTGCTTATCCTTCTCATTTCTTTAAAATCGTCGCCAGCTTCATCATGTTCTTTTTTCAATGATTCAATTGGGCTTGCTATTTCAGAGGTTTTTATTTTTGCAATCTCTTGGTTTCCATTTTTTATTGCTACTAACTTTTTAATATATGGAAAGACAGATTTTTCCTCGTTGTATAAATGTTTTGTAAAAACATTATTCACATTTGAAAATATTTCAGAAATTTTTATGATTTCTGGATGCAAATCCCCATGAACATTAGCTACTTTAAGTGCAAGTTCATTTATTAAATCCAAGTTGGCTTTTACATATTTGTGGTGGATATTTATGATGTAATCAGCTAAGAAATCTATTTCCCAATTGTTATAGTCAATATTTGCTGAAACAATTGTATTTTCAACTTTTGATAATTCTATTTCTAATTGAGTTTGGGAGAGGCCATTTTCTTCGCATACTTTAGTAAGAGTTTTTTCTCCACCGCAACAGAAATCAATTCCATATTTTCTAAAAACATCAATCTTTCGAATATCTTTAGCTACAATTTCCCCAATGGATAATTCAGAAATTAAATTAATTTTTTTGAAGATTTTTACTTTCCAAATTTCTGGGCCTTGCTGTAAATACTCCCAAGTAAATATTTCACCTCTCTCACCAAGGATTTGATAATAAAGAGGTTTAGGGTCATGATCGTTATATATTATAAATGCTTCACCTTGTTTAAGATTGTCGAATTTAGTAAAGATAGTAGGGTGTTTTAACTTAGGTTCAATTACAGTTACATCTATGGTTTCTATTGAATTCATTTTGTCGAATATTTAATATGTTGATGCAAATTTAATATAAAAACCAAAACGGATATATATATCCTTTATAAATTAACTTAATTTAACAAAAAAATATAGCTCATATTAGATTATAAAATAATATCTTTGTGATATTAAATTAATATCAATATTTACTTAAATAAATTATAAATATGAAAGAAGAAAAAATATTTTCAGCAAAATCGGGATACTTAATGTTAGTGCTATTATTTGCTTTGATAGCTTTGCCATTTTATCTAATTATCAAATTGGAGGTGTTTTATTTTATTATATTTCCAGTTTTGGCATTTATATGCTTGCCAGGATTTATGATTGTAAATCCTAATGAATCAATGGTTTTAACTTTATTTGGCACATATAAAGGCACTCAGAAGGAAAGTGGTTTTTTTTGGGTTAATCCATTTATGTCGAAAAGTAAAATTTCTTTGAGAGCTCGTAATATTGATAGTTCACCAATAAAAGTGAATGATAAACTTGCCAATCCAGTTATGATTGGAATTGTTTTAGTTTGGAAAGTTTCGGATACCTATAAAGCTGCTTTTGAAGTGGATGATTATGAGCATTTTGTAATGGTACAATCTGATGCAGCAATCCGCCATTTAGCTGGCAAATATGCTTATGATAATTTCGACGACGAAGAATCTGAGTTAACTTTAAGGTCGGGTGGAGATGAGATCAGCCATCAATTGGAGGTATCGCTAACAGAGAGATTAAATATTGCAGGGGTAGAAGTAATAGAAGCCAGAATTAATTATCTTGCTTATGCTGAGGAAATTGCACAGGCGATGTTAAAACGCCAGCAGGCAACTGCAATTGTTGCTGCAAGAATCAAAATTGTGGAAGGAGCTGTTTCTATGGTTGAAATGGCTTTGCAAAAATTATCAGAAAAGCATATTGTTGAACTTGACGACGAAAGAAAAGCTGCCATGGTTAGCAATCTTATGGTTGTTTTAGTATCTGATAAAGATGCAAGCCCAATAGTAAATACTGGTTCAATTTACTAAGAAATGGCTGCATATTATAGAGTTTTTTTTAAAGAAGAGCAAAAATTAAAATTTGTTTGGATATTTCTTTTTTTGGCAATACTTAGTTTCATATTTTTATTTTATGCCTTATTTCAACAATTGATTTTGCACAAGCCATGGGGCAGCGAGCCAATGCCAGATTCTGGACTAATATTGGTAAATATCATTATTCCATTATTTTTATTTTCTTTTTATCTTATTTTCAGAAATTCAAAACTAATAATTGAAGTTAAAGAAGATGGTATTTATTTACGGTATCCTCCTCAAATTATTAAAAATCAAATATTTAAATTTGAAAATATTGAGAAATACTATTTGAGAAATTATAATGCAATAAAGGAATATGGTGGGAGAGGAGCAAAAGCAATCAGACCAAAAGCTGGCATTAGCTATAGCGTTTCTGGAAATAAAGGAATTCAGCTTATTTTGTTGGATGGTACAAAAATTTTAATTGGTACTCAAAAAGCGCAGGAATTTCTTATGGCTATAAAAAAAGGAAAGAGTAAAAGAATTTAATTATGGCAAAAAAGAAATCATTCGTACTTAGAATCAACTACCAAACTTATGTTAAGATAGAGCGGTGGGCTGCCGATGAATTTAGGTCTGCAAATGGTCAAATTGAATACATAATTCAGAATGCGTTGAAAAATGCTGGACGAGATAAAACAGAACCTTTGATTAATGAAGAGAATGTAGATTCGACATCTGCCTGAACCATTCAAACAAAACTATTGAAGTTGATTGAACAACATTTAACGATAATGTTGAGCCTGGAATGGGAATATAAATTGATGAATGACAAAGACTTAAATTTTCTTGGTCAAGTCCATAATTTTCGTTTCCAAATACAAAAGCTACTTTTTCAGGGAAAATTGTTGAATATAAATTTTTAGAATTGCTGGCAGTTTCTACAGCGATAATTTGATATTCTATTGGAATTTTTTCAAGCCATTCATCAGATTTACAAAATTCCCATGAGATTTTATTGAAGGCTGTTGTTGATGATTTTTTAATTTTACTTTGTTTGAATTGGGATTTATCACCAATAAAAATTACTTTTATGCAGCCAATATTATCAGCAAGTCTAATTATTCCACCGATATTAGAAGGACTTTTTAAATTAATAGCAACAATAATTGGCCTTGCTATTTTTTTATAAAAATCTGTGCCATAGTTTCTTGAAAAGAAATCTTCAGCTTTTACAGTAACATTTGCCATCATTCATAAATTGATTTCAATTTGCCGTTCTCAAAAAGATTTGATAAATCAAGATTTCTATTTTTATCGATAAAAAAAGTATGCAATTGGGCGATTTTTGCTCCTTCAATATGCTGAATTGAATCATCAATGAATAAGGTTTCCTTTCTATCAATATCAGCAGATTTTATTAGGTAATTGAAAGATTCAATATCTGGTTTTCTAAGGTGTATTTCATGAGAAAAGAATTCTTTTTCAAATAATTCAGATAAAGATTTGATATTATGCTTTTTATAAAGATTTTCTGTATATGATCTTAGATGAATAATATTAGTATTGCTGAGTAGAAATGTGCGGTAATTTTTTTTTGCAGTCATTAATATTTGAATTCTTTCTGCTGGCAGATCAAGTAACATTGCATTCCAGGCTGAATCTATTTGAAAATCGGTAAGATTAATTTTTGAAAAAATTCTAATATTTTCTCTAAAATCATTCTCTGAAATCAAGCCTTTTTCAAATTTGTCAAAAAGATGTGACTGCTCAGATTGTGAGTATAAATTATCAAAGTCAATTAAGCCTAAATCTCTGAAAGCTTCGGAGGTTTTATTGTAATCGATATTTAAAATTACGCCTCCAAGGTCAAATATAATATTTTTAATCATTATTATATCAGTGTGTTAGATAATAAATTTATTCAATTCAAAAATATGTAAAAAGGTGTTGTGAAATAGAAACAATTAATTATTTTTGCACATCTGTTTTACATAAAGTAGATAAACGTTATAAAAACGTTTTGGGCCTATAGCTCAGCTGGTTAGAGTAGT
>Ga0210044_10008844_pt1 | contig 12439 bp, 12 predicted proteins | sample CryGey13umfilter_2_FD_183959 | JGI IMG/M metagenome (GOLD analysis project Ga0210044, IMG submission 183959) | Groundwater microbial communities from aquifer in Utah, USA - Crystal Geyser 4/9/14 3 um filter (SPAdes) (version 2) | ecosystem: Environmental > Aquatic > Deep subsurface >... | reverse complement strand
ATCTCGGTACCGCTCAGGAGATTGGGCCGAAATTGTGGGAGGAGGGGGCGATTGAGGCGATCGACTTTGCGTTCATTGACGCGGTAAAGAAGGAGTCGTTTGAATATCTCGAAGCGATCCGGCCGGCGCTGAGTCAACGTGCGATACTCGCGGTGGATAATGCGCTCACCCATGCGGTGGAACTGGAATCGTTCATCCTTCATTTGCGAGCGCTACCCGAGACGATTTCCAGTGAGTTGATTGCGATCGGCAACGGGTTTGAATTGACGATTCTCGAGCGCGACAGGAGGCCGGGATTCCGATGCCGATTTTGAGAAGGTCTAATGGCTTTTGAGGTGTTTGTATACGCGAGAATTGTCGGCCGCATCGTTCCCGGTTGCGAAAGGCGTGCTAACCGTAAACCGATATCATCGTCCGACGTATCGTTTCGTCGATTGCTTCATCACGACTCAGTTCGATTATATGGTCGCCGAGCGTGAGGTAGGTTGGATCTCGCAACTCGAAAACCGTTGTGATTTCGCGCTTGAGGTCCGGCCAATCGGTAAGTGCGGGACGATCGTCGGTCTCGTCATCAAGTCGATCAAACAGGATTCCGGGTTCGCCGCGCAAGTAAATGATTCGGATTGATGAATCAGTCTTGAGTTCGAGCAACCGTTTTCGTACTGCCGGGATCATGGGTGTTCCGCCACCGAGCGCGATGATGCGCCGTGGCTCTTGGTGGTCGGAACTTTCAAGTTGTTCGATCGCGATTCGGCATTCCGTCTCGCGCCATAAGTCCTGGCCATGTTGCGACCAGACTTCCCTGACGGTTGATTCCTTGAAAGAGACGAGAACGAGATCGTCAAGGTCGATGAATTGACATCCATTATTCAGGCGTTCTGCGAGGAGTCGGCCGATCGTTGATTTACCGCTCCCGCGCAGACCGATCAAAATGATTGTCGTCACGGGTGGACTGGAAGAAGATGGATGATCCTGGTCGGTTTGGGTCATGGCGCAGCGCACTCTTTTTTCAATTGGAGGGCGCTCGTGTTCAAAGTCAGGGCTTGTCGAAGCGCACGCAGTCGTTCGATGTAATTGAGATCCAATACCCGCGCGGACTGCTTATTCCAAAGTTGCCTCAAGGCGGATCCATGGCGCGAGATGATAATGCGCTCGAAGCGCTGATGCACGGTTTTCCATTGAAGAGCGTAAAGAAGAATCGTGCGAGAGGTCGGCGGGTTGAAGTGGGAGAGGATCGCCGGTGTTTCGGCGAACGATTCCGCTGCGTCGTTTGCGAGGTCCTCAAGCACGCACCAATTCGATGGAGAGGATTCGGGCGATGGTTGTTGACAATCATCTTCGAGGAAGCGGGTGAAATCGCTATCGCGCAATCCGTGATGCGCGAGAATGTCAAGAGGCATCGGGAACTGTTGCTGATCTTTCCATGAACGACCGAGGTCGGCGAGGAGTCGCGTGATCAGAATGGCCCGGACGAGCGAGTGAAAATTCCAGTGCAATTCGTCGGATGAACGATCGGGATCATCGAGCAAATGAAGCGAAAAAATCGGCGAGAAGATTTTAACGATCGATTCTGCGATGCGATCGCAATCGTCACGCAACGTCCGAATAGTTGCGATGCGCTTGCGCGAATAAAGGTCAGCCATTGCTCGGATGAAGTCACGGAACGGCGAATCGGCGAGATTGAAGGAATCCTTGGCGGGCAAAAACATCTCGATTTCGGCCGCTCCGATCGCTCCGGGTATAGCCTCGGGTGAGTAGACGAAATCGACGATGTTGCCGGCGATGGTGCGTTCGAATTCGAGGTTGCCTGCGTTTGATGATGATGAACAACAAGAATCCGAAGCGGTGGTGGTGGTAGTAACGTGATCGGCTGCGGTGTGGTTGTTGGTTGGAGTAGCGGTCGCTGAATCGGCGAGTGGGTTTGAGGACGAGGTATCGGGCGTCGGAAATGGGTTTGCCGTTTCGCCTTCGTCAGTTGGTTGCGATTGGGTGGGAGAGATGATTCCGTTGAGGACGGTGAGGAAGGCGGTGATGGCGAGGACGGATTCGCGTTGATCAGGAGGGAGAAATCGGACGGCGAAGCCGATTTTCGGGGCTTCAGCACGGATTCGGCGTTGGAGTTGGGAACGGAATCGGCGTTTTGGGAGCTTCGTAGGGTTCATTCTGGCGGATTCGCAAGCGATTTATGGGCTCGATAATGCTATTTTGGAACATTTCGACAAAAAAATGCGAAATTTCCTTTGCATGAGGGCGGTTGATTTGTCATAGTATACATGGTGTGGACAACCTGTCATGAATCGCTCTTAGGTTCGGCAGGGAAACAACTTACGGCACGAATCCTTTGCCATCCACCCGCCGCCGACTCGGGGTTTTCCTCGGTCGGCGGTTTTTTTGCTTTTTCTCACAATTCAGCTATGAGACCGCCGCAGTGTAGGCGGGAGCAAAGATGAACGGTCAATCGCAACCACCATCGGGCTCGAATGCAAAAAGTACCCGAATCAACTTCACAAGAAGAATAAACCCGCAATCGGCAGTGTGTATCACGGCGCGCCGTTGCGGGAAACAGAAATCTTGATTTCGTCCTGAACGCTCGAATTCAATCGTCGGTCTCGGCCGAGGCGACTTTCGGTTCGGATTCCGGGGTCGTAGGCGTGGTCACGCGGATCGTGCCGTTGATTGATGCTTCAAGAGATTTGTGATTCTTCTTTTGCTGATCCTTGAGGCCTGGATGGATTTCGATCGTCGCGCGAGGTGTGGGAAGCGTCTTCCCTTCTTTCGCCGCGTTGTCAGCATCATCATTTAGTGAGTTTCCCTTCATGGTTTGATTGCCCAATTGACACACACGGATTGTATCCCGCAATGTGTACCATAATTATTTCATCCTTCCGGGCGAATGGCAACCCCAACCATTTGCATCATGCAAATCCGTCAACCATACACCGTCACACCATCATCCGGTGGTTCTTCCACTTCATCAACATGTTCAATCACCACGGTGAATTCACGCATGGCACCTTTCATGCGTCCGGCGGAATATCCATCCGGGTTGTGCATCAACACCGGCGCGGGGTTGCCATACATGTTGTTCAACACTTCTTCTTTGCGGTTCAACGCACCGGCAATGAACGGGTCTTCACTGGACCACACACCGTCCGTCACCGTTGCACGGATTCCATCAATGGTTATTGTTGCGGTCATGGCATGGCTTCCCAATATCCCCGCATCTTGTTCACAACCCATTCAAAATATTCCGGGTCTGATTCCATGAATGCGGCGGGGTGTTCAAACACTTCTTGCATTCCCATGGAAGACAATTCCGTTGCCCAGATTTGTATCGGTGTATATTCACCCGGCACGTCATCACTGAAAGGTTTGCCATATACCTTGCCCATATATGGATGATCAAACTTGTCTTCAAACGCAACTTCACGCGGCCCATAATTGTAGTCAGGGAACCAATGGGACATTTTCCGCACCACCTTCTTGGACGCATCCGTGGTGGTGTGCCACCGGTGATTCAAGAACCGCACACTTGATTCATGCCATTCCCGAAACATGCTTTCCATGTGGTGCCCCACTTCATGGACAAACACATCCGTTGTATTGGAACCACCCTTCTTGGCCATGACCACGGTGCGGTTGCGGTGGAAACAACGGTCCTTGTATGGGTCACCGCGTGTGGGGTGACGTGTCAAGAACGTAGGCGAGGTCGGGCCGACGATTTGCGACGTTGACTCGACGGACGATGCGTGCGCGGTCCGTGTAGCCGTTATCGCGAAGCCATTTGCGCTGGGCTTGTTTGACGGCTGCGGGTGCGCGTTCGCCAACTGTTCGGAACGGATCGACAACCACGTACATGTTGTTGATTCGAACGAAGATTTCGACTGCGCGGTCGCCGGGCACGCCGAAGTTGTTGGGCGATTCGGTACCTGCTTCGAGGTCGATGGGGGTGGTGGTGTAGGGCGGCCCTTCGATGATGAAGTCAGGGGAGGCATGAACGTTCTTCGTAACGACTCGTGCGCGGGTGAGCAGGCCCGACTGCGGTCCGATCCCGTCCCACGAACGATCAACGTAGTACGTGGAATATCCGAGCAGGTGGTTATTCTGGGGTTGCCGTATGGGGTCGTCGGCCCAAGCTGCGTTCGGCGTGCCGAGGACCGCGACTCCGGTCAAGAGCAAGAGGGCGTACGAGAGGACGGGTGTGTTGTTTCGTTTCATTTCTTCAATTCTCCATGCAAACATACAAATCCAGGAAACCAGCGGCAGCGGGTTCCAATCATCAAACGATCAGAAGAACACATCCACCCCGAGCGCGGGCTAGCGATTCACCGGCCGACGGCTCGTCAAAATCTTGGTCCACCCTTTTGTCTGTTGGCGGGAACGCAGGAGCATCGTCCCCGGCTTATTCTCATTTGAGCATACCACAGGATTCGAGGAATGCACGGCGGAATCTGAGGAATTGGCGTTTGAAATGGCGATGGGTAGGGGTGGTACGGGCGGTCGCAGCGATTTGCCAGAACCTGTCTTGCCGAATCTGCGTATATTGACGTAGGTATTGGGCCGGTACGGATGCCGGGACGCCTTGAAGAGCAATGCCGGGTTCAAGAGTGAATTCAAAAATCCAGCGAGAACTCGACGAAACGAAAATTTTCCCAGTCGCGCGATTCCGACTCATTTGCGGCCTTTGAGTCCTGAAGAATAGTGGAAATTTGCCTGAATATTATAAGACAAAGCGGTTCTTTGTTTGCAAACTCCGCGATTTCGCGGTATGCTCAGTTCGAATTATTCCCGCCCGCGGGGTGATTCGCAGCCGCCGCGTTCGAAAGATTCGGCGATCGAGGGTAGGAGTGCCATGGGAAACGGGGTGATTTACGAAGCCTGTTTACGAAGCCTGTTTGATTGATCTTTGGTGCTTTGTTGGTTCCCAGACATTTAGCCATTGCGCCAATTGAAGAATCTCAACATGAACGGAGACTTTATCAACCATGAAAGTTATTGCAAAAAGTGCAAGCCGGGCGTTTACGCTCATCGAGTTATTGGTGGTGATTTCGATCATCGCGCTTTTGATCGGTTTGCTTTTGCCGGCGCTTGGTCGAGCGAGGGAATCGGCGCGAGCGGCGGGATGTCTGAACAACCTCCACCAGATCATGGTGGCGACGACCATGTATTCGGATGAGAATGAAGACAATATGCCGGTGCAGAAATCGAAATCAGGGATCAGTAATTTCAATCATGGTGGCCGATATCCTCTTAAAGATAGTAAGGCGATCGCGTTTGCACGCATGCCATTCTCGCGCCCATTGAATCCGTACGCTCATCCTAATCTTCCGCTCGGAGGGACGCCGTCGACCAATTGGAACGATGTGCAGGACGAACGGCGCATGGATCCGGGATTGACCAAGGAGGACTTTGAGGATCCGGATAAGTTTAATTTCCCGATTTTTGAGGGCCCTTCCGACAAGAATTTCAATTATCAGGAACTTTGGCAGAGTAGTGAGATGAGCACGGCGATGAGTTGTTATTTCGCGATTGGAACAACTTATATGTTCAATCTCGCGTGGGACATTGATATTGAGAGCGAATACACGGATGTTGCAGAACCGCTGAGTTTCAATGAGGGCATTCGCCTGTTCAAGCGTGCTCGAACTGCGTACCCAAGCCAGTTTCTTGCATATTGGGATGATCCGGGCGACTTTTCAATCTCCAAGAAGAAGTTGGCTCCGCAGACGCACCATACATCGAAGGACGCCTTTTCCGTTGCCTTCCTTGATGGCCACTCCGCGATCACGCCGGTTGACACCGATAACCCTTACGGCGGGGGGCCGATGTTCCTGTTCTACGAGCAGATGAAGCGTAGAAATTGAGGGAGAAAAATTGGGAAGACTTGAATAATTCCAGTCCATCGTGCGAAAGAGGCGGTAGAATCAATACCGTCTCTTCCGTTTTTTTCGAATCGCCCGCTAGTCAAAATGAATTACCAATGGAATTAAGCACCATGTATCAAATGAAAAAAGTCTTTTCGCATGCATTTACGCTGATCGAACTCCTGGTGGTGATTTCGATCATCGCCCTTTTGATCGGGTTGCTCTTACCGGCCCTTGGTCGAGCGAGAGAGTCAGCGCGATCTGCAGGATGCCTGAATAATCTGCACCAGATCATGGTTGCGACAACGATGTATTCTGATGAAAACGATGATGACATGCCGACGCAGCGCCTTCTTTCGGGAGGTTGGAGCAATTACAATTTGGGCGGTCGGTACCCATCGCAAGCCGCCTTTGATGCCGGACTTGGAAAGGGATTTGTGAGATTTCCGTTTGACCGACCTTTGAATCCATATGCGCATCCAAGTCTTCCAATGGGCGGTACGCCGAATCCGAATTCGAGACTTCAAGGCAAGATGGATCCGGGGCTAACCGAAGAGGATTTCAAGGATCCGGAAAAATTCAACTTCCCGATTTTCGAATGCCCGTCGGACAACGATTTCAATTACCAAATCAAATGGAATTCAAGCCGGCCGAACATCAACCGCGCGACGAGTTGCTACTTCGCCATCGGCACTTCGTACATGTTCAATCTGGCGTTTCTTGAGAACAGCGGTTTTCCGTACAGCGATGTGGCCGATCCGATTGTGGGATTCGGCGAGGGGACGCGCAAGTTCAAGCGAGCGCGCACGGCGTATCCGAGCCAGTTCCTTGCGTACTGGGACGATCCCGCCGACGCGTCCATTTCGACGCGCGTGAAAGCACCGGAAACGCACCACACGACGAAAGATGCCTACGCCGTGGCATTTCTCGACGGCCACTCCGCGATCACGCCGATAGACACCGACAACCCGTACAGCGGGGGACCGATGTTCCTATTCTATGAACAAATGAAGCGGAACTAATCGCCAAAATGAGGGGAGAGAATTGAGTGTTCGACGACAAATTGTCAGAAGAGGCGGTAGAATTGATACCGTCTCTTCTGTTTTTTGGGGGCTACCCGTTGATCACTCTCAGTTATCGAAGGAGTCGAGCACCATGATTCAAATTAAGTCAACGACCAAACAAGCTTTCACGTTGATTGAACTTCTGGTCGTGATTTCGATCATTGCTCTTCTGATCGCACTCCTTTTGCCAGCATTGAGTCGCGCGCGTGAATCGGCGCACGCCACCGGTTGTTTGAACAACCTGCATCAGATTATGGTGGCGACGACGATGTATTCCGATGAGAACAATGATCTCATGCCCGTGCAACGATCGCATCGCGGGGACAGTAATTACAATCACGGCGGGCGCTATCCGCGCGGCGACAGCAAGATGCTTTCGTATGCGCGGTTTCCGTATGATCGTCCGTTGAACCCGTACGCGCATCCGAACCTTCCGTTGGGCGGAACGCCTGCCACGAGAGGCAACGGAGAAGGAAGGATGGATCCGGGGTTGACGAAGGAAGATTTCGAAGATCCGGACAGGTTCAATTTTCCGATTTTCGAATGCCCGTCGGATAACGACTTTAACTATCAGGAGGGTTGGTTTGAGGACAAGCCGAGTTTCACAATGAGTTGTTATTATGCGATCGGTACTACCTATATGTTTAATCTTGCGTATATGGATTGGTATTGGCAGTACGACGATGTGGCGGATCCGATCCACACGATACCGGAGGGGAATCGGTTGTTTCAGTCGGCTCGGCTGAAGTATCCCGCGCAGTTCCTTGCGTTCTGGGATGACCCGGCGGATATGTCAATCACCAAAAGATTCGTCGTGCCGGAAACGCACCATAATACAAAGGGTGCCTTTGCGGTCACGTTCCTCGACGGCCACTCCGCGATCACGCCGATAGACACCGACAACCCGTACAGCGGGGGGCCGATGTTCCTGTTCTATGAGCAAATGAAGCGGAATTGAGCGCAGTGGCATCCGGTGCCCTCGTAGGTAACGAACAATTAAACGAAGCGATTTCCCGGAGGCCGTTGTCGGTTCCGGGATTTCTTACTTTTGAAGAAAAAAAGAGGAGGAGGCGGGTCGCATTCAGTGAAACTGCAGCCGACAAGCGGCATCGGAGCGATGAAGATGGGGCCATCCGAGCATCACCGTCCGCATGCCTCCAGCCGGGGGTGGCATCTGCCAGGTTGGCAGCGAGAAGCGGGAAGGGGGTTCGGGTTGGCACTTGGCGCGGTCATGTGAAGCCGGGCGTTTCGCTGATTGGCGTGCCTGACCAGCGATTGAGGCGTGCCATGGCCGATTATTGAGGTGGCATCAAGGTTGCGTCTGAGTCGGTTGAGTATCCTTCCGCCGGCGGGCGGTTTCGTAGTGGGAGGAATGTTTAAATTCTCCTGAATCGACGGCGAACTGGATTTGGTTCAAAGGAAATAGATGAGGCGCAACCGACCGAGTTTGGCTGAGTGCCAAATCATTAATAATTGTTCAGATTACCCTGTCAAAAAGAGTTGAAATACACCGGAGATTGAATTCATGGCTGTCAAAGAACTTGCGTTTGATGTGGAGGCTCGAAACCAACTTCTGTCGGGCGTCGAGAAACTGGCGGCGGCGGTCAAGTCGACGTTGGGACCTCGTGGTCGAAATGCGGTGATCGAGAAATCGTGGGGCGGTCCGACGGTGACGAAGGATGGTGTGACGGTCGCGGAAGAAATCGAGTTGCGCAATAAATTCGAGAATATGGGCGCCCAACTCGTCAAAGAAGCCGCCAGCAAGACCAGCGATGTAGCCGGTGACGGCACGACGACGGCGACGGTTCTCGCCGAAGCAATCTTCCGCGAAGGGCTGAAGCACATAGCCGCCGGTGCCGATGCCAATGCCCTGGTTCGGGGAATTCGTAAAGCAGTGTCAACGGTAACGAATGAGATCGAATCAATGTCCAAGCCGGTCAAGGGCAAGGCAGATATTCAGAACGTCGCGTCAATCAGCTCGAACAACGATCCGGCGGTAGGCAAGATTCTCGCAGATGCGTTTGATAAGGTCGGCAAGGATGGGGTCATCACGGTTGAAGAAGGGAAGTCGCTCGAAACGTTCGTGGATGTCGTCGAAGGGATGCAATTCGACCGAGGCTATCTTTCGCCGAATTTCGTCACGAACATCGATCAGATGAAGGTGGAGCTGGATAAGCCGTTTGTCTTCATTTACGAAGACAAGATTGATTCGATTACGAAATTCATTCCTTTCCTTGAAAAGTTTCAGGCCACCAAGAAGCCGCTTCTACTCATTGCGGAAGATGTGTCGGGCGAAGCGTTGTCCACGCTCGTGATCAATAAACTACGGGGCGTTCTTCAGGTTTGTGCCGTCAAGGCGCCGGGCTACGGCGATCGTCGCAAGGCGATGCTGGGCGACCTCGCCGTCCTCACCGGCGCGACCGCCATTATGAAGGATCTCGGCATCGATCTCGATCAGGTAACACTTGATCATCTCGGAATGGCGAAGAAGGTCGAGATTGACGGCGACAACACAACGATCATCGAAGGCGCAGGCTCGACGAACGAAATTCAGGCGCGGATCGATCAGATTCGCCGTGAAATCGAATTGACGACGAGCGATTATGATCGCGAGAAACTGCAGGAACGCCTCGCGAAACTTGCGGGCGGTGTGGCGCAGATCAATGTTGGTGCGGCCTCCGAAGCCGAACTGAAACAGAAAAAGGCGATGGTTGAGGATGCACTTCATGCGACGCGAGCCGCCGTGGCGGAAGGCATCGTTCCCGGCGGAGGCGTTTCGTTTATCCGCTCCATTACCGCACTGGAAAAGGTGCGCAAGAGCGTTAAGGGAGATGAGAAATTCGGCGTGGAGATTATCACCAACGCCCTGCGTATTCCCCTTCGTACGATTGCGGATAACGCCGGACAAAAGGGAACCGTCGTCGTATCGAAGGTCCTTGACGGGAAGGGCGCTTTCGGATACAACGCGCTCACCGACACCTATGGTGACCTTATTGAGATGGGCGTATTGACGCCGACCCGGGTCGATCGTGCGGCCTTGCAAAACGCGGCAAGTGTGGCGACGTTGCTTTTGTCGACGGATTGCATCATAACAGATAAGCCGGAGAAGAAGGGTGCGGCAGCCGGTGGTGCCCCGGGTATGGGAGGCATGGGTGGCATGGGCGGAATGGGAGGCATGGGCGGAATGCCTGGGATGATGTAAGGTAAAATGTCTCGGCGCGCGGACGAGTCGAGCGGCGTGCCGTTTCGATGAATATGACCGGGCGATACGGACGCCTGTTGGTACCAAATGAATTGAGATGCGAACCCTTATTCTTCCTATGTGAAGGAAAGCGAGATACAGAAATGAAGATCAAGCCGCTTGAAGATCGCGTGGTGATCAAACCTGCCGAAGCCGAGACGAAAACAAAGTCGGGAATCTATCTGCCGGAAAACGCGGCGGAGAAACCGATGCAAGGGAAGATCGTGGCGACCGGGCCGGGTCGCGCCAGTGATGACGGAAAAGTGGTCCCGCTTTCCGTGCGCAAAGGCGACACGGTAATCTACTCGAAGTATTCCGGAAGCGAAATTGAGATCAAGGGCAAGAAGCACCTGATCATGAAGGAAAGCGAAATCCTGGGCGTGCTTGAGTAGCGAGAGCCAGGAAATGCGAATTCATTCGCGGGTTACGAGTCGGATCCAATCAACAGAAACTTGTGGAGACAGTGATGTCAACAAAGCAGATGATGTATCAAAGTGCCGCGCAAGTCGAGATCAAGAAAGGTCTTGACAAATTGACCCATGCGGTTCGAGTTACGATGGGGCCGGTCGGGCGAACCGTCGCGATTCAGAAATCGTTCGGTAGTCCCAAGGTGACGAAAGACGGCGTTTCGGTTTCAAAAGAAATCGAACTCCCATCACCATTCGAGAATATGGGCGCCAAACTCGTGAACGAAGTCGCCAAGAAGACGGCGGACAAGGCGGGCGACGGGACAACCGCGGCGACCTTGCTGGCGCATTCGATCTACAGCGAAGGCGTTCGATATGTAACGTCCGGTCACAATCCGATTGAACTGCAGCGAGGCATTCTCGGAGCGGCCGAAGCCGTCTGCGCCGAGATTGATTCGATGGCGACGCCCTGCAAGGGTAAGGCGGATTACGAGAAGGTCGCGACCGTGTCGTCGAATCATGATGCGTCGATCGGATCGATCATCGCGGAAGCAATCAACAAGGTCGGTGCCGAAGGTGTGGTCGAAGTTGAGGAAGGCAAAACAGCTGAAACCACGCTTGAGTACGTCGAAGGTATGCAGTTTGATAAGGGATACCTCAGCCCGTATTTCATGACCGACCCAGCCACGACGGAATGCGTCCTTGAAGATGCGTATATTCTGATTCACGAAAAGAAGATCAGTAACCTGAGTGACTTTCTCCCGCTTCTCAACAAGATCGCGAGCGCGGGAAAGCCGCTGTTGATCATCGCGGAAGAGGTCGAGAACGAAGCGTTGGCCGCGTTGGTCGTGAATCGGCTTCGCGGCGTGCTTCGCATATGTGCGGTGAAGGCACCGGGATTCGGCGACCGACGAAAGGCAATGCTCGGCGACATTGCGGTCCTGACGGACGCCACGTTCTTCTCCGAAGATCTCGGCCGATCTCTGGAATCAATTGAACTGTCCGAAATGGGCCGGGCGAAGAAGATCGTCGTCGACAAGGATAACACCACGATCATTCAGGGGGCAGGTAAGCAAAAGGATCTCAAGGCGCGCGCTGAGCAGATTCGCACACAGCATGAGCGCGCGACGAGTAATTATGATCGCGAAAAACTCATGGAGCGATTGGCGAAGTTGACGAGCGGCGTGGCCATCGTCAATGTCGGGGCAGCGACGGAAACCGCGATGAAAGAACGGAAGGATGCGGTCGAGGATGCGCTGGCGGCGACACGAGCCGCCGCCAAGGAGGGATACGTCCCCGGCGGCGGCGTGGCGCTGATTCGCGCCATCGAAGCCGTTGAAACGGCAAAAAAGAAAGCGCGAGGCGATCAGAAGTTCGGTTACGATATCGTGGCGGCGGCTTTGCAAGTGCCAGCCCGGCAAATCGCTGAGAATTCAGGCGCCGACGGCGACGTGGTTGTCGATCGGATTCGCTCAGGAAAGGGCGGGTTCGGGTACAATGCCGCCAAGGGTGAATTCACTGATCTCGTAAAGGACGGCATCATCGATCCGGCGCTGGTGATCAAATCAACACTGACCAATGCCGCTTCGGTAGCCGGTTTGATGCTCACGACGGGCGTAGCAATTGTCGAAGTAAAGGAAGATGCGGAGCCGATTGAAGGTGCGACGGCGTAAAAGGCCGAGGCGTCATCTCCGTTGGCTTCGTGCTTGTTGCGAAAGTAACGATCGAGCCGGCTCGGCAGTATCGGGCCGGTTCGTTTCGACTTGCGATGAATAGCAATCGGGTCGGGTCGGGTTTCGAGCGAGGTCCGGATTGACCTGCCCGTACGTTAGATCGCAGATAATTGAAATTGCGATCGATGTA
>Ga0210044_10008841_pt1 | contig 12441 bp, 15 predicted proteins | sample CryGey13umfilter_2_FD_183959 | JGI IMG/M metagenome (GOLD analysis project Ga0210044, IMG submission 183959) | Groundwater microbial communities from aquifer in Utah, USA - Crystal Geyser 4/9/14 3 um filter (SPAdes) (version 2) | ecosystem: Environmental > Aquatic > Deep subsurface >... | reverse complement strand
ATTGTTAATAGTATAATCAATAGTATTATCATAAGGTTTCATTATCTTAGGGGTATCAACGAATGTTTGATAGACTTGCTGTAAAGCCCCCATAAAAATGGCTGTTGCTACAACTGGTGTTGCGTAACATTCAATTTCAACTTTTGGCATTACTGCTGTTTTATTTGTTTTTGCTCTATCTTCTTCAATAAACATAGTATTTGAAGATATTGCATTTAGAGTATAATTTTCAATTGCGGGGTCAGGTTTTGGTGTCCCAACAACCCCTAATATTTCATAATAATTGGCTGCTGCGTCTTGAGGATGCCCCCATCTATGTACTGATAAAATTCCATTACCAACAGGGTCATTTGTTCCTGTATTTGTGTGTGCACCTTCAGGCTGTAATAAAAAGCCTAAACGCATTTGTTTTTGTAATATTTCTGCCATTTTAAGCCTCTACTTTTTTAGATTTCTTAACAACTTTTTTTGCTCCCTTAATGTCTTCTTTCAATTCAGGGACTTTGAAACTTCTTAATTTACTTATCATCATAGGGTCAGCAGTTGTGAATTTACCCTCAATAGTATAATTTCTGTCCTTATGGGAAAACTTAAAAATATGCTTAGGATTAAAAGTTACAATTTCTTGTTTCATAAAATATTCTCCTTATTAAACTAAGATAGGGCTAATTTAATAGCCCATTTCTTAGCTAGGAATCAACGGAACTACCCGTTAGTCTTTAATTGTGCAATAGGAATACGTTTTGCTTCCCAAGCCAACGCCCAATTTGTACTTGTAGCATATTCAGCGTTAGTTGGGGATGTGCCAGTAGGACTTCCTGTGAAAGAACATCCAACAGGTGTAATAATGTTGTAGTTTCTTGTAATAAGTTGTGTAATACCAGAACCACCACCTGCTAAAGGTTCTCTATATAGTTCAACTGCAGGGGACTCCCCAACAATAGGAACAGGAGAATAACCAACTGAACCTCTACCAAATAGGTAAGAAGTATAAATGTAACCACTTGTACCACCAGCAACTTTTGGTAAAGCATCATCAACAATAACTTGCATACCTAAGTATGTAGGCATAAGTGTTGGATTTTGTACTGATGTTGGTACATAAGAAATTAAATCTAAAGCAACTAATCTTGAAAATGGTACAGAGTGCATTGCAATAGCCCCAAATTTGCTATATTGGTCGCCTAATAGAAATTGTGCATCAAGTACAGCAGAGCTACCAATAAGGTTATCTGCAGTAGCATTAACCCCGTCAGCAATAGCAATGTTATTTACATTAGCTGATAATGCAGTTATAAATGCACCCGTCAACATATTAACTAACATTAGTTGGTCTTGGTATGCCCAATAATCAACATAACCATTTAATGCAGGTGTTAGAACATCTAAACCTGTTGATGTATATGTGATTAAATCAGGTGCTTTCCAAGAAGCATTTCTATAGTTTTTACGTGCAATAGCTTTATTACCTGACAGGTCAAATGCAGCTAATGTAGCAGTTGTATCAGTTCCAATAGTTGGTGCATCTGATGCAATTAGTTGATTAAAAGAAGGAACATTTACTATTGAACCAGGTTGAGTTGAAGCCATATTAAGTTCAGGCGTCATAACTGCAATACCTGATTTAATTAGAGAAGACTTCTCAAGCATTTTTAATAGAAAATATTTTGAGCTTATCTCGGGGGAGAAAAAGTCTGAAATTGTAGTAGCCATTTTAGGACTCCTTATAAATAATAATTAAAGTGATAATTAAATATTATAAGAATTATTCAGTTTTTGCGTGGTCTGCCCACGATTCTTTTTTATATTTAGGGTTAAATTACAAAATAAAAAATAATTATGCAAGTGTTTTAACATTTGCATACAAATCATATTGCTTCTTTTCTTAATTTCTCTGCTAATGCTGGATTTTCAGCTTGCATTCGCATTTGCTTAATCATATCCCAACTTTTTATTGAAAATGGATTGTCTTTTGTGTTTATAGTATTAACACTGCCATTCCCAACATTTGGGACTTTATCTTTGGGTGTAAACAAATAATCATTGTTTGTTTTAATAGTTTCAATCTGCTCTTTCAAACCTACAACCCCATTATCTGATATTGTTATTACCTTATCATCTAATAAGGCTTTTACTGCTTTAGTATTTCTTGCTCCAGCTTCGTGCAATGCTAAATCTATTGCATAATCTTTTTGCATTGCAATTAGTTTACCATTATATTCATCAACTGTTTTTGTATGGTTTGATGTGAGTTCATTCAACTTATTTTGTAGTTCTTCCGCAGTGCCTTTGTTATTCTTTAATGATTCAACATCCTTAACAAGGTCATCATTGATTTTCTGCAAATCATTTCTTTGTTGAATAATATCATTTAATCTTTGCTTAGGTACAAAATCATCTTTACCATCCGCTATAATGATATGTTTATCTTTTACTTTTTCTTGAATTTGTGAAAATATTTCATCACCAAGTATTTCTTTTAGTTCCATTTTGATTTCCTTAAGTTGTTGCGTTTAACTTTTTAACTTCTGTATCTTTTTCTAAATTACGTTTTTCGTATTTAGCCTTATATAGTTCTTTGTCTTGGTTAGTAATACTATTTGATGCTATTGGGTTATTTTTTAAGTATTCTAAATTTGCATCTAATATTTCTTGTGCTATTTTTTCGGATTTAATATCAATATTATCTTCAATCACCCATTGTAAAGGCGTACCCATTCCACGAGCTTCCCGCTCTTTTCTATCAAACCATAAATCACTTTGACTTAATGTGCTTTCCAATGGTGGAAAATCCACCATAAGTTGGGCTTCATCTGGTATTACAATTAACTTTTCAGTCCCACTATAATTACTTTGGACTAAAACATTATTCATTTTCTTAATCAATAGAAATCTATCTTGTTCATATTTCAAACAAGCATCAAGGTCGTCTTTTCTTAATTCAGATTGTTCATGTAAGGATATTGTTCTACTAAAACCAGATTCCACTTTTACATCAGAACTCACACTATTAGGGTTTAATCCAAATGCATTAGCTAATGCACGTATTTTAAAGTCAATAGCATTTGTTACTGCCACTATTTGAGGATTAGTTGATATATATTTCAAACTCGGAGGTACTCTATCACTTAAACCATTAGTTTCAATATTTAAGATATTACCTCTACCAGCTTTTACACTTCTTGTAGCATCTTCCGGGGATGCATCTTGATTTGAAACCAACTCACCTAAGTTTACACCAAATAAAGCACCAGCAGTACCTAATATAATATCATCATAATTTAATTTAGTAAGTAAAACATTTATTATTTCATTTTCATCTATTAGTAAATTCTGTCCCTCCCCCCAAAAATCATTTTCATCAATTAGTCTAAATACTACATAAGGCAAAACACCATATATATTATTTGTGCTATTGTTTCCAGGCAATGGTGTTTTAGTGTCATTATCTGAATCTATCATATATATTTCATTTTCAGTGTATATAACAGTATATAGTTTATCACCAAAGTATTTAGAATAACTAATTTGTTTTGGTAATAATGTATCAAAATCATCTGCTATAACATCATAAACTGCGGAGGAGTTTGTTTTTTGCTTAAATCTACCAGTTTTATCATCAAAGTAAATATATGGCAAAACAGTATTCTGTAACTTAGCCAATCTATGTGTAAATTTATCAATCTTGTTAATATCAAGTGGAAGTATATTCTGATAGTATTCCGTTAATTTTGCATTTTTCTTTCCATTAACATAAATACTTCTATGTGCAGGCTCTTTATAAATTACGGCTAATTGGTTAATGAATCGTTTTGTAATATTTAACAATGATTTTTGCATTTGACTGACTGTTGAAGAATCCCAAGTCTTTTTTAGGGCTTTACCCAAATATTCCCTCAAAGTGTCTCTATTGCCAATATAATAATCATATTGCCTGGACTGCTCCAAAACCCGATAAACATTGTTCATATCCAATCTATCTTGGATAGCGTTTATATTTTGAAATCCTTTAACAAAGTTATTTATTTGATTAAGCACGCCCAACCTCAGCTTTTATGTTAATATTTGTATTTCTTATAGACTCTTCCAATTTCTTGCCAATAATGTCTTTAATATCTTTCTGGATAATCTCCGAGTTGCTTGCACTTAACATCAATAACCTTCTTCCCAAACCAGCATTTGTATCTAATTTATGTTCCTGGCTTTTATCAAATGTTATCTCTACTTTCAATGGGGATATTGTTCCAACTCTCAGTGTACTGAACAATTTACCAGTTAATTCCATATTAACACTACTAACAAAATTTGATATTTGACCTATGCTCCTATAAGCCCAATTCAATTTATCTCTTTTATATTGCTCACTTTTATAGGTATCACTGCCATTCTGCATCAAACCACTTGATGCATCTTTCCTTATAAGGCTAACAATTTTATCCCCAATAACCTTAAGATTTATCATATTTGCTAATATAGGTATCATATAGACTAAAATTACAAATTTTTTATATTATTGTCAAATTATTGTGGTTTTGTTATTGCCTTGAATAGGATGTCTATAATGGCTATAATAGTCAACAGCTCTATTCCCATGTCCTATAATGTCATTCTGGCTAACATCCATTCCATCCTTAATCCACTCACATCTAATCCAATCATTTACCAAATTACTACAAGTCGTTGGGTTAACAAATAACCTATGCTCCCCTTTGGCATTCATTAACAATGCATTTGTCGCCGCAACCGTATCTCTTATTGATTTAACAGGTTTTATCTCAAACTTAACATTGTACATTTTGAACTTATCCTGTATTATCATCCAATCTGACACCGATGAGTTGCTTGTCATTTTAGTTCCACTATAATCACCAAAAAATGTTATTCGTTTGTTCTTATTAAACCCCATTATATTTAACTTATGTAGTAATATCTTACTCGTCTCTTCCGTATTTATAAACTGATGACTGAGCATATCAAATATCTCAATCCTATTACCTACTTCTTGTGCCAAACACCATACCATTGGTTTCTCACTAGCATTAAAATCACAAAATACTAACAGCTCCTTAGCCTCTGGTCTATATCTTATTGTATAGTCTTTGTTAGCATCACTAAATGCATAATATGGCAAACTTGTTAAACTCCCAAAGGCCGCTAAATACTGTTGCTTATATGTTGCTTCATCAAGATTAGCCTTAGCCGACTCTATCTGCTTTTCACTCAATATATCTTCTGCAGACCAATGATATGACTGCCAGTCACTAAATAACCCACTTTTACCTCTCTCAAACAAATCATACAAGAAATTCTTACCTGTAGGTCTTGACAAAACAATAAAAAACCCCTCATTATCGTTCAACATAGGCTCTAACGTTTGTAAGTAAACATCTTCACTCAAAAATGTAGCTTCATCCACAATAGCCCCATTTATCATTATTCCTTCAACTCTACTTGATGCTTCTCCACTAAATAGTATCAATTTAGTATCATTTATCAAGGTTATGGTCTGTTCCATTATGGAAATCTTCTTTACAAAATCCTCAGGTAACAAATCAATCAAATCTTGCCACCAAATACGCTTTGTTTGTGCTGTGGTTGGACTACCTACTAAGTATGTTTGGTTTGGGGTTTTTATGGATTTGTGAATTATATATCTCTTTATGGTCTCCGTCTTAAAGGAACGTCTTCCAGCTACAATTACATAGTTCAAATACTTTCCACTAAGTAGGTCAACTTTTAATCTTTGTATTTCAGTATGATTTTTTACCTTTTCAGGTAGCTCAAACCATCTTCTTGGTAGTTTTTTCATATTTGCGAATATAAATGATTTTTTTGTTAATGTAAAGTATGTTTAATGTCTTATTGAAGTATATTATAAAAGGTGTTAATGTCCGATTTAGTATTTAGGGTTTGTAGTGTGGGGGCTATAGGGGCGGGGATCCTTTAACCTTTGGTGTATGAAAATTATTTAATTAAATATTAAGGCATAATTAGCTTTAATATTTCTTTAATATTTCTTTTATATTTCTTTTATTTTACTTGACAGTTGCTTAATTATTTAGTAAATTTACATATGCAAATAAGGTTGTTTGCAAAAAAATAATTGGAGGTACAAAATGGAACGAATAGTTTTAACTAATGAAAATTCTTGGTTCAACGCAGAAATTAGCGAACAAATTCAAGAACAAACTGAATGGGATGGGCAAAATGCTATATCAAAGGCGACGGGACAACAATTTGAGCACGAAACAGTTTACATAACTGCAAGTGGAAAAATTGTATTGTGCGAATGGTCACAGTGGCAGGGGACACAAACTACATACACAGTTATTCCCGTTTCAAAATTAGCCATTTGGCTAATTAAAAATGAAATTTTTGAGTTTGATTCTGATAATCTTAGCAAAGAGAATTTAGCTGTAATTCTCAGGGCAATTGAAGAAAGTGAAATTTAAGGGGGGGCACAAAATGAAAATAGAACTTGAAAAAGAAGTGGCAAACACATTAGTAAATGAATTAAAAAATATCGGGGTCGACTTACTACCCTATGAAGGGCAGTTTGCTTTTACCCGCGAGCAAGTGTTGGGAACACTTGCTCGATGTATAAATGAGCAAATTGAAATAATATACTATAGCAAAGCTATAGTATATCTACAAAATAATGATGCTTCGTTGATAGATTCATTAGCGATTGCAGAGGAATTAGGGTATAAAATAGAAAATATAAATAGTGAACTTTTAGCAACGCTGCATTTGCAAAATGTAACGTTTAGTGTTGCGGAAAAAATAATTAATAAATATTTTAAGGGAAATTAAAAATGGAAAAAGATTATGAAATAATTGTAAAATATCAAAATATTGTTTGTTTGCGAATCTTTACAAACAATCTATTGCAAATCTTTAGCATTATTAACAGATATAGTCAAAAAGGCTACGACGTAGAGGTATTATGAAAAGGATTTTTGCGATAACAGTACACTTAATAAACGTTATTATTTTAATAATAGCGTTTATTATATTATTAAAAAAATAACTGAGGTAAAAAATAAAAAGCTGCTTAATGCAGCTTTTTTAATATCTAATTTGCGACCTTATATGGCCTTATTAGACCTTATATTACTTCATTCCAAATGCAATTCCTACCAAACTATTTAATTTCTACCAAACTATTTAATTCTTACCTTAGTATTTAATTCTTACCAAACTATTTAATTCTTACCTTAGTATTTAATTCTTACCAAACTATTTAATTCTTACCTTAGTATTTAATTCTTACCTTAGTATTTAATTCTTACCAAACTATTTAATTTCTACCAAACTATTTAATTTCTACCAAACTATTTAATTTCTACCAAACTATTTAATTTCTACCAAACTATTTAATTTCTACCAAACTATTTAATTTCTACCAAACTATTTAATTTCTACCAAACTATTTAATTTCTACCAAACTATTTAATTTCTACCAAACTATTTAATTTCTACCAAACTATTTAATTTCTACCAAACTATTTAATTTCTACCAAACTATTTAATTTCTACCAAACTATTTAATTTCTACCAAACTATTTAATTTCTACCAAACTATTTAATTTCTACCAAACTATTTAATTTCTACCTTAGTATTTAAGACCTTTGCTCGCTGTGGGTAGTTAAATGTATAACCAAACTATTTAAGTGCCTTAAAACGCAAGATAGATGCCTTAAAATGAAAATTAAATGCTATCTTTCGTTTGTTTGGTTAAGGCTTCTATCATCTTATCAATATCAAGTGATGGGATTGATAGTTGTTTGGGGTCTTTGACCGATGGAAACAATAAAGACAATAGTTTTTCAGCTACTTTTACTTTGTCATCTCCAGATGATATATTTCGTTCTTCTATCAAGGTGGCTATATTTTTACTAAAATCTCCAAGTAAGGTGGCAACACCTAAAAGGTAGTCAAGTTTTATTGTTTCAATCAATTCTTCTTGAGGTTTAGATTGGAAATATTCAAACTGTTCTTTTAGCTTTCTTTCTTCACTCCAATATGCAATATTATTTGCATCCCTATTATTGCCAAATTCATCAAAGTAATACTCTTTACGGTTGATATATTTCATAACTTCTCCAAAAAATGATTGTCAAGAATGTCAAGCTACCAGCTTGACATAAAAAACTTTAATTATAGCTCAAAATTACAATAAATTAGTCTAAATGTCAATATGTCAAGCTATATACCTAATTCCATATGAATCTCAGTATTTAAAAAAGTAATCTGAGATGGGTGGGGAAATGGTTCCAGCTTGACATTTTGACATTTCCTCCAAAAAACCTTGATTTTAGTACCAAAATCGCAACTTTTGCCTTAAATTTCCAGCTTGACATTTTAGCTTGACATTTTACTTTTTTGCCTAAAATTGTTTTATACTATAAAACAATTTTTCATTAAAATGCCTCAAAAAACATCATTTTCTTCATTTTCAGCTTGACATTCTATTATAAAATTTCCTTGCATTCTGCTTGAATTTATGTCAACTTTTACATTATTTTCATATACTATTTGCATATTATTACTATGTAAGAATCCCACAAATTTCTGCATAATTATGTAATTTTTTGACCCCCCAAAACTTTCAACATAAGCATTTAGCAATAGCCCGGAATGAAAAGGGATTATGTTTGAAACATTTGGGATAAGGTTTTTAGCTTCATCGTACATATTACCCCCAGTATTATGTTTATGGCATGTAATTTTTGTATTATTATCCTCACCATTAACTACAAAATAATGGTGCATAGGCAAACTAATCAAAGCCTTTACAAACTTAGAAAAAACCACTTCTTCTTGTTCCGTGAATTGTTGTTGTCTTGAAAGGATACCACTAACGTCCTTAATTTGAATACGGTTTGGAAATTCCATAACACATCCAATAACGAAATAGTAGAATTTTTGCCATTCTTCCAGAGGCATATTTTTATCAAATAGGTCATACTCAATATCTAAATCATCTCTAACAGTATTACCCGCCATAATTACATTACGATAATAATCTGATACCATAATCATATCAAAACGGCGTTTTTGGGAGCTTTCCATTATGAATGGGACTCCATTAGTTGCAATTAAGCAATGCCAGGCATCCTTAAAAGGAATATCGACAGCTCCAACACCCAACAATCTAACTTCGAAAGAAGTAGCAGCCACAACTGGGAATATAATATCTAAATTTTGGTTAGCATTAAATTCGTCGATAATAAGTAGGTTTGACTCTCTACGTGCATTTTGGAAGAAGAACTTTTGGTCTAAGTATGCACGTTTGCCATCTATAAACGATGTTGATGTACATTGTTGCATAATTTGTTGAAACAAGCCTTTTCCAGTACCCCCAAAACGTCCTTCTGGGTTACCTCCAGACATTGGGGGATCTACCATAATTAAAGCACGATTGGTTGATTGTTCTTTTAAGTGCTTACTTGACATAAAGAACGCTAACCAGGACTTCATAGCATCATAAGCCCCCCCATAAGCCCTTTGCATAAAAGTACTAATAACCCCATTATTATAATCAACTGCATCCTCATACCAGGATTTGATTAGATTTATATCCAAAGCTATTGGTTTAATATCTTTTGAATTTATAATTCCCTTTTGTTGTCCGAGTGGGGTGAAATAGAAATTTTCGTGAGTGATGAAAAGAATACCATTTTTGAAAATGATATGTCGTAGATTTGAGGTAAAAAAGTCATCTAAGATTGATGTGCTGTTTGAAAATGATGCTCTCTGTCGTAAAACAGATGATGGTTTGATTAGATTTTCATATAATATTTTATACAATAAATCACTTGTTATGTATTTCTTCAACTCTTTAAGAACATAATCCTCCGCAAGTTTTGCGTTTGTTGCTAAGTCAGTTGAGTTATCTTCGGTCATTATGTTATTAGAATCAACATAAACAAAACGCCCATTATACTTTCTTAAGCCTATTGTGTGTAACATAAGCTCAAAGTTGGTATTATTATTAACCTTTCCATAATTTTTATTGTAAGTACCGTCTGGATACACTCTAATGCCATCCCAAAAGGGTTCAAAAGGGGAGGTTGAAATAATATCGGCTTTAATAATCTTCAGCAGGTCAATATTAGCATTGAATTTGAAATAATTTAATAATGATATTAGCGTAAACATTGTTTCTCTATTGTTACGTTTATCACTATCTATATGGGCTCGCCACTGAGTTTCAATGCGGGAAAAATTATATTCATGATGCAAGGCTATATCATTATGGGCTTTGATAATTAAAAACCCCTCATCATAACCTAAAGGGATTAAACCAAACAGCATATTACTCCATGTATCATAATCAATATCGGAGATTTTGTCGATATGGGTTTTGATAACAGTAGCTATGCGTTTTGCACCATATACATTGATTAAGTCTTCAACTTCTTTGTTTTGATACTCTAATAATTTTTCACTCTCGCGTACTTTGTCAGATATAATATTAGAAGGTACTTCAAAAGGGGTTACATCAAAATTAGTATATAAATCAGCATCCCAACTGCGGTACATATACCCAACTGGATTGGAAGCTCGGGGGTCAAATTTTACATCAAGTTGTTTGTTAAAAAACTCAATAACAAATTTAGCAGTTTCTGAATAAGCAGAGGGGTTGCTAACTTTACGAGCTAATTTAATAATTGCTTTGAGTTTTTGTCTTGGAGATTCCTGAACCCAAATACACCCTTTGAGTTGCTTCATACGTTCTTTAAGCTCATCATGTCGATTACTATCATATTCATCTAAATCTAAAACAACATAATCACAATCAATAAAATTTTCATACTTTCTTGCACCATTAAAATTCGCAAGAACTATACTATTTAAGGTTGCTTTGAGTAAATTTTGTTTTGCCTTATCAGCCCCCATTCTTATTTGTAGGGTAATATCCTTATCAATATCACTACGAACAATAGTAGCTTGGTCTTCCAATGTTGTAACATCATAATCCTCTGTGGCATAAACGTTTTTTGCTATCTTCATAAAAAATTTCCTATAAATGTTACAATAAATATATATAAATAAATTATTATTTACAATACTTGACTTTTAATTTATTTTATATTAACTTTTGAATAATGATAAACATAATTTAAGGAAAAATGAAAATGGAATCAACAAAAATACTAAGGGTAAGTGCAAAAAACCATAAAAGATTAAAAGAATATGCCAAAAAAAATGGGTATAAGCTAATTGGGTTAGTGGATAAATTATTAAATGAAAAATTAAATGAAATTTCACTTGACAAACAAGTAAAAGATAATTAACTTAACATAAACAACATTAAACATTAAACAGGAAATATTAAAATGAACAATTATGACCTTTACATTTCAACTAACCCCTTAGAAGATGACCAAGATAAATTTGATGATGAATTTGATTCTTGGTTATCCACTTTAGATACTTCAGAAGGAGTTGCAAAATACTTAAAGGGTATGACAGCTAGTGACATCATATGCTTTGCCAGTCAAATGGAAATTTTACTGGATGATGAAGATGTTCTAACAGAATCATTAAAGGATTGCTATAAAGACGAATTAGAAGAGGCTTTTAGGAATTGTATATGGGAGGGCTAAACGCTTATTCAACTACAAACTATTTCAAAGGAAATAGGACAACAATAAACAACAAACAAAGGAAATGCTATGAAACAGACAGACGAATGGGGAGAAGTACAAGGCGGAGCTATAGCCATCACAAAGCAAGAAAAAGGCTGGGAAATCGAAGGTTTTTATTTGGGTCAAAGAACACAACCCTCTCAATTTGGTGAATCAACTATTGTTGATTTAGAGGATGAGGACGGTAATTCAATATCATTGTATTCCGTAAGTTCATTAAATTATTTACTACAAAATGTACCAAAGGGGAGGTACATTAAAATAGTATATGATGGTATGGAAAAACGGGATACCAAATACGGAAAAAACCGAGATATACACATAACCAAAGTATATCAAAACCCAAAAAAAATCTATCATAATAACTTCACTGAAGTTAAAGAAAATGATGATTTACCATTTTAAACAAGGTGGGCTAATAACCCACCATTATTAACGAGGAAAAAATGAAACATATAATATGTGAAAACAAAGATAAAAAAATAGTAAACAGAGGAGATTGCCTTAATTGTGCTTTATGGGATGAATGTGAAGACAAAGAAACGTTTAGAACTCCATCAAGTATTATAGGTATAACCATATCGTTCAGTATATTAACAATTTTATTAGTTTATATATTTTTGGGAGTTTAATATGAAATACTATGTAATAGCAAAATTTGAAGTTATTGGGGATGATGAAAATGAAATCATTGATGAATTAGTGAGTATTAAAAAAATGGTTACTGATGTATATGATAATAATTTTGACATTAAATCAATTGAAAATAATGATAGTATCCTT
>Ga0210044_10008840_pt1 | contig 12442 bp, 7 predicted proteins | sample CryGey13umfilter_2_FD_183959 | JGI IMG/M metagenome (GOLD analysis project Ga0210044, IMG submission 183959) | Groundwater microbial communities from aquifer in Utah, USA - Crystal Geyser 4/9/14 3 um filter (SPAdes) (version 2) | ecosystem: Environmental > Aquatic > Deep subsurface > Groundwater... | reverse complement strand
CTGGACTGGCGCTGGGAGGGTCACGCCCTGGGCTTTCGCCTCGGCTTTGAGCGCTTTTTCGAACTCGGGGCGAGCCTTGTAGAGCTTCGAGCCATCCATCGCGTTCAGCACCGACAAGACCCCCTCCTGAAGGGCCTGCCCCGCCTCGAGCTCCTTGCGTCCGTCCTCGCCTTTCTTCTTGGTCGTTCGGAGGCCAGCCCAAGTCTTTTCGTCCTCGAGGCGAGCGATGCGCTCGTCGGAGGCTTGGAAGTTGAGCTGCAGGGGGCGCTCGACGGTGATGCGGTGGAAGCCGAAGTCGGCGTTGTCAAAAACCTTCACGTCGGGGCCGACCTGGAAGTTCGCGTACAGCGTCGCCAGCTCTCGGATGTGCTCGTCGCTCAGCTCCTTGCGCTTGTCGCCCAGGCTCTTGCGCATCTTTTGGAAAAAACTCACGCCGTTGATGAGCTGGACCTTGCCCTTGCGATACGGGGCCTTCCGATTGCTGACCAGCCAGATGTAGGTGGAGATGCCGGTGTTGTAGAACATCTGATCGGGCAGCGCGACGATGGCCTCGAGCCAGTCGTTCTCGATAATCCACTGGCGAATGTTCGACTCCCCGGAGTCCGCCGCGCCGGTGAAGAGCGGCGAGCCGTTGAAGACGATGGCCAGGCGGCTGCCGCCTTGGTCTTTCGGCTTCATTTTGCTGAGCATGTGCAGCAGGAAGAGCAGCGACCCGTCGTTCTTGCGCGGGAGTCCTGGTCCAAAGCGTCCGGCGTGGCCGAGCTGCTCGTACTCTGCACGCACGACCTTTTCGGCCTTCGACCAGTCGACGCCGAAGGGCGGATTGGAGATAAGGTAGTCGGCCTTCAGCTCGGGCAGCCCATCTTCGGTGAAGGAGTTGCCAAACTTGATGTTGTCGGCCTGCTGCCCCTTGATCAGCATGTCGGCCTTGCAGATGGCGTACGACTCGCCGTTGAGCTCCTGTCCATAGACCTGGAGCCGGGCCTGGGGGTTGAGCTTCGAGAGATACTCCTCGGCGACGGAGAGCATCCCGCCCGTGCCACACGCCGGATCGAACATGGTGCGGACGATGCCCGGCCTGTGCAGCACCTCGTCGTCCTCGGCGAAGAGCAAGGTCACCATGAACTTGATCACCTCTCGGGGCGTGAAGTGCTCTCCGGCGGTCTCGTTGGACTGCTCCGAAAATTTTCGAATCAGCTCCTCGAAGATCGTCCCCATCTCCATGTTGCTGACGTTGGAGACCGGCTTGCCGTCGTCGCCCATGAGGGGCGAGCCGTCGGGGTTGCGCTGGTAGGGGTCGAGGTCGACCGCGATGAATTTTCGCAGCACCAGGAAGAGGATGTTCGAGGCGTCGAGGCGCGCGAGCTGCTCCTCGAAGCGAAACTTTTCCATGATGTCGCGGACGTTCTTGCTGAAGGCGTTGACGTAGCCGGAGAGGTTGGCGGCGGCGTTGTTGGGGTCGTCGAGCATGGCCGCGAAGTCGAGCTTCGACGTGTTGTAGAACGACTCGCCTGCCGCCTTGAGCAGCATGCGCTCGCGCAGCGCCTCGGGGGTCGTGTCGGCGGGGAACTTGGTGGCGGCGTCGAGCACCGCCTGGCGAGTCGGCAGCAGCACCTGATCGAGGCGGCGCAAGACGAGAAATGGCAGAATGGCCCGGCCATACTCGGAGGGCTTGTAGTCGCCGCGGAGCAGGTCCGCGACGGACCAGATGAAGGAGATTTTTTCCGAGAAGTTGTTCATGTGCGCTCTGTCGGTTCTGTTGCTGGCCCAGGGGTCGTGCTGGAATCCCCGTGGGCGCTTCGTTTCGAAGCGCGCCACCGGCGCATCATAGGCAGACTTCGGATTTCTAGGGAAGCGGCTGGCTCGTGGCCGGATGTTGGGCGTCCGAGCCATGGGTCTTCAGGTGGCGGGCTGGACCTCGGTTTGTGGGGAGCAGAGACACCCAAAGGTGTCTCTGCGGAGGCCTCAGTCCCGTTGCGGCATTAGTCGTCGTCGTCGGCGAGCCGCCTCCGATGTTCAAGGGAGACCGCGTGACGTGCCATCTCTACCATCGGAGCGTGGTGAAACCGGGAGATGAGCGGTGAGGCGAGGAAGGTCACGTCGACCGCGTAGCCCTTGCCCTTCAGGGTTATCCCAAGGGGAAGGCGACAGCCGACCTGCGAACCTCTGCTGGTCCCAAACGCAATGGGCAGGGTCTTCATGAAGTGATCGTCTGCGTACTCGGAGTGCCTGTTAGGCACGTGCCACAACAGACTTCCTTGCACTGCGCCATCGATCTCTCCGTGATGTCGAACGAGGAGCCTGACCGCCACCCCATCCGCGATGGGGAGTAGGACCGTTCCAGAATGCTCCCGCACGGCTTGGGCGCTGAGGTTGGCGCGCAGGGCCAACCACAACAGAGCGAGTTGCTGGTCGGCCATCAACCAGTCCTCCGCAGGAATCGTCAAGCGAGATTCTGACCAGAACAACTCGCTGTAGGTGCGGTTGCTCAGGTTCGCCGTGCGTGACCGCTCGAAAGCGTTCAACCATGCGTCCGGCAGGGTTGCCTCCGTCGGATTCTTGGCGCTAAGGCAGTTTGGCCAGTTGCGGTCATAGCTGCTGTGAAGTTCTTTGTTTATCACTGTGCAGAGTGCCTGAACACGGTTGAGGACAGGCTCACCCTGTCGGGGGAAACAGTGAAGAAGGTTGTCCTTGGCTGTTTCTTGGTCGAACTCAGACTTGTCCATTAGGAAGGTGGACCTTTCAACCGCAGGGCGAAGACGGCATCGCAAGGATGCTTGCGGCACTTCTTCGCCGAGGATCGCGGCGAGGGCCTCCTGCCAACAGGGTTCGCCGACGATGGGTTTTGGGGCCAAGGCCTCAGAGAAAAGCAGCCATGCGCGAGCGTGGAGGAACGCGTCGCGCTCCAGACCCTCGGGATCGAGGTCTTGAATCACGCCATCCAGACCGCGGTCGTCGAGATAATCGTCTTCGGTCCAGTGTTCCACGTGTTCGAGGATTCGAGTGAGCGCAGGGGGCTGGGTCGCGATGACGTGAACGTCAATTCTCGGACTAGTCGGCACGGGACCGGTCGGGTTGATGACATGGATCGTGTTTCCGACACGCATCGCGAGGTTCGATACCGGACGGAGGCCGGCTTTGGCCAGCTCAGCCTCAAGGCCCTTTTCGTCCTGGGTCTCAACCGCAATTCCAAGGTCGGCCGCCGCCCTGTTGATGTCGACCTCAATCCGTTCCTCGAGGCTCGAGACGGCCTCGGTCCCAAAGCTCTGTGCCCACAACAGCCGTTGAGAGGGCGAATTCTCGAGTGTTGCGGCCGAGTCTCCAGAGGTGAGCTCGAGCATGAGTCGGTGCTGTTGACAGGCGTCGCCCGTAAATGGCGTGCCGTCCGCCAAGAGCCCGGGAGTCAGGTCGATGAGCTTGTGACCCTCTGGCACTTCGGGCAACTGCGGCAGCGCTGTGCCAGCCACGAGGGCTGCGACGCCGTCAGTGGGTTCCGTCATCAAGACATTGCCGTCGAAGTGCAGGGCCAACCAGCGGTGGAAAGGCACCGCGCCGATGGAAGGTGAGGCCAACACGGTACGGTCGGTCATCACCTTCGCCAACACGTCACTGACTTCTCGTCCCTGCAAGCGTTCGACTCGAAAGTCATCTCCCAGATCATCGAAAGTCCGTGGGAGTCGCCGGTATTGCTGGTCACTCAGGATGAGGACCGTGGGACGGAGCTGATGCTCCTGGACCAACTTCTGTTCGATCGCCAAGAACATTTGGTCATGGAAGTTCGAATCACCTTCCCATGCACTGATTTCGATCACGAGCCGCGCAGGCCGTTGACCTTCCCCAGCAAGGATTGCTTCAGCCATCATCCTCAATTCCTCCCTTCCATTCTCTGGAACCTCGAGCAGGTCGAACAAGAGTGTGGACGCCAAGGTATCGGTGAAAAAGAAACGAACCGACTTCACTGCATCGCTGAAGAGCCCGCTCAACCTCGGAGGGACAGTTGAGGAGCTGTAATCACACCCGCCGCCTTTGAAGTAGCGAACCCGCCACTCCTCGGCGAGGGCGGCTCCCTTGTCGCCTTTGGCGTCGCGGTGCCGACGAAGGATCGTGCCTAGAGTGTCATCGACTTGCATGGGACCTCCCTCCAATTGGTTGGTGATGATTGGGTTCTAAGCGTTTCGGCGTGCGTGGCAAAGGCATTTGCGTTGCCCGGCAACAGCTTCTTGCCCGCGGCTGGGCAAGACGGGACTCTTGCCCAGTGGCGGGCAAGACCGGCAAGTGGGCCTGTGCCTCATCAATCGCGAGCGCACGTCATCTGACTCGCTTCGGGGCCGACTGAAGAGCATTCGCGCCCCCAAAAACGTCTCTGGCCGAGGCCCATCCTCACAACGTGGCCTCATCGACCGACGTCGTTATTGCTCGGCGAAATAAGACTGTTGCCGCACACTTGCTCCGTGCCGTGCCATCTGGCACATTGCGTCCAATGAAAACACAGCGCGGCTCGGTCGGGCAGGTTCTGGTTCCTGTCTCGGGCGAGCCCCGAAGCATAAAGGGCGCACCCATGATGCCGCTTCGTCTCATTCGTCTCTCCGCATCGATCGACGAGCTCATGGCCTACCTCATCGATGCAAATCCAGTCATTCGGCAGCACCTCGACTGGATTACCGCGGAACATCCCAGTGGTCTCACGTTTGCGAACGCGCTCGAAGCCAGCGGCAAGGAGCTGCAAGACCGAAGTGCCGAATCGACCCGCGAGCACCTCGAGGCCGTCGAAGCCACGGCGTTTCAGCAAGAAAAGATGAACGACGCCTCGGCCCTCATTGGAAAGATCAGTCGGTTCGGGGTTGTTCTCTCCAAGGAGTTCGCTCAGGCTGGTGATCTCGAGCAGGCGAGCCAGGTGCGCAAGGCCACCGAGTGCGGCCGCGGCAATGACAGAAGGAGCCAGGTTCGCTTGCGGGGCGCTTTGGGTTCGCAGCTCAAGGGCATCGCTAAGCTGGACCCCTCCATGAACGGTTGGGCCAGGCTCTCAGGCTATGCCCAGGAAGGCGTGGTCGTGCTCGACGCCCTCGACAAAGCCTACAGCGCGCAGTCGCAGGAGAGCGTCGAGGACAAACTGGCCCGCGACCGACTCACGTTCACCGTTACGGACGGCGCTGCGCTCTTCAATCGCGCCATCTCCTTCATCAACGTCGATGTCGACGACGCCCCTCAAACTCTCGTCGCCTCGCTCAGAGCCATCGAAGGGCAGCATCCGTCGGCTTTCCACCCACGGGTCCAGGGCGCTGGCGAGGTCGAACTCGCCCCGCAAGATGACCCCGAGGCCGAGGCTGAGCTCGAGGAGGTCTGAGCGACGAGCTTCGCCGACGAGGGAGGTCTAATTCACGCTCCTCCCAAAGGAAAGTGACCTCTCTCTGCGGCCAAACCACGTCGATTTCGCTGTCTGGCGGTCAACGGCCAGCAAAAGAATTGCGAGTGGAGGCGTGCTCGCTCGCGAGTCTTCGAGCGAGTGGAGGCCGAGAACGAGCAAGACAGCAATTGAACGGCCCGGGACGCTCGACGAAGGACGCAGAGACCTCGACGATGGATCTGGGACGTTCGACGAAGGGTCTGAGAGACTCGACGAAGGGTCCGGGCGCTCGACGAAGAGGTCCGGGGAGCACGACGAGGTGAGGTGGGGCCTCAAAGGGGGCAGGTTGGCGTTTTACAGACGGTCCACCTGCCCCGCTCGCCCTCCCAAGATGACCGAAACCTCCCGCACCTCCTCACTTTGTCGACCCACCTCCTTCGTTCGAAGCCTGGGCTCCTCCGGCAGAGCTCCCTGGAGTGGTCATCGAGGTCGCTGCGGTGTTCGTAGAGGTCGATGCGGTGTTCGTAGAGGTCGACGGGGTGTTCGTAGAGCTCCTTCCGGTCCTCGTCGAGCTCCCTGAGGTCTTCATCGAGTTCCCTGGGGTCTTTCTTGAGCGCCAGCTCAAAATCATCGCCAGCAACGCGCCGCTCGAATGGGCTTGGTGCGCTTGGGTCTATGGGGGCTCGGTGAAACACAACACCCACATTAATATTGCCGCCAAAGCCATCCGGCTGCTGAAGCAGAGCGTCGACTGCACGACGACCCCGAGTGTGGGGCACCGCTGAAGGGCACGGCCAAGAGCAAGGCCCGCGACCGCGCCACGGAGCTCTATCGCGCGCTGGACTACTACGAGGACCAAATCCACGAGGCGACCTGGGCGCCCGACGACGTCCTGCACGACAACAACCCGTTTCACATCTTCAAGCTCTTCACCGACGAGGAGTTCCCTGGTCACGGGCTGTTTGAGAAGGCGAGCTTCGAGAGGGATGGGGTCACGACCCGGAAGTTCGGGGGCGGGCTGCCCTTCCGGGTGGATCACATCGCCCAGGAATCATCTCGATGGCGGCGCTGCGCGAGTACAACGACCAGTTCACCCGCCGGCAGCTCGTCTACCAGATGATGTTGTTGAGCCACTACGTGGTCGACGCCCATGTGCCGATGTACTGCGACCTACGCGACGACCCGCCCTCGGACACGGGGGGCTCGCAGCCCAGCCGGCGGCGAGGCGCGGGGAAGCCTGCGGGCCAGACCATGAAGTCGACGGCGCACGCGAGCCTCGAAGATGTTTGGGACGCGGCGGCGACGCCGGTGGCGGTCGATGAGGGCATCGTGACGTCGGAGTGGGCCAAGGACCTGAAGTAGCGGATGGCGTTGTCGGAGTGGGTCGAGTTTAGTTACGACGACTGTCTGAAAGGCGGCGCCATCACGGTGCCCACCATCGCGCAGCAGGGGGTGATGGACTTTATGATCGACGTCTGCATTCGGAGTAAGCGGCGCGGGCAGGTGTTGTTTCCGGTGGAGGAGCCGGAGCGGTTGGAGGTGGCGCGGTTGCCGGAGGTGACGCGGGCGATAAGGTTGGCGTCGAGATCAAGTTGTGGGGTGAGGCGATTCTTAGCGGCCTTCTGGCGAAGTACAAACACCTTGAGGACCGCTATTTCACATCGGGGACTGAGGCAGTGCTTCGCGATATTGTCCAGCAGCAGGGCGAGATTATTGAGTACCTTCGGACCACAACAGCAACCCTAGCGCCGAAGGAGCCAAAGCTGACAGTCTTGTGGAGCAACGAAGATGGACTAAATACGGAGATCGCCCTTCAACCGTTGCCCAAAGGCCCGGCGGTTGTTGAGCTTCATCCCGACGAGGAAGCAAGGCTCTTGCTACAATTCGAGGCCGAGGTGGGCTCTGAGACCGTTCATCGGGTCTGCGAAAAGTACCGCGACCTCTGGGCCGAGTTTGAGAAGAGAGCGACCAGTTACCACCTGGCCCAGCACGCCGTTGTTTCCGCAAGAGCAGTCGGATTCGCTGTCATGAACGATGGAGAAGTTCCAGCCATTGATATTCATGTTTGGCTGACCTTCCCTGACTCGGTGGGGGTGCTCACGAGGGATCGGTTCGAGGAACTTGAGGAGGTTAATGGGCCGCCCAAGTGGCCAGGCGAGACGCTGAAGATCATCGCTGCGCGTAAACGCTTACACGAGAAGGAAGGATATGCTGTGCAGGCTCAGATGATGAAAGCTTGGAACAAGTCGTTGCTAGGTCGTGACTACTCGCATTTTACGCTCTCGGCAGAGGCTAGGGCAGAGCTCATTGATGTCCAAGAAGACTTGTCGAGAGCAGAATTCTGGCTAAGCAAAGTGAAGCATGGCGGTATGTACCGTGCCAACGGTGGAGAATGTCTCCTGTACCTGACTGGGACTTTGGAAGCCGACGCTGTCATTACCTACATGGTGATAGCCGACAACATTTCGAAGCCAGTCAGGGGGACCCTGTCTCTGCGTGCTGACGTAGAAGCGCCCGGGTACAAGGAGCCGGGGTGACGCTTGTGGATACAACGCACTCGCGTCCTCCGTAGTAAACCTTTACGGATGTCATGAGTGGCCGAGATGGAAGGTAGAGCCACCGGATTTACCCTCGACATGACGAAAGTGTGCCCCTTTGTTGATGCGGGCACGGCCCTTGGGCTAAGTAGGCCTCAGTGCTCTCCAGGAAGCATTGGTTCAGCCTCGCTTGCAGAAAGAGCCTGACGCTTTAGGGACCTGTTGCGACTCACTACAGCTAGCCCCGAAAGACCGCTAAGACCCGAGGAGCCCAAACATGCGTCATACGGTACCGACAGACTGGTTAGCCAACAGCGGCATCCGAGAAGCTGGGTGTTGTTGTGGACTAATGGAGGATTCGACGTCTCCAAGTTTCCTTCGCAAGTTCGACGCTCAGCGGTCGCGCCACTTGTCTTCCACTTCGGCACTGAGCACTTCTGCAGGCTGAGCCGCTGTGACACCCTCGGGCGCGGGGCTCCGAGGTGTTTGCTGGTCGACAATACTGACAGTGACCTCATCCTCGCCCGGACAACTCACCGTAAGCGAATCCGGTCCAATCTTCCTCATCTCGGCCCGCGACTGGCGGATCTGCTTCAGCAACTCACCGAGATGGGGCTTCAGCCATGTGGGCGGGTTCCTGACGTACAGCTCGACCTTCCAGTGGTAGAACCCATCACCGCGTTTGCCGATGTTTACGCTGTGGACCGCGCCGCAACGATAAAACCAGTTGAAGGTTCGTCGCAGAAACTGCTCCCAAGGCTCCGTCTCCCCCCTAACGGCGGGCTCTGGGAACCTGAGCACACGCAGCTCGCTTGGCGCTGAGGTGAGGTCGGTCTGTAGATCACGGAAGTTGAGGGTGACGGTGCCTTTCGCCAGGTTGCAGGTGCGACAGAGTGTCTGGAGATTGTCGAGGACGTTGGTGCCCCCCATGTATCGTGAAATGACATGGTCGACCTGCAGCAATCTCGAGACGCCACAGGCGAGGCAGACACCGCGATCTCGCTCTTTCACCTGCCGGCGAACGTCATCGGTGACCTCGAACTCTGGGCGATCTGGGGGCGGATCGACATTACCAGCACCTCGATTTCCGCTGCCGCCATTTTCCACCGTCAGCAGCCGTTCGCTCAGGAGATTATACTGGTGCTTGAAGTCGCTGAAGCGGACGTAGAGCGTGCCCCAAAATCGATCGTTGCGATTGTATTCAAGCCTCAGGATCTCATCTTCTTTTCTGCGATCCCACTTTTCATTCAACCCCTGACCTGCAATCGCATCTAGATCGTGTCGGTCCCGCTCCTCGAACAGGGAGAACTTTGGCGCGACCCCTGACTGTGCCATGTGGCGATCGATCGTGACGATGTTGTTGAGCAAGTCATCGCCGATGCGTTCGGCCTCGTGGTCGAAGAACTTCTCCACCCAAGGTCGAGCCGACTCTCTCGCCTCATCGGCCTGGAAGCTGGGGTCTTCAAAGGCGAGCAAGTGTTCGTCGAAGGGATGTTCTTCGAGATATTTAATGAAGCTCTCGAACGCGTCCTTGTCGTTGTCATAGACCAAGACGCCGCTGGCTTTGGGTTCGAGGTCCTCACTTCCTTCGATGCTGACCGCCGCCTTGACGATGTACCATCCTACGGGAAGGAGCGTGGAGAACGGCCCCGTGGCGACAATAATGCCCTTGTTCATTTGGCTCACGAGGAGGCGGACCAGATCGATTGATATCAAATGAGCAGCGTAGCCGACGCCACCGACTTGATCGTCATCCTTACGCCCGTCGATCTCGCCCCACTCCGCGAAGTTGATGAGGTGTTTCCATTGGTCGACGAAGCTGACGATGTTCGCCTCCTTGGTGCCGCCGAACTTTGGCCCCCGCAGCGCGCGCCCAACCATCTGCGTGACCAGGATCTGACTGGTGGTCTGGCGCGTGATGAACACTGTTTTCGCGCTCGGAACGTCGGTCCCTTCGGTCAGCATTCGGATGTTGACAAGGACCTCGAGGTCGCCGTCCCTGAACTTCTTGAGAGCGTCAGCATTGTGAGTCGAGGTCACCTTCTCTCGGGTCGCCGCGTCGCCGCTCGTTCCGCCGACTCGATGGTAGACCGCCTCGGCCTTGACTCCCCGTTTGACCAGCATCTCTGCGATGGCTTCGCACTGAAACCAGCGATCCGCGAAGATCAGCGTCTTTCCGAATTCCTCTTTGTTCTCGAAGTAGGTCTGGGCGATGAACGCGTTGCGTTCCCGGCGTTCGGCGAGCTGCGTGATGACGTTTTCAGGGAGGTCTTGGTTGCTTTGGACCCAGCGAGAATACAAATGCTCAGGGAAATCGGCGGCGAGCTCGGTCTTTATCTGCTTGAACACAGGTTTCGCGAGGACGTTGTCCTTCATCAGGTCGCTGGCCGAGACTTGGTAGAGGATCTCCTGGGGAAACAGCTCCTTGAGCCAGCCTCGCCGGGCTTCTTCGGTGTACGTCGGGGTCGCAGTGAGCCCAATGAGCCCCATCTTCTTGCTTCGGTCGCGCAGCATCGTGACGAGCTTTCGGTAGCTCGCTGCAGGCGCGTGATGGGCTTCGTCGAAGACCACAAAGAGTTTGTCGTTGGCGCCTTTGATGAACGCGTCGATGTGTGGTTGGCGCGGCTCTGAGGTCAACGCCTTGTAGAGGGTCTGCAGGGTAATGAACAACACATCGTCGTCAGGTCTGACGTCGTACACCCTAAAGTGGCCTACGGTTCCAGAGACGACGCGTGCGTTGAGGGTGTCTCTGGGTTCCGTGATCCGGAACACCGAGTCTTTCAAGGCGCCATAAGCTTGCTCGAGCAGATGGTGTGTATGGGCCAGCCAGATCACCCGACAGCCGTCCGAGAGCGGGCCCGCAGCGAGGAAGCGAAGGGCGGTGTAGGTCTTGCCGCCGCCCGTGGGCAGCACGAGGAGACCGCCATTGGGGTCGCCCTTCTTGTCGTACCACGTCTGCAGCGCAGAGAGTGCCCTGCTTTGGTGCGCAGCGGGCGGGCGGTTCTTCGAAGATTGCGCCTTGCGTTCATCAAACAGGTTGAACTTCCTGACAAACTGCTGGTCGATCCCCATTTTGCCCCCAAGTGGTGTCGTCGCGTCGAATCCTTTGCGAGCATCTAGCCAGGTCCTGAGGTCTTTGCCAAGCGAGTTCCTCGCTCGGGGACAACAAAGATCCGCAATGGGCGGGTTGGTGTAAGAACCACCGGACATCGGGGACTTTGCTGACCTGGTTGCGCCACTCTACCCAAACTCGTTCCCTTTCCAAACCTCACCTTCCCGAACGGACGCCCCCTGTCCGCGCCGCTGGCTGCAGAACCAAGCCGACAGCGAACACAGCCTCAGGGGCAGGCACGGGGGCCCGCCCCAACGACACCGTGGTCACCGGGCTCGACCGCCATTTCGGGGTTGTTGCGAACGAGGTGCAGCATCGGACCGACACCCCGACCTCGCAGCCGTGTTCCCAAGCCCCAGGCGAGCCCGGCTGGCTCCGCCAGGCGGTCTTCGTAGAGGTCGATGCGGTGTTCGTAGAGCTCCTTCCGGTCCTCGTCGAGCTCCCTGAGGTCTTCATCGAGCTCCCTGGGGTCTTTCTCGAGCGTCGGCGAGTGCTTGCGGTCGAGGCCCCTTGATGTGGCTGGGCTGGCTCGACGTCGCTCGTCGAAGGCCGGTTTGTTTTCGACCTCGAGGTCCCTACGCGGTACACGACCCAACCGCCGAGGATCGTCGCGTCCCCACCCAGCCTCCGCAGAACCGAACCTCGGCATCGGCCCCTCGGGGGCCGAACAATCCCCAGCCCCAGGTGCAACCTGGGGCGATCCGGCGACGCCAGCTGACGCCCCAAATGTTGCTCGCTGGCGCGTGGCAATTCGCGAGTGCGTGCCGGTGAGCCGCCGGCGCTCCCATTGCTGCTCCCGGTGTCAGCGGTGTTGGGAGGGCATTCGTGGTCCGTTTGCGCACCTACACGACACAAGACCCAACCGCCGAGGATCGTCGCAGCCGCCCAACCTCCGCAGAATCGCGCGTAGGGACGCGAGGTGGCTCGCTTCGAGCCACCTCTGTTCCGAGTAGCGCGCGAGCTCCGATCAAACCTCGGCATCGGCCCCTCGGGGGCCGAACAATCCCCAGCCCCAGGTGGAACCTGGGGCGCTCCAGCTGACGCCCCGATGTTGCTCGCAGGCACGTGGCAATTCGCGAGTGCGTGCCGGCGAGCCGCCGGCGCTCCCATTGCTGCTCCCGGTGTCAGCGGTGTTGGGAGGGCATTCGTGGTCCGTTTGCGCATCTACACGACACAAGACCCAACCGCCGAGGACCGTCGCAGCCGCCCAGCCTCCGCAGAATCGAACCTCGGCATCGGCCCCTCGGGGGCCGAACAATCCCCAGCCCCAGGTGGAACCTGGGGCGCTCCAGCTGACGCCCCGATGATGCTCGCAGGCGCGCGGCAATTCGCGAGTGCGTGCCGGCGAGCCGCCGGCGCTCCCGTTGCTGCTCCTGGTGTCAGCGGTGTTGGGAGGGCATTCGTGGTCCGTTTGCGCATCTACACGACACAACATCCAACCGCCGAGGA
>Ga0210044_10008839_pt1 | contig 12443 bp, 9 predicted proteins | sample CryGey13umfilter_2_FD_183959 | JGI IMG/M metagenome (GOLD analysis project Ga0210044, IMG submission 183959) | Groundwater microbial communities from aquifer in Utah, USA - Crystal Geyser 4/9/14 3 um filter (SPAdes) (version 2) | ecosystem: Environmental > Aquatic > Deep subsurface > Groundwater... | reverse complement strand
GTTATCGTATTATCTATAAAATAAATCCTGAGAAGGTTTAGAATGATGAAAAATTATAGTGAAGGAAAATTAAATAAAATCGAGATTCTGGGAATTGGCGTAAATTCCCTTAGCAGTGCTAATCTCGCCCAATTTATTAAGGAATCTTCAAATTTCACGATTCAATTAACCATCTTTAAATCAAATTCGGAGTTTTTATTAAGAGCTACATCGAATAAAGAATTTCGGGGTGTTTTAAATAATGCAACTATAAATACTCCAGATGGTATGGGTGTTTTGTGGGCGGCGAAGTTTCTATCAATTCCAGTTTCTGAAAATAGGCTGATTAGAATTGTTCAGTCTGTTTGCCAAATGATTTATAGTGGGGCGAGTTTAATCTTTAATCCTAATTACGTAAAAACCGTAATTCCCGAAAGAGTTGGCGGGGTTGATTTAATGATTAACATGCTTAAAACTTGCGCTAAAGAAAAAAAGAAAGTGTTTTTTCTGGGTGGAAGTAAAGGGGTAGCGGGCAAGGTAAAGGAAATAACTGAAGCTGAAATTGAAGGCTTAAATATTGTTGGTACATACGATGGCAAGGCGGAAGATGTAAGTGAAATAGTAGAAGCTGTGAATAATTCGAAGGCGGAGATTTTGTTTGTGGCTTTCGGTTCGCCTAAGCAGGAGTTTTGGATTCGGGATAATTTATCAAAATTAAAGACTGTTAAGGTGGCAATTGGAGAAGGGGGGTCGTTGGAATTCATCGTTGGCAATTATAAAAGAGCTCCGAAATGGATGCAGAAGGCGGGACTTGAATGGTTGTGGCGGTTATTTATGAATAAAAGTAAATCCGACACTGGCTCCAGGCTTAAAAGAATTTGGCGGGCAGTACCGGTTTTTATTCATACAGTTGTCAAATATAAAATTAAAAATGGGCAGACAATTAATGAAAACAAAAAAGCACAAATTTAATATTATTGATTTAATCCTTGGTTCAATAATCATTTTATTTTTGGCCGTCATAGTTATTGGGAAGTCAATTCCTAATGATGCGGGTAGCGGTAAGCCGGTATTGGTTACAGTCAGAATTCCTTACTCAGATTCCTCGTCCGTTATTTACAATGAAGCGCGTAGGTTGGGGGAAGTTTATTTTGACAGCACTCTAAAACCCGTTCGAGCTGTAAAAGTTGAAAAAATAATTGATAAATCAAGCCATCTGGAGGTTTTAGATATAACGATTATAGGAAGTGGTAGGATTGAAAATGATCGAATAGTTTTTAATGGCACTCGTATTTTAATTGGTCAAAAAGCGGAAATTCACGCAAATTATTTTGCCCAAGGCGTAATTAGCAATGCTCTATATGAAAATTAAAGAGACATTTAATAGCTCTTTTAGCGGATTTTTTTTAAGACTTTTATTTAAAGATGATTATCAAATTTACTTAGACCAAACTTTTTTTGGTAGTCTTTTAGGAAAAATTTGCTTGCCCCTTGTTAGCGAAATTGCACTTCTTTTTGCCGTCATTTTATTTTGGTATGAAGGTTTTCTGGGGCATTATTTCCCTTTTTTAAATCTTTTTCCGGTTGCTTCAATTTTACTCATCTTATCGGTTATTTTTGCCGACAAGAGTAAAATTTTACTTAAAAAATACCATATTTGGTATCTCTTCTTTTTACTATTCAGTGGCATTTCCGGTTTAATGGCCGCTACCAGAGGGATAAATTACTCGCTGGTTGCTAATGGTTTTTTTCTATTTGCTCAGTTTGGTATTGCTATGATTGCCGCACAAGGAGTAAAAAATAAGAAGAAAATCTTGGCTTACCTTGTTTTTTTAAGCTTGCCGTTTGTTCTAACGGGCATATTCCAGGCTCTTAGTCATATAAGGACGGCATCAACATGGCTATCTCCCGGAGAAACGGGAATAGAGACCAGAGCCTTTAGTTTTTTTGGAAGCCCAAACGTAATGGGACTAGCGGCTGCTAGCATATTTTTGCTTTCAATATTTTTATATTTGGAAAATAGAAAGAAATTTTATATGTTGTTTATTGCCGCTTTAAACTTATTGGCGGTCTTTTTTAGTTTTTCCAGAACCGCCTGGTTGGGCCTTTTACTTGCTCTTTTTTTGGCTGTAATTATTAAGAGACGGTTTTTAATTTATTTATTATTATTAGCTTCGGTATTATTGTTGATTCCTCAAATAAAAAATAGAGTTACAAGGGTTTTTATGCCGAATTATTTACATGATGCAACATTGGATGGAAGATTGTGGGCAATGATCAACGGATTTTACATTGCCAAAAAACACATTATATTTGGTGCCGGACCGGGTACTTACGGAGGTCAGTTAGCCACCGGGCAAGCAAGCCCCGTTTATCTAGAAGGCATTCAAAATGGTTATACGGCGCTTTATTATACCGACAATCAATTTTTAGAAATTCTAGTTCAGGTTGGAATTCTTGGGCTTCTCGCGTTTTTTGGTTTTGTGGTTGCAATTTTTGTTAATTTATGGGGAAATATAAGGAGACAAGATAATATTTATTTAGGAGCTTTAAGTATATTTGTGTGTTTTTTGGTAGGAGCAGTATTTTCAAATGTTTTGGAATTTGGTGCGGTTTCAGTGCCGGTGGCCATTATTTTAGGGAGCGTGATGAATGAAAGTTAAAAAGGTTTGCATAATTTATAGCGGGGGGAAGTATTGGGGCGGAATTGAGACTTATTTAAGTCTGCTTTTCGATCTTTATGACAAGGAAAAAGCGGAGCTTTGCCTAATTTCGCTTGGTAATTGGGAACTGTCAAAAAAAATCCAAGAGAAAAACGGTAAAGTTTTTGTGCTTTCCGGGAAGCGGATGCGACTAAAAAATGTTACCGAAATCGTCCAACTCGTAAAAAAAGAAGAAATCGATTTATTAGTGTCGCAAGGCGTAGTTGCTAATTTTTATGCCAGGTTGTCTGCCCTTTTTTCTGGGGTGCCAAATTTAGTAACCGTTCATAGCGAGCTCGCCCAAGATTATAATAATGTTTTTTTAAAGTACATGTACCTCTTCAGCGATATAACTTTAAGCCCAATAACTAAAAAATATATTACCGTGTCGCATTTTTTACAAAATAATCTTACAAAAAGAGGCGTAAATAAGAAGAAAATTGATGTTATATATAATGGTGTCCAACTCTCCGGTCAAAAAGAAGATTTTCACCTGCTCAAACATGATAAAATTGTTATAGGTTCAATTGGCAGGCTTCATAAAGTAAAGGGGTATGGCAATCTAATCGAAGCCGCTAATATCATGGAGGATAAAAACCCGAATTTTAGAATTATTATTTGGGGAGACGGACCGGAAAAAGAAAACTTAAATAAAAAAATAAAAAATTTTGGGATTGAACATCATATTGAACTTGCCGGTTTTGAACCGGATTTAAATAAGATTCTTTCCCTGATAGATGTCTATATACAACCGTCAATTTCCGAAGGGTTCGGTTTAACTGTGGTGGAGGCAATGCTGGCCGGTAAGCCGGTTATTGTAACGCCCGCCGGAGCTTTAAAGGAAATTATAAATAATGGTATTACCGGAATAATTTCTAAAAGCACCGAGCCAAAAGATCTGGCGGATTCGATACTTAAATTGCTTGAAGATAAGGATCTGGGAAGGGAATTATCGGTTTGCGCAAGAAACTATGCAGCTCGGGAATTTGATCCGGAAAAATGGGCCAATAAAACGATTAATACATATTTGGAGGCGGCAAAATGAATATCACCCATGTTATTTTTTACCCGGGTCAGGGAGGCGCAGAACAATATATCTATTTGCAAACCAAATACGCTTTAAAAAATGGCCATCATGTAAATTTTGTACTGGGAAAGGACGGACCATTGGTTGCCAGAATAAAAGAGATGGGTTGCACAATTGACTATGTTAAAATGAGGTCGCCATTTGACTTAAGAGCTATTCTAGCACTAAAAAAAATATTTAGTGAGACAAATGCGGAAGTTGTTCATACCCATTTTTTACGGGAAAACTTTTTAGTGATTGCCGCCTCGCTATTTAACAAAAAGAAGGTTTTTTCAACTGTTCACAGAATTGAAAAGAAAAATTTTATCCAAGAAAAGTTTAATAGAATTTACAGTTTATTTTTAAACAAATTTATAGCTGTTTCCCCGCTAGCCAAAGATCTTTTGTTAAAGGAAGGGATAAGTGAGAAAAAAATAGAACTAATACCAAATGGAGTAGAAATTGGACCCTTTTCTTCCGAAGAAGTTTTAAGGGAATTAAAGATCGAAGCAGGCAAAAAAGTAATATCTTATGTTGGCAGGATGACGCACGAGAAGGGACACGACATGCTGCTTAAAGCTTTTAGCCGGCTGCAATTGGATAACGCTGTTCTTGTTTTGGTTGGAGACGGCGATCTTAGAAAAAATATCGAAAATGATATTAAAAAATTAAAACTAGAAGGTAAGGTAATCTTGACCGGCAATAGAGACAGGGGATATGAAATTATCGGGTCTTCGGATCTTTATGTTCAGCCGTCAAAATTAGAAAATATGCCTTTAAGTGTGGAGGAGGCAATGCTTCTTGGAATACCGATTGTTGCTTCCAAAATAGCTGCACACGAGTTACTGTTGGAAGATGAGCGCTATGGGACTTTATTTACGGGTGAAGACGATTTGGTAAAAAAAATCACCTTTTGTCTTTTAAATCAAAAGTTTGTATTAGAAAAGGCAAAGAAAGCTAGAGAGTACTCTGAAAATAATTTAACGGCGGAAAAAATGTGGCAAAAGACTTTGAGACTATATGAAACAGCTTAAATTAAAAAATTTACGGAAGGATACTAAGGCAGCTGTTTTATTAGTTTTTTTCTTGTTCTTTATATTGCTCATGAGGTATTGTCTTTTACTAAAATCTTTTTAGAGCTACGGACGATTGATGGAGCTTTTACGATTGTTTATAAGGAAGGAGAGTCTGAATACAAGACGTCACTTAATGAAGCCAGTTGCGATTTCTCTTCGGCAAAAAAATTTAGCTACTTAAATAATATTAAACTAGCTTTTGTCATGTCGGATGATCTTAACTTTGAAAAAAGTGTACACACGAAAGAAAATCCCATGGAATATTATCTTAAAATAGAAAAAGGCAGTGAAATTCATGAATATTACTATACGCCGGACAAATTGCCTCGTAATTTAGCTATAATTTCTGGAATTATGCTATCGCCGTGGCAAAAAGAACTAAAAAAATATAATTTTCAGACATAAGATAATAAAAAGTCTGAACTGCTCTCACTTTCTACGTTGTCATTCCCGCGAAGGCGGGAATCCAGAAGGAATGGATCCTGAATCAAGTTCAGAGCCTGCCCTCGACCAGATCGAGGGATGACGAGTCTAGGGGTTTATTGCAAATATTTATGAAGCTGTTTTTATGAGAAATTGTAAAAATGAGGATAGTTCAGTAAAAAAGTCTTTACATTTCCGTCATTTTTTGGTAAATTTATTTATGCATTAAAAAGTCTAAAAGTTTATGAGGAATTTTCTCACAACTAAAGGAGCGGCAAATTAGATAAAGGTTATACCTCTTTCTTACAGTGGCCGCTCTAGAAGCGGCTTTTTTAATGTTTGCCCGCTCGAAGCTTTAAGGGCGAAGACGGGTCAATCGAACCTTGATAACTAAAGAACAGAATGCATCTAAACTAAAATTGCAATTTTAAATATGGTCAGTATTTGAGTGACTTTAAATACTGGTCTTTCAAAAATCAAGTCAAGTAAGGGCACAAGGTGGATGACTTGGCGTAAGAGGCCGAAGAAGGACGTAGTAGCCTGCGATAAGCGTCGGTGAGCTGGCAAACAAGCTCTGACCCGGCGATTTCCGAATGGGGAAACCCAACGAGAGTCATGTCTCGTTACTCCTATCTGAATATATAGGATAGGTAGAGGGCACCTGGGGAACTGAAACATCTAAGTACCCAGAGGAATAGACATCAACCGAGATTCCGTTAGTAGCGGCGAGCGAACGCGGATCAGCCTAAACCTTTTTAATGTTAAAGCTTACAGGCGTTGTTAAAAGGGTGTTGTGAGGTAATTGTCCATTCTTTGTAGATAGTTCGGAAAAGTTAACACGAATTGTCTACAGGGAATTACCAAAAGCTGTAACTTTTGGGTAAGGTAAAAAACTAAGAAATTTAATGGAAGGAATCTGGAAAGAACCGCCATAGAGGGTGATAGCCCCGTACATGAAAAATTTCTTGGCCTTATACGATTATACTCAAGTACCACGGGACACGAGGAATCCTGTGGGAATCTGGGAGGACCACCTTCCAAGGCTAAATACCTCTTATGACCGATAGTGAACAAGTACCGTGAGGGAAAGTTGAAAAGAACCCCTGTTAGGGGAGTGAAATAGAACCTGAAACCATGTGCCTACAAAGAGTCGGAGCATCTGAATAGCGGATGTGACGGCGTGCTTTTTGCAGAACGAACCAACGAGTTAATGGCTGTTGCAAGGTTAAGTTGTTATACAACATAGCCGAAGTGAAAGCGAGCCCTAATAGGGCGACATAAGTAGCAGTCATTAGACCCGAAACCGGGCGACCTAACCATGGGCAGGCTGAAGCGGCGGTAAGACGTCGTGGAGGGCCGAACCCACGTCAGTTACAAATGGCGGGGATGACCTGTGGTTAGCGGAGAAATTCCAATCGAGCTCGGAGATAGCTGGTTCTCTCCGAAATAGCTTTAGGGCTAGCCCTGTAAATTACCTTCCGGGGGTAGAGCACTGAATCGGTTTGGGGCCTTTAACGGTACCCAGCCGAAATAAACTCCGAATACCGGAAGCAATTATTGCAGGAGTCAGAATGTGGGGGCTAAGCTCCATGTTCAAAAGGGAAACAACCCAGATCGCCAGCTAAGGTCCCTAAATCTATACTAAGTGGAAAACGATGTGAAGTCGCACAGACAACCAGGATGTTGGCTTAGAAGCAGCCATCATTTAAAAAGTGCGTAATAGCTTACTGGTCAATTGTGATTTCGCGCGGAAAATATAACGGGGCTTAAGTATAGTACCGAAGCTGCGGATTTCTCGTGTCTCACTAATGTTCGACACTTCGATAAATCAAAAATGATAAATCAAAAATCAAAATTAAAGTAGGCTTCAAAAGAAGCCCATCGGTATTACTGAAATAATAAATATTAGCTTTAGCTAAATACCAAAATTTTGAACTTTGACTTTTGAACTTTGAATTCGACGAGTGGTGAGCGATAGCGAGACACGAGGAGTGGTAGGAGAGCGTTCCTGTCTGGTGTGAAGCGAAATTGTAAAGTTTCGTGGACTGGCAGGAAGTGAGAATGTTGGTATGAGTAGCTATAAAGGACGTGAAAACCGTCCTCACCGTAAGTCCAAGGTTTCCAGGGCAACGTCGATCGACCCTGGGTTAGTCGGGCCTAAGCCGAGGCAAATAGCGTAGGCGATGGACAGCAGGTTGATATTCCTGCACTGGTGTTATTGTTCCTTAAGCTGACGCTGGATGGTAGTCAGAGCGCACTTTTGGCTATGTGCGTCCAAGTACGTAGTTCGTGTCTCACTAATGTTCGACACTTCGATAAATCAAAAATCAAATCTCAAAGATCAAAATTGTGGTGGATTTCAAAAGAAATCTCCAAATAATTAATAAAAAAGCTAGCAATGCTAGCCACCAAATTTTTTACTTTTGCATTTTGAACTTTGAATTAGAGCGAGTGGTGAGCGATAGCGAGACACGAGTGAAATATGAGTGAAAGCCTGGGTAAATCCGGGTGATTCTGGTGAGCCAAACAGACAAGAAAAGGCTTAAATTAATAGATAACGCCGACCGTACCGCAAACCGACACAGGTAGACGGGTAGAGTATACCAAGGTGTTTCGGGAGAACCCTCTTTAAGGAACTCGGCAAAACAGCGGGCGTAACTTCGGGATATGCCCTGCCAAACTGTGTCTCACTATTTAGTGGGACGGAAAGTTCCAAAGAAATATTCCCAAAAAAATGGAAAAATGAAAATTAAAGATATTTTTGAAAGACTAGAATGTGAACAAATCTGTGCTCCTCGATAGCGAGGCACGGTTTGGCCGCAGCGAAAGACCCCAGGCGACTGTTTATCAAAAACACAGGTCTCTGCTAACTCGAAAGAGGATGTATAGGGACTGACGCCTGCCCAGTGCTGGAAGGTTAACAGGAGGTGTTCACGCACCGAATCGAAGCCCCAGTAAACGGCGGCCGTAACTATAAACCGGACCAATTGTAGTTACGTAAAAAAATCTAACTAAATGCTGGAAACTCCTTAGAGCCATATCACCCAAACAGTAATCCGAAAGGATAAGCTGAGAGGTTAGAAAAGATACGGATTGGACAATCAGCAGGAAAGACTCCTAAGTCAAAATCGATATGGAGAATCCTCAGAGACTATACGTTAGATCCGGCCTACGGCTCGTATGAGCAATTGCCGGAAAGATATAGTCCGATCTTCATGGTAACATGAAGTCTCCTTAAAGGAACTTTAAGGAGAGCTTACAATAGTAAGTAACATTATGAACGGTCCTAAGGTAGGAATTGCTGCCCCTCGTATTGGTAACAATACGAAGTGCATTTGGCTATATGCTGGAAACCCTGTCTTCTAAAAGGAGAATAGAATCCCACACTACCTTTTCAAAATAGAACGCATGTTCTATAATAGATACAAAGAAAGGTAAAAATGTGATGGGCGCAGACAATCAGCAGGAAAGACTTATTAAACTTGGATGGATTATTGGTTTTGTAGACGGAGAAGGATGTTTCTCAATTGGATTCATTAGACAACAAGATCGAATGAATCGAAAAGGCTACAAAACTGGGTTTCAAGTTAGTCATGAGTTCGTAGTAACTCAAGGCGAAAAAAGTGTTGAATCATTGTACGAATTACAAAACTTCTTTAAGGTTGGTCAGGTAATTATAAATAGAAGATATGATAACCATAAAGAACATATGTATCGTTACGTTGTTAGGAGTAGAAAAGATTTGCTAGAGGTTATAATTCCATTTTTTAAGAAAAATAGAATGCATACTTCTAAGCGGATGGACTTCGAAAAATTTACAAAGTGTGTAGAACTTATTGAGAAAGGAAATCATCTTTCTCATGATGGTCTAATAACTATTGCAAAAATTACAGAAACAATGAATCATCAAAAATCTAGAAAAGATTTAATAAGAATCCTCAGAGACCATACGCCAAATATCCCAGACATGGGATAATGATATGGTCCCGTCTGCATGGCGACATGCAGGGATAACTTCAAAGGAAAAGTTATCCGCTCGAATAGAGTTAAGATTTCAAGCGAAATTCCTTGTCGGGTAAGTTCCGACCCGCACGAATGGCGCAACGGTCTGGGGACTGTCTCAAAGAGGGACCCGGCGAAATTGCAGTAGCGGTGAAGATGCCGTTTTCCCATAACAAGACGGAAAGACCCCGTGGAGCTTTACTACAACTTGACATTGGATTAGGGTATATTATGTGTAGCATAGGTGGAAGACTTTGAAGTTCCGACGCAAGTCGGGATGGAGTCGACAAGTGAAATACCACTCTTAATATGTTTTGGTCCTAACTATTACCGTGAATCCGGTATAGGGACAGTGTCTGGTGGGTAGTTTGACTGGGGCGGTCGCCTCCTAAAGAGTAACGGAGGCGTTCAAAGGTTAGCTAGGGCTGGATGGAAATCAGTCCGATAGTGCAAACGCATAAGCTAGCTTGACTGTGAGACCTACAAGTCGAGCAGGTGCGAAAGCAGGAGTTAGTGATCCGACGATTCGGCGTGGATCGGTCGTCGCTCAACGGATAAAAGCTACCCCGGGGATAACAGGCTGATTTCTTCCAAGAGTCCACATCGACGAAGAAGTTTGGCACCTCGATGTCGGCTCGTCGCATCCTGGGGCTGGAGAAGGTCCCAAGGGTTTGGCTGTTCGCCAATTAAAGCGGTACGCGAGCTGGGTTCAGAACGTCGTGAGACAGTAAAACAAGGGAATTGCTGTCTATAAATCTGGCTATATGCTGGAAACCCTGTCCTCTAAAAGGGGAATAGAATCTTGCACTACCTAGAAAGTTACTCATAATAATATTAGTAACTCGGGTGAAAATGTGTCAAGTGCAGACAATCAGCAGGAAAGGCTAGGCAACTACATTGCAGGTTATGTTGACGGGGAAGGTAGTTTTCATGTTGGTATTCGAAAAGTTTAAATGTTAAACTTGGATACCAGCTGGTTCCGGAATTTCATGTTAGTCAAAATAGTGATAGGAATCAGGTCTTAATGTTAATTAAAGAGACATTAGGATGTGGTTATATAAAACCAAATCATAAAAATAGACTAAATGATAATTCGGAAGTGCTTGTCGTTAGAAATCGAAATGATTTACTAACAAAAGTAATACCTTTCTTTAAGGCAAACCCGATAATCTCTAGTAAGCAAAAGGATTTTGAAACTTTTGCCGAAATAGTATATTCCATGGAAAAAGGTGATCATCTCATAAGGAAAAGCTTAATTAATTTAATTAAAAAAGCTTTTGCAACGAATGGAGGTGGAAAATATCGTAAATGGAATATAGAAATTATAACTGCAAGCCTAGAATCCTCAGAGACTATATGCCAGAATCCGGCAACTGCCGGATAAGATATAGTCCGAGCTGCATGGCGACATGCAGAGTCTAGCAGAAATGGCTAGGCCACTCCGATTTAAATCGGAGAAGTAACAACACTGTCGGTCCCTATCTGTTATGGGCGTTGAAATTTGAAGGAAGCTGCTCCTAGTAAGAAATTGCTACTTTACGGAGTAATCCGTAATGACAATTCGGCTAATAACGGTGAAGCCTTCATAAATTTATTTGGCAACGGAAAAATAACTGGTTTCGGTCAACCGGTTGTGATATATTTGCTGAGGACCATATAAATTTTTAAGGTAATACCGTGGGAAGTCGTCTTAAAACTCAATTGGCATATATAGCGGGTTTTCTTGATGGCGATGGAAGCTTGATGTTACAGATAAAGAAGTGAAGCGACAATGGTCGCGCAAGATTTATGGCAACTATCTGTTTCTATCAAGATTCACGTCATGACAAACCATTGTTCTGGATAAAAGATATTCTGAGTATCGGATACATTTCAAAGAGAAATGATGGTATCACAGAACTTAGAATAAACGGCTATAAGCAAGTAGAAAGAATTTTAAAATTGCTTAAACCATTTATCCAGTTTAAGGAGATTCAAGCTGATACACTTTTAAAAGCGACAATGTTGCTTCAAAGTGAAAATCTTGAATCAAAAGATTATGAAAAACTTGTAGAATATATGCTTATAATTCAAAACGAAAACTACAGATCAAGAAAAAAGAAAACCAAAGAAGAATTATTAAAAGTTTTAGGATTGACCCCGTAACGACTTGTCTCGCAAAGAGACGGACTTATATAAACTGGAAAGCCTTAAAAAGCAGGTTTATATGGGTAATACGCCGACCCCTAATCCGGCATTGCCGGAAAGGGTGAAGATATAGTCTATGCTCCTAGAAATAGGGGAAGTACATGACGAGAGGACCGGAGCGGACGAACCTCTGGTGTACCAGTTGTCCTGCCAAGGGCATTGCTGGGTAGCTAACGTTCGGAAGGGATAACCGCTGAAAGCATATAAGTGGGAAGCCCATCCTAAGATTAGATTTCGTTACAGACTCCATATAGAACATGTGGTTGATAGGCTTTAGGTGTAAGTCCGGTAACGGATTCAGCCGAGAAGTACTAATAAGTCGATGACTTGATTTTTAATCTCTATTTGAATCTAAGTACTTTAGAGACAAGTAGAGGCTAAGGCCAGTGTTTAAGGCAACTCAAGTAGAATTTCAAATTTTGAATTAGTAATTATTAATTAATTTAAAAATTAAGAAATTAATAGTTAAATTTGCATTTTAGCTTTGAGATGTCATTCTGTTCTTTATAGTTATCATCATGCGTCATTCTGAACTTGTTTCAGAATCCCATGGATTCCAGGCTGAGCTTGGAGTGACAAATATACAGACCCTGTTTCTCCGCCAAAAGCGGATAAGTAAAAAGCAGGGTTCTGGTGATTATAGCGTAGAGGTTATACCTGATCCCATCCCGAACTCAGAAGTCAAGCTCTACAACGCCGATGGTACTTGCCCGTACGGGCCGGGAGAGTAGGAAGTCGCCAGAACCCTGCTTTTTAAGTACTTAAATTGTCATTCCCGCGAAGGCGGGAATCCAGTCGTTACTATAAATTTCTTTTCTACTTTTGAGCGATCAAAAGATAGTAAAAATCGTCGGCTGTCCTCGTGGGGAATCGTAGTCATAGGCCTAATGAACATTTTTGGGTGGCTATTTCACCCTAAAGAGCAGGTAGAATATCAGTTTGATCTTTCGATCTCGTCTTAACCCATTATGAATATTAACCTTCTTTTTTATATATGAAAAAGTTCCC
>Ga0210044_10008837_pt1 | contig 12444 bp, 11 predicted proteins | sample CryGey13umfilter_2_FD_183959 | JGI IMG/M metagenome (GOLD analysis project Ga0210044, IMG submission 183959) | Groundwater microbial communities from aquifer in Utah, USA - Crystal Geyser 4/9/14 3 um filter (SPAdes) (version 2) | ecosystem: Environmental > Aquatic > Deep subsurface >... | reverse complement strand
TTACCTTTAATTCTACCGGCTCTTTCATAAATTGTTGCAAGGTCAGTATACATATAACCTGGATAACCTCTCCTGCCTGGAACCTCTTTACGAGCTGCAGAAATTTCTCTCAAAGCTTCACAATAATTAGTCATATCTGTAAGAATCGCGAGAACATGCATTCCAAGTTCAAAAGCAAGGTATTCCGCCACAGTTAACCCAAAACGAGGCGTTGCAATTCTTTCAATAACAGGGTCACCTCCAAGGTTAAGGAAAATAACAGATCTTTCAAGTGCTCCGGACTCTCTGAAATTTTGTATAAAATAATTTGCTTCTTCAAAAGTTATACCCATTGCAGCGAAGACAACTGCAAATTTTTCTTCAGCACCTAATACTTTTGCCTGTCGAGCAATTTGAGCTGCAAGTTCTGCATGTGGCAAACCTGAGCCAGAAAAAATAGGCAATTTTTGCCCTCTTACAAGAGTATTTAAACCATCGATAGAAGAAATACCAGTTTGTATAAACTCTGCAGGATAATCCCTTGCATAAGGATTTATAGGGTTGCCATTTATGTCTAAGCGCTTTTCTGGAATAATCTGAGGGGCTCCATCGATTGGTCGCCCTGATCCATCAAATATTCTTCCAAGAATAGACGGAGAAACACCGATTTCGATTCCCCTTCCTTCAAAACGAACTTTAGTCTCACCTAAGTTAAGTCCAGAAGTTCCTTCGAAAACCTGAATTAACGCTCTATCTCCATTAACTTCAAGTATCTGTCCTCTTCTAAGGGAACCATCAGGTGCTTTTATATCAACTATTTCGTTATAAGTTGCCTTTTCAACGTGTTCTACAATAATAAGAGGTCCTGCAATTTGTCTCGTTGTAATATACTCTTTAGCCATTTTTCACCTCTTCCAATAAGTTTACGAAAGACTTATTAATATCTTCTTCAATCTTGTCAAACCTTTCAAGCTCATCATTGGGAATAAGCTTTGCTCTTGAGATTTCTACTCTCACAGGAAGAGAAATTATGTTATCGAGTTCTACTCCTTTATTTAAAGAGTCATGCGCTCTTCTATCAAACAAACCAATCAATTTCATCATTCTGTATTGCTTCTTTAGAGAAGTAAAAGTATCTTCAGCCATAAAAGCATTCTGTTGTAAAAAATCTTCCCTTATAGACCGAGCAGTCTCAAGCACAACTCTATCATTTGGAGAAAGGGTATCAATACCCACAAGTCGTACCATTTCTTGAAGTTCAGATTCTTTTCTTAAAATAGACATCGCCTTAACCCTTAAATCAACCCAATCCTTGCCCATTTTTTCTTTGTAAAATTCTGCCAAGGAATCAAGGTAAAGAGAATAACTCTTAAGCCAATAAATTGCAGGGAAATGCCTTGCATAGGCAAGTGAATCGTCGAGTGACCAAAAAACTCTAACAGTTCTCAAAGTCCCTTGAACTACAGGGTCAGATAAATCACCACCAGGAGGAGATACAGCTCCAATAACACTCAGGCTGGCTTCTTTTTTCTCCCTACCCATCAAAACCACTTTTCCTGCTCTTTCATAAAATGATGAAATTCTAGAGGCCAGGTAGGCTGGATACCCTTCTTCACCTGGCATTTCTTCAAGTCTACCAGACATTTCTCTCATTGCTTCTGCCCATCTTGAGGTTGAATCCGCCATCAATGCAACGCTATAGCCCATATCTCTATAATATTCTGCAATAGTAATGCCTGTGAAAACAGAAGCTTCCCTTGCAGCTACAGGCATATTCGAGGTATTTGCAATTAAAACTGTCCTCTCCATGAGAGGTCTTCCAGTTCTTGGATCCTTCAATTCTGGAAATTCCATTAAAACATCTGTCATCTCATTTCCTCTTTCTCCACAACCAACAAAAATAATAATATCAGCATTTGCCCACTTTGAAAGTTGGTGTTGCACGACCGTTTTTCCACTACCAAAAGGTCCAGGTACACATGCGGTTCCACCTTTAGCAATAGGGAAAAACGAGTCAATAACTCTTTGACCTGTCACAAGAAGTTCATCGGGCGGAACTCTTCTTTTAACAGGCCTTGGTATTCTAACTGGCCATTTATGGAAAAGAGTTAAATCCTGAATTCCATTTTTAGTTTCAATTTTTGCTATTACGTCTTCAACTTTATATTCACCCTGTGAAGCAATCATCAAAATTGTACCTTCCATCCCGGAAGGTACAATTATCTTATGTTTAACAAGCGGTGTTTCATCAACTTCAGCAATAAAATCTCCACCTTTAAGAAAATCACCTTTATTTACGATAGGATTAAAAAGCCAATTTTTTGTCCTATCAAGAGGGGGCTCAAAAAGTCCTCTAACTACAAAATCACCATATTTTGCCATTAAAACATCAAGAGGCCTTTGAATACCATCATATATTGAACCAATAAGACCAGGCCCAAGTTCAACACTTAATGCAGTGCCTGTTGAATAAACGGGCTCTCCAGGACCAATACCGCTTGTATCTTCATATACCTGGATTGATGATAGGTTTTTTTTAACCTCAATTATTTCCCCAAAAAGTCTTTTAGTTCCAACGTAAACCATCTCGTACATTTTTGCACCAGGTATATTCTCTGCCACAACAAGTGGACCAGAAACCTTAACAATTAAACCCGACTTTTCTTTCATAACACTCTCCTTCAGCATCAACTTGATTTATTGACTCTTCTCCTTTGAAAGGATATTAATGCCAACCGCTTTCTCTACAACATTACTTATTAAGTTTATTCCGAAGCCAGAATAACAAGAAGAAGGAAGGACAAAAATAACCGGGAAAGTTTCAGTTCTCTTCTCTAAAAAATCTCCAAGGTTCCCTGCATTTTCTTCAGTAATTAAGATAATTTCATAATTCATTTTTATAACTTCGTTAATTTTTTTAATGACTTCTTCCCTGTTTTCAATAGTAAAAATGTCAATACCAAAGTTTTTAAACATTAAAGATAACTTTTCTTCCCCCAAAAAAGCGATTTTACTCATAATTATATCCTATAACTTTTAATATTTCCTGGCTTTCGAAATTAATGTTTTTGGCATGAAGTATTTTTTTAAGAAGCTCTGATTCAAAACAAAGTTTTGAAATGTATATAAATACAGGTTCAATGCCAACAGTTATGAACTTGCCGTTATCCAAATAATCCTCAAGTTTTTTTCTAACAAAAATATCTGGCTGAGATCCGAACATTTCATTTACACCATAATGCATCTCTTCGCTTCTTAAAAATTCCTCAAAATCTTCAAAATTTTTGACAGCAAAAATCTTTTTAAAAAAATCTGAATCAGGAAATATTTTCTTCATCATAACAATTGCATTGTTAAAAAATATTTCATCGACTATGTTTTGCTTTATAAGATTAAGAAATCTTCTCAAGATTAACTCTGTATTTAAACTTGCGTAGATATCATAATAACCTTTTATAAAATCACTTTTTGTTTCCAGGGCAGATAACAGAAGAAATTGAATGTAATAAATATCAATAATTAAATTAACCTTAAGTATATCATCCCTATTTTCTGTTAATTTTTTATATGCCGTACTAAAAATGCCAGTATGATCTTTATTTGAAGTAGTTTTAATAAGGCTCTTAATCTCATTATCTGCTATGTCAAAAGCTCCCCCCTCAATAGCCAATCTTTTTAACTTCAAAAAAAATTCTTTACTTCTGAAAAATGAATTGATAAAGCCAGGAGAAACAAATTTCTCCATTTCTAAAAGGGTTTTATTATTGAAAGTTGAGATTCCTTTAATAACATCTATAAATTTACTACCTTGCATATGTTCTTTATAATGAGAATTGAGAAGCTCATTAACCAATTCATCGAATGATAAACTTACCAAACGTTGTATAGCTTCCTTTGAGAAAAGATAAGTTTCAAGGATCTTTACTCTTCCATTTATATAATCATATTCACTTGGCGACTTTAACTCAATATGGAAAAAGCCTTCATCCATTTTCTTTGAATAGCTCCTTAGATATTTCTATTTCGTATTTTTCCTTTAAGTCTTCCAAAATAACCTCTATTGAATCATTAATTTCAACCTCCTCGCCCTTTGTTATGCAACCACCTTTGATATCAACGTTTTGTTCAGAAATAACACTCTCTCTGCTTTTACCAAGCTCCTTTTTCAAAAAATTGCTAAGCTTTTTACCATAAGCTTCCAAATCCTTTTTATTCAAAAAAATCGTTGACTTACCAGCAGGAATATCCCTTTTCAACAAACTTGATAAAAATTTGAAGTATTGATCACTGTTTATGGAAAGTAACTCTTCTTCTACTTTCCTGAATAATGCATCCAGAATCTCTCTTTTTTCAATAAGGTCAGCTCTCTCTAAATTGATTCTTTCAACATCAAGTTTCATCTTGAGAGTATTTCCGAGATCAATAAAAACCTTTTTCTTAGCTTCTTCAAACTTCAACTCTTGGTCTTTGCGAAAGTTTTCTATTTCTTTATCAATATCTGCTTTTACTTCTTCTATTATTTTATAAGTTTCTAAATTTGCCTTTTCTATAATTCTTGCATGGACTTTATTTAAACTCATAGTCTTTAAAAACCTGTTTAAAATGGTTTAGAACTAATCCACAGCGTCAAAAGTAGTCCAATAACCAGACCAAGAATAGCATACGTTTCAACAAGTGCTGGTAAAAGAATTGCTCTTCCGCCTTCTTCTGGTCTCTTACCTGTTAAATCAAGAGATCCTATTGAAGAATGTGCCTGGTCTAAAGCAGTCTTAAATTCAACACATCCAATAGCCAATCCAAGGAAAAAAATTGCAAAACCCTGACCAGCCGTAGCGTGAGGGTTACCTCCGACAAATCCAAAAAATTGCATGAAAAGAAAAGCCAGAATAAGGCTATAAAAACCCTGAGTACCAGGTAGTGCCATAATAACAAGCATTTTACCAAATAATTCCGGCTTTTCTGAAAGAATACCACCCGCATGTGCAGTAGTCCTTCCAATGCCCATTCCAGAGCCTGTTAGACCTAAAGCAGCAACAAAAGCGGCTCCTGCTGCAACCCATAACGACCCATTAGAAAGAAGACCAACTGTTCCCGTGTTTCCCATTATTCTTTACCTCCTCTTTATTATCAACTATTATATTTTTAAATTCAAAGCCTAATGGTTTGAATTCATAACCACCCATATCATAAAATCTTCCAAAAAATTCAAGGAAATTCAAACGCATCGAATGTATAAATGCGCCAAGTACACTCATCATAAGCGCAAGAGACTGTGTTGCAATTAAAACAAGTAAAAGTGGCACTATTCCAAAACCTCCAAACATGTTACCAATAACCTGTGCCATCATATTAAATGAGGAAGCTAAAATAGAGCTACTAAGTCCTAATGCAAAAAGTCGCGAATAAGACAGAGTATCTCCAAGAAAGCTTGTTACTCCATATGAACTTCTTATCCCATATATGTTTACAAGTGCTGCTACAGGTTTAAACATAAAACTATGAACAGAATTCCAACCACCAAGGAGAAGTAAAATTACTCCAACAATAATTAAAGAGTAATCAAAGATTTTTAAGAATGGAAATTTGCTTAGTAATAGAAGTAGCACAAGTCCTGGTAGGAAAAGTAGCCAGCCAACTCCATTGAATATCGCATCAAGATAGTTCTTGCCCCTTATTTTGGTAATTATATTTATAATAACGCCTAATAATTGCGTAACGACGCCTATACCTATGGCAAAAATGAGAAAATTAACAGAGCCGGTAGGTGAAAGTGTATCAATTATTCTAACACTTTTTATGACTCCTGTAATAGCTCCCGAAGGGAAATAAAGTTCAAATAAATTTCCAGCAAAAGAACCAGTTAGGATTCCCACTATAATAGACATTATTCCGCCGTATAAAAGAATTGAAAAGAAATTATGAGCACCTGCATCTTCCCTGTATTTTCTCCTGAAAAAGAAGCCAAAGGCTACGAGAACTAATCCATAAATTGCATCGCCAAGGGCTATACCAAAAAATAATGAAAACAATACGGCAATAACAGGTACCGGGTCAACATTAGAATAAGATGGCACACCAAATAGTTTTACTAAAAATTCAAAAGGCCTAAAAAGTGGAATATTTCTTAGAGAAACTGGCACAATGTCATCTTTTTCAGGATCTGAAATCATTACAATACAATCTTTATCGTTAGACACTGCTAAGATTTTATTTACTTCAATCTCTTTTACAAAGCTTTTTAAAAGAGCAACTTCTTTTCCTTGCAAAAAACTCTCCAAAGTATTGTCTTTGAATTTAAGAGAATTATAAAAATCCTTTAATGCAAGGAGATTTATTTTGAATTTATAGTAATCCTTTATTTTTGATTTTATTACAGTTTTCTCTTTTTCGATCTCAGTAAGTTTCAAGTTTATTCTTTCAACTTCTTCTTCTATAAAGCCTGTAATATTCTCTAAATGTGGAATTATAGAAACGTTATACTTTTTAATTAGACTATTTACTCTGTCATCGTCCTCATTGAGATAAAGTATAAATGCCTTTGTACTATCTTTTTCGGTTTCAAACGGATAAAAAAATATATCAGATAAAAAACTGTTTTCTTCGGAAGATAAAATTGCTAAATCCCTGTTTTTTACGGTGAAGCAAATTGACTTTGTAAGTTTAGTTCCAGAAAAAATAGAATATTGAAAAGGAAAACTTTTCATTATATTTATATAATTTTTTTCTTCTTTTAATACATTTTCTTCCTCGATTAATAAATTAAATTTACTGGAAAGTTCGGACATGTTTCGGTAAAAATCTTTCAAGTTAAAGTTTTCAACAATCTTATCAAATTCATTTCGCAATAAAATTTGCTTGTCAGGAAAAAAAGATTTAAAAAATCCACTTTCACCTACACCAAACTGTTTAAAAATTGACAGTGCAAAATCAATTTCATAAAGTTCCTCTTGATAAGAAGTCTTTGAAATGGGTTTTGTAAAACAAGAAAAATCATTCAGGTCTTCTTCTTTAAAACTTGATATATGAACCAGGTTTAAATGAAAAAGTTTATCTAAGATTTCATTTTCTTTATCTTTATCAACTAAAATATTTACTTTTTTTACTTTTTCAATCATACAGAACCAACAACCTTTTCAATAAGACTTTTTGAAAGTTCGGGTATTTTTTTAGAAGAAATTTCTCTAATATTCTTAAGTCTTCTTTCATTTTCCTTTTTTAAAACAGTTAAGTCTTCTTCAAATTTTCTTTGAAGTTCTTCTTTTTTTGTCTTTATTGATTTATAAAGTTTAGCATTCAATTTATCAACTATTTCTCTTTTTTGTTCCTCTAAATCTACCTTTAATTTTTTAACTTCTTCCTGGGCCAACTCTATTATCTTTTGAGCTTCTTCCTCACTATTTTTTATAAGATTAAGCAAATCTCTTTCAACCATTTATTCCCCCTGCGAAGCTTTTAAAACTCTCACGTAGGTTTTTTTGTTTTTCTTTATTGATCCTTGAACAAGGGCGCCCTTTTCGCAGACCTCTTTAATAAAATCTTTTTCCTCTTGAGTAATTTCCATCCCCGGAACAAAAACTGGTATGCCTGGAGGATAAGGAGCTACAATCCCCCAGCTTACTCTGCCTACGCTTTTTGAAAGTTCAACGACATCGTAGTCCTTATTAAAAGCATCAGAAGGTGACATTACCTGTTTTCCAGCATAAGGAAAGCAGGGAAATTTAATCCTACTTTTCTCTTTTTTTGGTTTAATATTTTTAAGTACTGAAATTAATTTATCAACATCGTCTTTTCCGGTACCAATTGTTACAAACAATAAAACATTTTGTAAATCTGATAGTTCAATTTCAATATTATTCCTATTTAAATAAGACTCAAGTTCTAATCCTGAATAACCAAGTTGTTGAATATTTATTGTTAACTTTATAGGATCGAAGGCACTTATATCATTACCATTGATAATGGCAGGCGAAGTTACCCTAAAACCAGATATTTTAGATATTTCGTTCCTAGCATATTCTGCAATTTCAATGGTTTTTTCCCACAAACTTTTACCGCGTATTGCCATTTCACGTCTTGCAATATCCATAGTCGTCATAAAAATATAAGAAGGACTTGAACTTTCAATGATCCCTAATACTTGCTCCACCATATCAATATTAACTTTGTTCGAAACCACATGAAGAAAAGATGTTTGAGTTAAAGTGGGAAGAGTTTTATGAGCACTCTGCGCAACAAGGTCTGCCCCATAATATATAGCTGACTTTGGAAAAGAAGGATGAAAGGGAAAATGCGCACCATGAGCTTCGTCTATGAGTACATACATATTATAGCTATGCACAAGATCAATCATTTCCTTTATTCTTCCCTGCATTCCATAGTAATTGGGCGTAGTTATTAAAACAGCTTTTGCATCTAAATTATTCTTTATAGCTTTCTCCAAGGATTCAGGAGTTATGTTTGTTATAATGCCAAATTTCTCATTAAATTCTGGTTGGACGAAAACAGGCATAGCACCAACTTCAAATATTCCGCCAATTACTGAACGATGCGAGTTCCTCCCAATAATAATCTTGTCGCCTTTCCTAACAGTGGAAAGAATCATGGCATGGATTGCAGCAGTTGTACCATTAACAACAAAAAAGGTTGCCTTTGTTTTATATAGATCAGCAGCTAAATTCTCTGCTTCTTTGATAACGCCTTGAGCATAGTGAAGATAATCCAATCCTGAAACTTCAGTGAGGTCAAAATCAAAAAATTCTTTTCCAAAAAGCTTTTTTAAAATATCAGGTGCACCTTTGCCCTGAGTATGTCCAGGCATATGAAAAGGTATCATATCTTTTTTAATATAATTTACAACAGCTTCGTAAAGCGGAGCGTTGTTCTGGTCCAACTTTTCCTCCTAAATAATCAAAATATTATGGTCGGGATGGTGGGATTCGGACCCACGGCCTCTTAGTCCCGAACCAAGCGCTCTACCAAACTGAGCCACATCCCGTAAATGGTCGGGGCGAGAAGATTCGAACTTCCGACCCCCTGCACCCCATGCAGGTGCGCTAACCAAACTGCGCCACGCCCCGCCTTTAATTGTGGCACGATGGTATTATACAATTTTTCTTATGAATTGCAATAATATTTTATAAAATTATCTAAAAATCATAAGCCCAAGTAAGTAATAAGCCAGATTCTGTTTCCACTAATAGTGGAATGATCATTTATCTTAGCGACCAACCCGACAGCATGGAGGGAGCTTCCTTCGCCATCCTATTTGGTCTTGCTCCGAGTGGGGTTTTCCAGCATGATTCTGTCACCAGAATCACCGGTAGTCTCTTACACTGCCTTTTCACCCTTACTTGCATAAAGCAAGCGGACTATTTTCTGTGGCACTTTCCTTAGGGTTGCCCCTACTTGGATTTCCCAAGCACTCTACTCCCAGGAGTCCGGACTTTCCTCAGGTTAACAACCTGCGATCACTTTACTTACTTGGACTTATTTTATAATTATCTGGATAATACAAAATTTTTCCACAAACTTCACATTGAACAATTTTATCTGATTGACCATCTTTAAAATCTTCGATTACTTCAAGAGGTATTTCTGCACCGCAGTTTAAACAGTGTCCTTGGTTAACCAATGCAATCGCCCCGTGTGGAAAATCTTTTTTTATCTCATTATAGCGATGAATGATTTCAAAAGGTATTATTTTAGTTTTTTCCTCAAATTCTTTAATATACTTTGCCGTTTCCTCCTTTACTTCCTGCTCCAGCTTGTTGTACTCCTTTCTAACATTTTTAATTTTATCTTCCGATTGAGCAATTTTATCTTTAAGAGAACTTATCTTTTGCTGCCTTTCCTTAATACTTTGCTCAACGAAACTTAAATTTCTATTTAAATCTTCTACTTTATTTGCAAGATTATCTTGCTCTTTCTTCAATCTCTTTATATCCTTTGAAGTTTTTGATTTACCGCTTCCAAGAGAATCCAAAATTGTCCGAAGGCTTACTTCATCTTCTTTTATCTCAGTCTCAATCTCTTTTTTTCTTTTAAAAAATCCTTCAAGGCTTGAAGTTAATTCTTCTATCTCTATCTTAACTGATTTTATTTCATCTTCAATTTTAAGCTCTTCTTTAATTTCTTTGATTCGCCGTTCTTTACGTTGTGTTGATTTTTCTTTCTGTTCTAGTTTCCAAAGCAACTTTATATACATCTAAACCTCCCAGTGGTGGGCCCGCCTGGATTCGAACCAGGAACCAATTGGTTATGAGCCAACCGCTCTGCCTTTGAGCTACGGGCCCTTCCTAACTTTGCAATAGATATTGTAACGAAAAATTAATTAAAAGTCAAGAGATATTTTAGGAATAAAGGGAGGCCAGGCAAATCCCTGGCCTCAAATTATAATGAGTGTGTATATTCTACTTTTTTACCTTTTTTGACAAAATGACAGGCAACATAATGTTCGCAATCAACATCAATAAGCGGCGGTTCTTTTTCTGCGCAAATATCCTTCGCATACCTGCACCTTGTCCTGAATCTGCAACCAGACGGAGGATTTATTGGAGAAGGTAGATCTCCCTGCAATAATATTCTCACCTTTTTAGCATCAGGGTCGGGAACAGGAATAGCCGAAAGTAATGCCTGTGTATACGGATGTAGTGGACTATCAAACAATTCTTTTGTATCAGTAACTTCAAAAAGCTTTCCAAGATACATAACTCCTACTCTGTCAGAAACATGCCTTACAACAGCAAGGTTATGTGCAATAAGAAGATATGTAAGAGCAAGTTTTTGTTGAAGTTCGAGCAAGAGGTTTAAAACCTGCGCTTGAATTGAAGCGTCAAGAGCCGAAACCGGCTCGTCTGCAACAATAAATTTAGGGTTTAAAGCTACTGCTCTTGCAATACCTATTCTCTGCCTCTGCCCACCTGAAAATTCGTGAGGGTAACGGTGAAGATATTCAGGGCTTAAGCCGACAAGTTTCATAATCTCAACGACTCTTTCCTCTTGCTCCTTCTTGGTGCCAACCTTGTGAACAAGGAGTGGCTCTCTTATTATTTCTCCAATTGGAAGCCTTGGGTTGAGAGAGCCATACGGATCCTGGAAAATAATCTGCATACTTCTTCTCAAGGGCCTCATTTCAGATAAAGGTATGCTCGTTACATCTTTCCCATCAAAAATAATTTTTCCTTTTGTGGGCTCTATTAATCTAAGAACAGTTTTACCAGTAGTTGTTTTTCCACTGCCAGTCTCACCAACAAGAGAAAATGTTTCACCTTCATAAATATGAAATGAAACATCATCAACAGCCTTCACCCAACCAACAGGCCTGCTAAAAACTCCTCCTAAGACAGGAAAGAATTTTGTAAGGTTCTGGATGTCAATTAACTTTTTCATACGGCCTCCTTGGAAACTTCCACAGGATGAAAACATCTTACAAGATGGTGCGGTTCAAGCTCATTAAGCTCTGGCACCTCTTTTCTGCAAATTTCGGTTGCAAATGGACACCTAGGATTGAAATGACACCCCTGTGGCATACGATAAGGACTCGGCACCATTCCTTCAATTGCAGGGAGTTCGACTTTAGTTTCTTCAGAAAGCAAATTTGGAACCGAGCGTAATAAACCATAAGTATAAGGATGCTTTGGATTCTTAAAAACACTTCTTGCATCTGAGTACTCTACAATTTTCCCCGTGTATGTAACTGCTATGTTGTTTGCCATTTCTGCAACAAGAGCAAGATCATGAGTAATAAAAAGCACTGCCATTCCTATTTTTTTCTGCAGGTCTTTCATCAGTTCAAGAATCTGGGCCTGAATTGTTACGTCAAGAGCTGTCGTTGCCTCATCAGAAATAAGGAGGTCGGGATTGCACGATATTGCCATTGCAATCATAGCCCTTTGTCTCATACCACCGCTTAATTCATGCGGATATTGAGCAAACCTTCTTTCGGGCTCGGGAATACCAACCAGGTTGAGGAGTTCTATTGTTCTTTTTTCGGCTTCCTCTTCGCTTAAATCTTGATGTAAAAGTATTGCTTCTATTATCTGGTTGCCAATAGTAAACACAGGATTAAGAGAAGTCATAGGTTCCTGAAAAATCATGGCAATTTCGGAACCCCTGATTTTTCTCATTTCTTCCTCAGTTTTTTTAAGTAAGTTTTCTCCTTTAAATATAACTTCTCCTCCAACAATTTTCCCAGGTTTATCGATAAGGCGCATTATAGAAAGCGAAGCTACGCTTTTTCCACACCCACTTTCCCCAACCAATCCGAGGACCTCACCACGTTTAATCGTAAAACTAACTCCATCAACAGCTTCAACTACTCCATCATCAGTAAAGAAATGAGTCTTTAAATCCCTCACTTCCAGAATCGAATCATTTTTTTCCATTTTTCACCTACCTGTAAAGCTTCGGGTCCATTGCATCGCGAAGTCCATCACCCATAAAATTAAAGGAAAGAACAGTAAATAA
>Ga0210044_10008836_pt1 | contig 12444 bp, 10 predicted proteins | sample CryGey13umfilter_2_FD_183959 | JGI IMG/M metagenome (GOLD analysis project Ga0210044, IMG submission 183959) | Groundwater microbial communities from aquifer in Utah, USA - Crystal Geyser 4/9/14 3 um filter (SPAdes) (version 2) | ecosystem: Environmental > Aquatic > Deep subsurface >... | reverse complement strand
CTGATCGTCTTGATTCGCAACGATCGACTGCGCGGCTCGGCCTACCAGGACAACGTCCGCGAGCTGCTCAAAAAATTTCCGGACTACCAGATCGCCCTTCAGAAGAGCGGCATCGATCCAGTCGACTCCCTCGACGCCTTGCTCATCGCGACCACCAACCCGAAGGACTACACCCAGAACTTCCTCGCCGTGCGCCACACCATCGACGATCAGATTCTCAAGGTCACCCTGAGCCACAGCTTCCCCGTGAAGTTAGATTGGACCATGCACAACGGCCGCCCTCTTGGGACGCCGAAGCGGGGAAAGAAGGCGAAGAACTCCAAGAGCGGGGTCTACGATCGGGTGATTTACCTCGCTGAGCCCGGTCTCACCCTCTTCCTTCAAGAGCCCCTCCTGGACGCCCTAGACAAGCCGGCTTCTCTGCCGCCCAACCCCAACGCGACCCCGGAGGACGCGCTCGCGAATCGCAGCATGCTCGAGACGCTCACCGCCATCGAGAGCGTCGATGGCTCCTTGGAGGCCGAGGCGGCGATCTTCGTCATGGTCAAAGGAATCAAGTCCATGAGCTTCGGCGCAGGACTGCCCGAGCTACCCGCTCCCATCTCGCTGACCGGCAGCCTGACGCCGGTCGCGAACCCGCGCCTGATCATGAACCTCGAGTTCGAAACCGAAGCGCTCGCCCAAGAGTTCGAGGCGGGCTGGCCGGACTTCGTCGACGCAGTGGGCAACCTCGGTATCCCCGGTCTGGGCACCATGTTGGGTGGACTGGAGATGAGCCGCGAGGGCGCCCACATCTACAGCGACGGCGAGCTCAGCGGGTTCTTCGTCAGCCTGGTGCTGGCCTATGCCGTCAGCGCGCTGCCAGAGCTCAAGCTGACGCCGTAGGCCCGGCTACTCCTTCATCTGCGTCAACGTCATGAGCCGCCGCACGGCCTCGAGGGGCTGTACGATGCCCATGGCGAGGTCGTGGACCGCCCGGGTAATCTCGGCGTCGACGCCTCTGCGAATCGAGAGCTCGTTGAAGGTCTTCACCGCGTCGAAGGCGTCGATGGGGCCTAGCTCCTCGATGATCGAGGCGGCGGTCTCGCCGGCTGCGAGACGTTTGCCGATCTCGACCTCCTGTCCGCCCCCCTCCCGCAAGACCAGGAGATCGCCCAAGCCGGCGAGGCCAAAGGCCGTCGTCGCCTGGCCTCCGAGGGCGGCGCAGAGGCGACTCATTTCGGCGACGCTTCGAGTGACCAAAACCGCATACGTGGCGGGGCCGAGGCTCAGTCCGGCGACGACGCCCAAGGCCAGCGCCATGACGTTCGACGCCGCGGCCGCTGCTTCGACGCCGACCAGGTCGGGGTTGGAGTAGACGCGCATCACGGGGTTGACCAAGGCCTTGCGCGCGAGGGCGATGACACTCGGGAAACGGCTGGCGATGACGGCCGCGTTGGGACGCTCGGCGAGCAGCTCGTCGACGAGCGCAGGGCCAAGCAGGGCGCCGATCTTCCGGACGCAGGTCTCTTCGGCGACGATGCGGCTGGGGGTGGCGAAGGTCTCCGCCTCCAGTCCTCGCACGGCGTGCACGATGGAGTGGCTGCCGTCGAGCGTGTCCCCGAGGCGACGGACGATGGCTCTCATCCGATGTACGCTGACGGCGATCAAGAGCAGATCGCAATTCGCCGTCAGGTCTTCCAGCGTCGCGGTCGCGGTGACGCGCTCATGCAGCAGGTCGAGCTCGGGCAGGTGGGCCTTGTTGACGCGGTGGGCGTTGATGTTGGCCACCAGCTCGGCGTTTTCCGAGTAGACCAGGGTGTCGAGCCCGCCGGTTGCGATGATGTGGGCCAGCGTAGTCCCCCAACGTCCGGCACCGATGACTCCGACCTTGTTTCGAAGGGATTCGCTCATGGTTGCTCCGGAGCGTCGATGCCTTGAGCCTCGACCTCGAGGTGTTGAGCCTCGACGTCGAGGCGTTGTGCCTCGACCTCGGCCATCGCCTCGATTCCGTATCCAGCGAGACGGTTGGCGTAGAAGAAGACGAGGTTGGGGTTGCCGATCTCGATGCCGTTGGTGCGCAACTCAACGACTTTCACCGTGTGGTAGGCGCCTAGGACGCGGGCGCCGCGTTCGACCAACTCAGGGATGGGCGCCTCGGCCACCTCAGGCGCGAGGTGCACTTTGTTCTGCTCCACCAGTTTCGTCAGGATCGCGCGCAGCTGCTCAGCGCGGTGGTAGAGCACCTCGAAGGGGATGAGCTCGCCCTTGGAGACCCGCAGCAGGCGGTAGAGATCCAGGTCTGGATAAAGGCCTTGCAGGTAGCGGAACAAGACGAAGGAGAGGAACGCCGTCGATAGGATGACCGTGTGCTGTCGGAAGGCCTTGACCACGGCATCGCCACACTGTCGGGTGTACTCGGCGTCTCTGGCTGGGTCGGGTCGGGGCTCCCCGTCCACCCAAAGGTAGCGCTCGATGTCGATCACGCGTCCGCGGGGATCGAGGCTCTCGCCCTCGGCGTTGACCAGGTTTCCGAAAGGATCGAGGGGATCGCCGAAGCGCAGATGGGGTGTGGACTCGAGGTTCATGGTGTTCATGGTGAACAGGGCGATCTTCGAGAGGTCCGAGAACTCGTCGTCCTCGATGATGTAGCGCGCCCCGCCGTCAATTCGGAGGTGTTCGGAGATGAGGGTTTCGCCCTCGAGCACGAGCTGGTTGTTGATGGTCAACGGGACGATGAAGATCTTCGGATGCGGTCGTTTGTTGATGACGTTTTGCGTGTAGGCCGTCAGCGCGGTGCCGAGCAGCCCCAGCTTGAGATGGTGCTCTACGACGTTCGAGCGACAGCGCGTGCCACCGGGGAAGAAGAGCTGGTGATAGCCTCTCTCCAAGAGCACTTGCGAGTAGGCTTTGAGGACCTCCTTGTAGATGCCGTGCGTGATCCGCCGGTCGACCTTGTAGGCGCCGAGGTTGTGCATGAAGAAGCTGAGCAGCTTGTTGGTGAACAGGTTCTTTCCCGCCCCGTAGGTGACGGGCGGCAGGCGGCTCTCCTCGAGAGCCCAGCCGACGAGGATGGAGTCCAGGTTGCTGGAGTGCGTCGGGACGACGATGAGGGTGCCGCGTACGGAGAGGCTGCGAACCCGGTCCAGCGCCCCCTCGATGACGATTCGCTCGCCGAGCTGTCGGAAGTTGCGAAAGAGGGAGTCGACGCTCTGCGCGTTGAACAGGGCGCTCAGGCCTACGGGCAGCACGCGCGTCGCGAACCAGAAGACTTGTGGCGTGAACTTCCCGGCGACGTCTTCGGTGTACTCCCCGACGAGCTCTCGCAGCACCTGGGTCTTCTCGGCCTGGGTGGCTTTACCCACGCGGCGCGCGAGCTGATGCCAGTAGCTGTATGGCCTGGTGTCCATCTTCGAGCTGCCGCTCATCAGACGCCGCATCTCCAGGTACGCCGCCTCGTTGAGGACGTACTCCAGAGCTTTGTCTTCGGACAAGTTCGCCTGTCGGCGCATGCGTTCGACGACTCGGTCGGTGACCTCGCGGATGAGGTTGTCCCGCTCATCCATGAAGTCGAAGAGCTTGGCGTTTTTGGCTCTCTCCATGGTGGAGATTCCTTGGTCTAATGTTTCGCAAGAGGCCGTGTTCGATGGCCGGTGGAAGATACCACCATGCGCGGTGACGAACAGCCCGTCATCCAAAGACGATCGGATTTTCGCGCGTGGGCACGGCTGGATTGTTTCGCATCCCCAAACTCCCAGGACCGAGCGTTTTGGGCGACGAGGATCGGTTCGGGATTGACGCTGCAAAGCTCTCCCCCTAGCTTGATGGGAGTTTTTCGGTCGCTCTCGACCTGTCTACGGAGGCTCTATGGCCCACTGGAGTGTTCGCTTCGCCTTGTTCTTGCTGGTCGCCTCGACCCTGGTGTTGTCGAGCGTGGCCGCGCAAGCTCAACCCCACTGGCTGCGCATCTCCTATGCCGCCGGTGACGCCGCGCGCTCGGTGACCCTCACCTGGAACAGCACCAGCGTGACGACTCCAGTGACGGTCGACTACGGATTGACGGTGCAATACGGGATGACCGCCCAGAGCAACGACCAGCCCGAGTCCGCGCCCGGCGCGCTCGGCTACGTCCACTCTGTGACGCTCTCCGACTTGACTCCCAACACGCTCTACCACTACCGCGCGACCGACGAGACGGGCGCTTCCGCCGACTTCTCGTTCATCACGGCGCCCGCCGATGGCTGCGAACCCTGGACTTTCGTCGCCCTAGGAGATGGTCGCTCGGACGACGAGACGGGTGCCAACACCAAGTGGCCAGACATCGTCGGGGAGGCCGTCGCCTTCAACCCGCTCTTCATCTTGGACACCGGCGACCTAATCAGAGACGGGACCAGCGCCTCCCAGTGGGTCGACTGGCTCACCAAGAGCGACGCGTTCAATCCGTCGATTCCCCACCTGCCCTCCATCGGCAACCACGACAACGGCAGCGTCGAGGGCGATGGCGCGCTCTACAACCAGCTCTTCGCGCTTCCCCGAAACACCACGAGCAACACCGAGGATTACTACGCCTTCACCGCTGGCAACGCGGTCTTCGCCGTCCTCTCCACCGCCACCTTCGGCGACGACGCCTTCGCCGCACAGGCCCAATGGCTCGATGACACCCTCACACAGCACGCCGACAAAAACTGGAAGTTCGTCTCGCTGCATCACCCCGTCTATTCGAGCAACACCAGCTTCTTCGGCATCGACTTCAATCACCCGCCCAACGAGGTAGGGCAGAACGCCGCGCTCGTCCCCATCTTCGACAAGCACCACGTGGACGTCGTCTTCGCGGGCCACAACCACTACTACGAACGCTTCGCCCCCATGAAAGGTGGCGGGGGCAACGACGAAGGCAACCTCGCCGCCAGCTTCGAGGACGGCACCGTCTACCTCATCACCGGCGGCGCTGGCGCCTTCACCTACGACGAGTTCGACATCGCCGGAGTCTCGATCGATCTGGTCGAGTGGGTCTGCGGCAGCCTCGGCGCCGCCAGGGGGAGCACGTTCTGCAGTGGCAAGCATCACTTTGTGAAGGTCGACATCAACAACGAGACCATGACCTTGACGGCGATCAGCTCGACCAAGCAGAACCTGGGCGACATCACCCCCAGCGCCTTCGACTCCATCACCATCAACAAGGCCGTCTCCGACGACTGCACGCCGATCCTCCCCGACCCCGAGCCCGTCGAGGAGCTCGCCGTCGACACCGCTGAGACCACGCCCGACCTGGCCGCCGACGTCGCCCAGGACATCACCCCTTCGGACACCCAGTCCACTCCTGACCTCATCGACGATTCGAGTCCCCAACTTGAGCCAGCTCCCAGCGATCTGACCTCGACCGCCGAGGAGTCACGCCTCGACTCGGCTTTGGAGACGAAGAGCGGCGGCACGACGAGCGACGGCTGCGGATGCCGCACCGCTCACTCCAAGTCGCCGTCGAATCCCCTCGTTCTCTGGCTTCTCTTCGGCCTCGGTGTGGTTGCGGCGAGGCGCAAGTTCGTCGCCTGATTGCCGAGCGGACGGCCGATTTTCGCACCGCAAGTGATTGGGGAAACGAAAATCGGTCGTGGTCAGCGAGGCAAATCCAATGGTTCTTATCAGTGCTTCATGGAGCTCAAGATGCGTTTTCTCATCGCCCTCTCTCTCTTGCTGGTCAGCTCGCTGCTCTGCAGCGCTCAGGTGTTGGCCGACAGCCCGTTGACCAGCGCCGACTTCTCGCTGGCCTACACCGACTCCGACTGGGTCGTTCGCGCCGCCGAAGTCGGGCTGGACGAGAAGCTCATGGAGGCTTTGGCCGACCCAGCCGTTGGCCAAGACGAGCGAGCCGCCATCGTCAACGCCTTGGGCTGGTCGGTGGCAGGCCGGGACAACGCTGCAGCCTTCGTCGGACACACCGCGCGCGCCCACGAAGTGCGCGTCGAGGCCTTGACGCTCGAGACACTAACCGACCAGGAGCTCTTCGCCACCGGCTACCTCCTGGCCATGGACGACACCAAGGCGCTTGTCGCCAAGTGCGGAGCCCCAGCCCTGGACGAGCTCGGAGCCCTCGGGCTCCTCGAAGCCGCAGCAGGACGCAATCCTAACAGCTTCTCGGTTGCGCTAGTTCTGAGTCTGGTCCGCGCCCAGGCGGCCATGCGGCGCGATTGGTGTGAGGTCTACCGCACGGTCTTCACCGTCATCGACGGCTTCTCCGGGGCGCGCGACCTACGCAAGGACGGCATCGCCATCGTCGCCGAAACCCTTCAGCTCTACCAAGGCGAGTGCGCGCATCCCCGCCCAGTGCAAGGACCATGAGCGCCGACCCAGGTCGGCTTTCAGGAAGAAAGTCATGAACACACATCGGATTTTTCGCGCGCTACTCGCCACCGAGCTGGCTCGAAGCGAGCCAGGTGGCGTGCCTTCGCGCGATAAGTGGCTCGTTTCCCTCGTGCTTCTTCTCGTCATCGCTACCACCGCTTGCAGCGACCGAGGCGAGCCCGACTACCAAGGCTTCCCCCTCGACACGCAATACGCTCACAGCGATGTCGTCGTCGGGCCGTTAGACGACACGAAGGACCCGGACGCCTCCGACCTAGACGACGTGGACACAGACCTGGACGTAGACGCCTGCGATCCAGCAGCCTGCGACGCGACCTGCGACAATCCCACTGGGTGCGGGTTCACCTGTCCTGCGGACGCGACCTGCGAGTTTGTCTGCGATGTGGGTTCTTGCCTGGTCGACTGCGAAGCCGGCAGCGTCTGCCACACCAGCTGTGCAGCCGGCGGGTGCAACATCAACTGCAAGGCGGGCGCCGAATGCACCTCGACGTGTGACGGCGGGGGTTGTCAGCAAACCTGCGACGGAACGACCAGCTGCTCTATCGCTTGCCAGGGCCAAGCCTGTGATCTGCGTTGCTTCAACAACGAGGATTGCCGGCTCAGCGCCTGCCTCAACAACTGCACCCAGCGCTGCAACGGCGCGCTGGTCTGCATCAACTCGTGTCAAAACGCCGCGGCAGGCTGTTTTACAGACTACTGACGCTCCTCTGCGGCCGTTCCGCTTTCTGGGCGACGACCCAGCTCCCAACGTGATCGACGAGGGCAGCGACCCCTTCGCCAGTGGCCGCGCTGATCACGAAGAACGGGAGGTGGAGCGCTTCGAAGTAGGCGCGCAGCTCTTCGGCTCGCTCTTGCGTCGCGAGCTGGTCGATCTTGTTGAGGGCGATCACCTGGTCGCGCTTCGCCAGCTCAGGGTCGAAGGCCTCGAGCTCACGGTTGATGCGGTGGAAGTCCTCGATGGGGTCTCGGCCGTCTTCTTGGCCGTCGAGTTGCGGTGTGACCTCGATGAGGTGCACCAGAAGCCGAGTGCGCTCGACGTGCTTGAGAAACTGGTGCCCTAGCCCGAGACCCTCACTGGCGCCCTCGATGAGACCTGGGATGTCCGCGACCACGAACTCGACGTAGTTCTTCCAACGGACCACACCGAGGTTCGGGGTCAGGGTCGTGAAGTGATACTCGGCGATCTTGGGGCGCGCGTTGGAGATCTGGGTGATCAGGGTCGACTTTCCGACGCTCGGGTAGCCCAGCAGACCCACATCGGCGAGCAGCTTCAGCTCCAGCCGAATGTCTCTCGTCTCCGCGGTCTCACCTGGGTCTGCGCGCCGTGGCGTCTGGTTGCGCGCGGTGACGAACCGGGCGTTGCCGCGCCCGCCGCGTCCGCCGCGCGCCACCACGAAACATTGCCCGTCTTCGACCAAGTCGACGAGGAGCTCGTTGGTGTCGGCGTCGTAGACTAACGTCCCCGTCGGAATCAGGACGGTGAGGTCGTCGCCGCCGCGCCCGTGCATGTTCTTCGCGCCGCCGGGCCGTCCCTTCTCGGCCTTCAAGATGCGCCGGTAGCGCAGGTCAAAGAGTGTGTTTTGGGCCTGGGTCGCCTGGAAGATGACGTCGCCGCCCTTACCGCCGTCGCCTCCTGCGGGTCCCCCATGGGGGATGAACTTCTCGCGTCTGAAGGCTACAGCGCCGGCACCACCATCTCCGGCACGGGCCGTGACAATGATCTCATCGATAAAGGCAGACATAGGTGCACTGTGAGGTGTTGAGGGTTTGCTCGCGGTCTAGGCCGCCGACATCAAACCCGCGTGGGTGTGGCCCTTCTAGGGAGGCAGGGCTGAAGCCCTGACCAGCTGGGGGACTTTGTCCCCCCGGCTGGAGTTTGTACAGAACTCTTTGCGACGCAGCCGCCAACAGCTCCCCGCTCCCGTCAGGGGTCAGGCCAACAGACCCGCCTCGGCCTCACCCCGGCCCTGCGGGCCGGGCCTCTCCCTAGTGTAACGCTTCACATGTGTCCGTGCTTATGAGCGTGGCCTTTCAGGGAAGCAGGGCTCTGCCCTGACCCGCCGGGGGACTTTGTCCCCCGGACCCCCAATGACTTTCTTTTTTCTGTAATCAACAACATGCCGGTATTTTTGAAGAATTCCTGAGGATTGGGGGGCGCTCCTTGCAGTCAATAAACATGGAGAGTCATGACGGTTTACACTAGCGGGAGAGGGAGTCCCGTTCTGGGTGACGAGGCAAACTTAAACTTCGACGTGCGGGACCCTTCGGCGGCATAAGGGATCCTGGAGCTCCCCTCTCCCACCAGGGCCCGCCAGGGAGAGGGGGCCCCAAAATGAGAAAGGCGACTCGAGGGTCGCCAGGCGCAACGACAAGGCAGCGGTGTGATTCGCTGCCTATCCATGGGCTGTAATAATCGCATCGCGAGCCAAAGGCCAGCAAAAGAGCCAGGCTCGTCCCCCAGTCGGGCTACCGTCCAAACGGGCTCGCCTGGCCGGGCCCAAAAAATCGGTCCAGCACTCAGCGAGCCCAAACCCGCACAGACTCAGTCGATGCTCTAGAGAAGCGACGCGCAGGGCGGGCTCGCGCAGAAACAACTTCCGGTCTCTGAGCGCCGATCCATCCCATCTGCCTGCGTTGCGTCGTCCTCGACGTAGCGGCGCTACGCCTCGTCCTCGCGCCTTGGCAGATGTGCGCCTCGACGCTCAGCACCTCGGAAGTTATTCCTACGCGAACCCTTAGGCGCTCGCTTGCTCGACCACGGCATCGACACAGACGCGACGTCGGTCCTTGCCGAAACGCTCGTAGCGGATGACGCCATCGATGAGCGCGTAGAGCGTCCAGTCCTTACCGATGCCGACGTTCACGCCAGCATGGATCTGCGTGCCACGCTGACGAACGATGATGCTCCCTGCAGTCGCACTCTGGCCGCCGTACAGCTTGATGCCCCGGAATTGGGCATTGCTGTCGCGACCGTTGCGGCTAGAGCCTTGGCCTTTCTTATGCGCCATCTCACATCTCCTGTGGCCGAGCGCCCACCCTCAGACAAAGGGCGACACACGACGACGTTCACTCGGGGGTCTTCCCTGACGAGTCGCTGCTTGAGTTCTAGCCCACGATCGAAGTGATCCGGACCTCGGTAAAGTGCTGACGATGCCCGTTCTTGCAACGGTATTTCTTGCGACGCTTGAACTTGCCGATCAAGATCTTCCGGCTTCGTGCATGACGAACGATCAGCCCGGAGACCTTGGCGCCAACGACCAATGGAGTGCCAACCTTCAGGTCCGCACCCTCACCAACGGCCAAGACCTCGAAATCGATAGTCTCGCCCTTGGCTTCGGTCACTTTTTCGATCTTGAGCAGGTCGTTCTGATTGACCCGATACTGCTTACCACCCGTACGAATCACGGCGTACATGTCGAAACCCTTGTTCCACTTGATGAATCGAACGCTCGACTCGCAACCCCCGAATTTCCATAGCGTTTACGGCCATTTTCGGGCGGCCTCGAGACAGGACGGCGAACAATAGCCAACGAGGCTCCAAGAGTCAAGCAGCAAAATGAGACTCGGCGCCCTGTCGTGTCGTTGCCGGCCGAGCCCATCGCCGCCGCATTCGCGCACCCTCAAACAGGACCCTCCAAGACCTCCTTCTTCGTCCAGCGCTCCGAGTCGCGCTCGACGATCTTCTTCAACACCCCCTGCATCACGCTCTGCAGGTCCAGACCGAACTGATTCGCCAGGCACACCACCACGAATACGATGTCCCCGAGCTCCTCGCCGATCTCGCCCAGCGCCTCGCCGGGCTTGGGCGCCTTGAAACCGTCGTGATGGCTCAGCGCCCGCGACAGCTCACCCACCTCCTCGACCAGCCGCGCCAGACTCGCCAACGGCGGGAAGTACCCCTCCTCGTATTGCGAAATCCAGCCGTCGACCCGAGCTTGCAGCTCGCGCAGGCTCATCTCCGCCTCTTCTTCCAACACTCCACTCATCTCGCCACCCCTGCCGTGTCCCTGTCTTCAGGACGTCTTGTTCCCAAGTGCGCTCGATTATCATATAGGGGAGCCGTTGTTTAGGCGTGAGAGGGGTCCTCCACGACAATTTGAGCGGAGATTGGTTTGCACGAAGGCCCACAAGAGACTGACTCCACACTGGACTGGGGCGACCTGCTGGCCTGCGTTCTCTATTTGGGCATCGGCCTGACCAGCCTCACGCTCGCGTTCATGGCCTCCTCGCGGACCGACCGTGAACGCGACGTCGTCGAGCTCGTGCAGCTCGCCGCCGCCGACGGCGCGCGTCCCGCCGAGCTGCTCATCGCCGGTACCCAGCTCGAGGAGGTCGTCTTCGCCAACGCCCCCATCCTCGGCGATCTCACTGGTTTCTCGCCGCGCTTGGTGCCCGCGGACACGCCGGTCAGCGTCAATCACGACCGCTATTGGGTCGTCAGCTCGGTCGCGACCAAGCTCAAAACCCCCAAGCGCTACGAGGGCCGGGAGCTGCGGCGAGAGAAGGGGCTCAAGCTCCTCGAGTGGCAGAGCAAGGACGAGAGCAAAGCCCTCCAGCTCAGCGACCGCGTCGACAGCGCCACGGCCGTCTACGTCTCCGAGACCAAGGACAAGCCCGACATTCCCTGCACCCAGTGGCGCTTCGGCCGCCTCTATTGCGGACCCAACTCGTGGAACTGGGTCGGTCTGGCGAACGTCACGGTGCAGGGCAAATCCGAGCCGTGCGTCTGGGCCCACCCGTTGGCCGGCTACGAGCTGCGCGTCACCCTGCCCAAGCTGCACCTGCAAGGACAGCTCAAAGGCCGCTACGCGCTAGCCGACTTGGCCGTCTCCGGCGGCGAGGTCAGCCCGGTCACCTTCAGGGTCCTGCTCGACGGCGAGGAGAAGGTCAAACGGGTTCTGCCCAGCCGCAAAGGCTGGAACCCCTTCGCGCTCACCAGAGACGCTGGCGCGCCCGAGGTCGTCGACATCACGTTCACGGTCTCGTCCCCGGACGACGGACGTCGGCACTTCTGCTTCGACGGAGAGCTCGTGCCGATGCCTGCTGCCAAAGCGGTCGACAGCCGGTCCAAGGCGCTGGTCGGTCCCAATGCTGCGGCGAAGGAGGCCAAAACCCCTCGATGAATATTGGACTCACACCCGCGCGCGCGTTCTTTGCCCGACAGCTGTCGAAGGCCAGCATTTGGACGGTGGCCTGTCTGCTCGTCATCGCGGTGCTCTCCGGCATAGTGGCCGAGCGGGCCAGCCGCGACCGCGGCCTCACCAACGACTCCATGTGGCTCTTGGACGCGGCCAATCAGCGCATCGAATTCTACCAGGCCTGGTTGGGCCGAAACGACCTCAACCCCAAGAACGAGGCCCTGATCACCAAGAGCTTCGCCCCGAACTCGGCGTTGCCCCCCTTGATGCCGGCGCTCGTCGCCAGCGCCAAGGCCCTGAGCGCCTCCGAGACCTCCACCGCCCGCGTCGCCGCACGCACCAACGCCGTCTTCTTCGCCCTCTTCGTCCTCTTCCTCGGCCTCATGGGGATGGAGGTCGGCGGCGCCGTCGGCGCCCTGACCGCGGCCATCGGCGCGGCGAGCGTGCCGCGCATCTTCGGTCTGGCGACTATGGTCGGCTTCGGCATGTCGACCCTCTTCGTCCTCACCGCCACCGCCTATTTGCTGCACGTCGCGGTGCGCAGCCGCTGGGCGACCCTCTTCGCCCTCCTCGGCGTTGCCGCCAGCGTCCACGTCGTGTTCTTTGGCTTTCTGGTCTGGCTGCCTTGGCTCTACATCGTCGCCACTCGCCCGCGGCGCGAGCACGAGGGAACCGAGCCGCTGCGCAACCTCTCCATCATCCCGCTCGGCCTGGCCCTTGGCTTCGCGGCCTACCCCTACCTCTGGTTCGACCTCAAGCCCCACCTGCACGTCTTTCTCACGCACTTTTTGCGCAAACCCGCCGAGCCCTTCTCCTACGCCGGCCAGGTCTGGGGCCACGAGCGCCTGTCGTGGCACGCCGCACCCTTCGTCCTCTTGGCCACGACGCCCCCCACCCTGCTCCTCCTCGCCGCCGCCGGATTGCGTTGGGGCCAGTGGTATCGCCGGCTGAGCGAGCGCAAGCTGTT
>Ga0210044_10008831_pt1 | contig 12449 bp, 11 predicted proteins | sample CryGey13umfilter_2_FD_183959 | JGI IMG/M metagenome (GOLD analysis project Ga0210044, IMG submission 183959) | Groundwater microbial communities from aquifer in Utah, USA - Crystal Geyser 4/9/14 3 um filter (SPAdes) (version 2) | ecosystem: Environmental > Aquatic > Deep subsurface >... | reverse complement strand
GGGGGGAAATCGCTGGGCTGGGGTTGGGGCAGTCCTGGTGGCCGGGTTGCTCGCGCCCATGCCGATGTACTATGTCAATTGGGGGCGTTACACGCAACTGGCGGGACAGGTCATTTTGCCGGGAGCACTCTATCTGGCTTGGGCAACCCTGGAAGCGGAACCACACAGGATCGAATCGCCCGTCTTAGCGGGTTCGAATTGGTCTAAATTGCGCCGCCGCATTTCATTCGACGGCGGACGGATGGCGCTCACGTGGTTAATTCTGGGCGGGCTTGCGCTCACGCATTATCGCGTCCTGATTTTTGCGGTTCTCTTTTTCGGGACATTTTTTATGCTGCGCACCGCAAGGGATACCTGGCGTGCGCTCCTTTCCCGGACCTTTTGGCTGGGCGCCGGAGCCGGGCTGCTGTTTCTTCCCTGGTTTATTCATACCTTTGCCGGTAAGATTATGCTTATCTTCGCCACAAAACTGAGCACACCGGTTGCGGCGGTTTCAACCTGGACACAGCAGTATAACGCCATAGGGGATTTATCCTCTTACCTTCCAGCGCCGCTCTGGTTGCTCTTGCCCGTGAGTATTCTTTGGGGTTTGTGGCGGCGGGAGAAGGGCGTGGCGCTGATCAGCTTGTGGTCGTTTCTGATCCTGCTGGCAGCCAACCCGCAATGGCTGCGCCTGCCGGGAGAGGGGGCGCTCAGCAACTTTGCCGTATTTATTGCCGCCTACATCCCGGTGAGTGTGCTGGGGGGGTATCTGCTGGGACAGGTTGCAAGTAGCAAGTTGCAAGTTGCAAGTGGCAGAGCCTGCCCTGAGCGCTCCCCTGAGCTCCGCCGAAGGGTTGTCGAAGGGTTGCAAGTTGCAAGTGCACCCAGGTTCTTGGCGATTGCCCTGTTGGTTTTTGTGTTCGTAATTGGAGTATGGGGGGGGCGGCAACGGCTGAGTGATCTGCAGGTGATGCCGCACGCACTGGCCACGCGTCCTGATATACGGGCGGCAGAATGGATTCAGGAGAATACACCCCAAGATGCGCGTTTTCTGGTAAACTCCTTTTTTGCTTATGACGATACGGTAATCGTTGGCTCAGATGGCGGCTGGTGGCTGCCGCTGTTGGCGCGACGGCAGACTACACTGCCCCCGCTCAACTACGGCTCTGAGCGTGGCCCGCGCCCGGACTATGTCCACTGGATAAACGCGCTGACCACCGAGATTCAGAACAAGGGCATCGCGCATCCCGACGTACTGGCTCTTCTGCGCGCGCGCGGCGTCACGCACGTGTACGTAGGTCAGAGGCAGGGGCGGGTGAACTATGGCGGGCCGCATGTGCTCGAGCCGGAACAACTGCTCGCCAGCCCAAACTTTCGCCCGGTTTATCATCAGGATCGGGTGTGGGTGTTTGAGGTACAGAGATAATCCGAAATGGCTTTGAAGGGATGCGATAAGGAGACAGATGAAGTTTGTACTGGTCGGACCCGTGTATCCCTATCATGGGGGCATCGCCCACCATATCACAATGAGAAGCCTGCAGATTACCCAGGAAAATCAACAAATCACTCTACCGATCCCTGAGGAGATTCCGTAATGCGCGTCTGCTATTTCGGAACCTACCGCGCCGAATATTCCCGCAACCAAATCATGATCGAAGGCCTTCGCCGCAATGGGGTCGAGGTGATTGAATGCCACGAAACATTGTGGCATAGCGTAGAAGACCGTGTGCAAATGGTCAGTGGTGGCTGGTCGCGACCCGGTTTTTGGTGGCGGGTGCTGCGGGCGTATTTTCGCTTACTATTACAATACAGGCGAGTAGGGAAGTATGACGTTCTGATTGTGGGTTATCCCGGCCAATTTGATGTTTTTCTGGCCCGATTTTTGAGCTGGCTACGCCGTAAGCCCTTGGTGTGGGACGTTTTCATGTCAATTTATTTGGTTGCCCTGGAACGCAGGTTGGATAAGCGCAGCCGGTTCACGATTGACCTGCTGCGCAGGTTGGAATGGAGCGCTTGCCGCCTGCCGGATATATTGATCCTCGACACGTCCGAATACGTCGCCTGGTTCGGGAAAACCCATGGCGTGCCCACGCAGCAATTCCGCCTGGTGCCCACCGGAGCAGACGACCGCACTTATCACCCCATCCCCTTCCCAATTGCAGAAAGCCGCGCCTTCCGCGTGATCTACTACGGCTCGTTCATCCGCAATCACGGCGTCGAGCACATCGTCGAAGCCGCCCGCTTGCTGGCGGACGATCCAGACATCCAGTTTGAGCTGGTCGGCGATGGGCCGGAACGCGAAAAAGCGCAGGAAATCGCCAATCGTTACCATCTGAGCAATGTCACCTTCGTGGAGTGGCTGGAAAAAGCAGAACTGGTAAAGCGGGTGGCACAGGCGGACGTGTGCCTGGGGGCGTTTGGCGCCACCCCACAATCTCTGATGACGGTGCAAAACAAAATCTACGAAGGGCTGGCGATGGCGAAGCCGGTCATCACCGGAGACTCTCCCGCCGTACGGCAAGCGCTGATCCACGGCGGACAGGTTTACCTATGTGAACGTGAAAATCCCATATCCTTGGCTGAGGCTATCAGAACTCTAAAGGGTAATCCAGATTTGCGCCGGCGCTTAGGGCAAAACGGCTATCGTATTTTTTACGACAAGTACGATGTAAACCATGTCGGCCAGATCTTTGCATCCCATCTGAAGGACTTATTGTTATAATGAAAATATTGTATCTACTCACCCAAGATTTGGAAAGTCCGACGGGCACGGGTCGCTTTTTCCCCCTGGCACGTGAATTGGTTCGGTTGGGGCACCAAGTTAGTATCGCCGCTTTGCACGGCAATTATCAAGCGCTGGAAAATACTCATTTTACACGGGATGGGGTCGAAATTTATTACGTAGGCCAGATGCACGTACAAAAAGCAGGAAGCCTGAAGCGGTATTTCAGTCCTGGCCGTCTGATCTTGATCTCGGCGTATGCCACTTGGGCATTAACCCAGGCTGCATTACGGATTCCTGCTGACATTGTGCATGTTGCCAAGCCACACCCTATGAACAGTATAGCAGGATTGGCAGCAAAATATATCCGGAGACGGCGTCTTGTACTGGATTGCTCCGACTATGAAGCTGGCACTAACCGTTTTGGTGGTGCATGGCAGCGATGGGTTATAGCCTTCTTCGAAAATAGTATGCCTCGCTTGGCTGTCATCGGCACCCACGACGTTGGCAACTTCTTTGCCCGCATCTACGGGTCACGCTGGCGCCACATGGGAGCCATCGGCCGTCTTACCTATTTCAGCCGCACCACAGGCTCTGATGACGATTCAAAACAAGATTACGGTACCTTAAAAGAACATTCAGATACCGGGGTACACGTACACTGTGGAGAATAACATGGTCCAAGCGACTGTTTCGATCATTATCCCCAATCGCGATTCCAAAACCATTGATAAAACTCTTGCATCTCTGTTCACCCAGACTGCTTTCGATCAAATCGAGGAGATCCTGGTCGTTGGTGTGGATGAGCCAGGCTTGGTCATTGAGCGTGGGCCATTGCGTTTCATATCCACTCAGGTCCCCGTTACAGCCCCTGTCGCACGCAATATCGGTATACAGCAAGCCAGAGGGACCAATTTTGTTTTTATTGATGCCGACTGTTTAGCAGAGCCAGAGTGGTTGGCAGCTCTCCTGGCTGCTCAAGACGCTGATCGCCAAGTCGTCGGCGGAAGCGTTTCTATTGAAGGGAGTAATTATTGGCAACTTTGTTATAACCTTACCATGTTTCATGAATTTCTCCCCACAGCCCCACCTGGCCAACGGCTAAACTTGGGTACGTTAAACCTGTTCGTCTCTCGCCGGGTCGTAGAACATGTCGGATTGCTCGACGAAAGTCTCGCTCGATGCCAAGACACGGAATGGACACTTCGCATGCGACAACATGGATACACTTTATACTTTGATCCAAACGCTGTCGTCAAACATCATCCACAGGTTACAGGGCTGTCTCAGATCTTGAAATTATGGTATCGTTCCGGCTTTTTTAGCGGTCAGGTGCGGCAGAGGTATCGGAAGCTGATCGCTCCACCGCCTTTCTATAATACCCCCCTACTGTTAGCTCTGCTGTCTCCCGTCATCGGAACAATTGTCACAACCCGTATATTCTTTCGAAATCCTCGGCTGTTTCGATACATCCACACAATACCGGTTGTTTTTCTAACCAAGATAGCTTGGTGTATGGGAACCAGCCAACAGTCCCTAAATTCTCCTTAACGACCATGCCCTGCTATCCCTATGTCCAGGTAGTGATTCTTAGCTACAACCGTTGCGAAGATACTTTGGGAGCACTCGACTCACTGAGTAGCATGACATACCCTAACTATGAACTAGTAGTGGTGGACAATCATTCCACAGATCGGACTATAGAGGCTGTACAGGAGAAGTACCCTGATGTAGTTCTATTAATTCAATCTGCCAACAAGGGTTTTGCGGCAGGCGCCAACGCAGGATTGCAGCGAGCGATAGAGAGGAAAGCCGACTTTGCATTGATTATCAACAACGATGTGCTTGTCATGCCATCCATGCTCACATCTCTGATCGAATCATTGACACCGGATGTGGGTGCAGTTGCTCCTATGATTTACTATAGGGATGATCCCAAACGGATATGGTCTGCAGGTTTTTTGAGGCATCCTATTCTTTTAGAACCGCGCAGCAGTGCTCGCGGTCAAGTTGACCGCGGCCAGTGGACAACGCCATTCGACGTGGATTACCTGTTGGGATGCGCTTTATTGTTAAGAGTCCCAATGCTCAGGGAAGTGGGCCTATTCGATGAACGGTACTTTTTTTATTATGAAGACCTGGATCTCAGCCTTAGAATTCAACAACAGGGATACCGTCTAATTACTGTACCTCAGGCAAAAATGTGGCATAAAGTGGCAAGCAGCGCGCTACAGGGATCACCATTTCGAGCGTATCATTTAGCACGGAGCAGCGCTATATTCTTTCGCACCCATGCCAGAGGTTTACAACGTCCCGCAGTTCTGCTATTTCGGCTTGGTAGTGCTGTTAAAAGTTCATGGAAATTCTTATTGAGTAAGCGATTCGATCTTCTCCAGAATTATTGGAAGGGACTATGGAATGGTTGGAAGATAATATAAGCAAAAAAAAGATCAAGTTTGTCAGCGACTCAATTTTCGCGCTGGTTTCAAGGCTGATGCCTAAAATAGCATCAACCCTACTGTTTTTGATTCTCATGTACCGTAATGGTTCCGCTTTGGCCGGGGCCTATTCTTTAGCTGTAGCCTTTCTTACCACTGCTGTAATGTTGTCTTCCCTCGGAATGGAAGAACTGGTTGTAAGAGAAGTGGCAAAGGAGCCATCAAGTTCTTTCAAATTCCTGGTCAATACCCTATTGCTCCGAGGGGTACTGGCATTGATAAGTTATAGTGTTCTGGTGGGGCTAGTTACCCTGGTTTTCAATTATGACTCGATGGTTCAACGCATTATCTTGCTCCAAGGACTAGGCATATTGCCAGAGGGGTTCATTGCCGCCATCTTTGCCGTGTTCAACGCTAATAGAAGACTCAATTGGATGGCTCTCGTTTCTTTTTGTGTAAGTATTTTCCAGGTTATGGTAGGGGGATTTGCTCTAGGGGTAGGAGCAAGGTTAGAAGTATTAATTGTGATACTGCTGAGCGGTAGCTGGCTGGGAGTATTAATAGGCTTATATCTATTCAATAAGCTTGCAACCGATATACATAGTAAGAGTGTCAATGAAAACAAGGCAACATGCCATTGGATGCCAGACTGGAACTTTTGTAAGCAACTGCTAACCAAAACAATCCCTTTTGCTGTCATTATTTCTATTACAAGTCTAGATCTTCAACTGGATGTCATTCTCCTGTCTGCTTTGAATGACGTATCCACGGTAGGAATATATAGCGCCGCGCGTATGGTTGTTCAATTACTCTCCATGCTTCCTCAAGCAATTCGAATGGTGATTTATCCATCCATGTCACATGCTTACGCGACATCCAAGGCAAAAGTGTATCGTATTTACAATCAATCCTGGCATTATTTGGCGCTGATTGGGCTTCCCATAACCCTGGGAGGAGCAATTCTCGCACGTCCCATACTCGACCTGACTTATCGCCAGCATGTACCAGTCGCCATGGTGTGGGCATTGAGTGTGTTAATGTTAGATCTATTAGTTAACTTCGTCTACCTACCAAGTACCCGGCTAATGGTGGTTAGTGATCACCAGATCCTACTTTCGATATTGCTTGGCTTCAGTGTAGGTATCACTATTATGCTTAGTTATGTTTTGATACCTTATCTCGGAGTAGTAGGCGCATCTATTGCGCGAGCTACTGCATCATGGGTGTATTTCTTATCAGTTGAATTCTATGTTTCGTGCTTTATACTTCCTCGACATAGAGGAAGTCGTCAGGCGATTAAACCGTTGTTTGCTACATTTGTGATGACCGGCGTTGTGTGGTTGCTAAGAGAATATTCGCTGTTTGTCGTGATTCCGTTAGGGGCGCTTCTTTATGGATTACTATTGTTCTTGCTGAACAGTTCCTTATTGAAGAGGCGTCTTCAACGCTAAAGAGAGCGATGTTTTTCCCAAGAATACTTCTATTGGGCTATGGACATATCTATGAAAAACAATATAATGTTATCAACTCTAAGGAGTTAAGAAAAATTCCATCCAACCATCTAATTTAAGGAGAATCACTATGAAACGCTTCTTTTACGTTCTACTTGTAGTAGCCTTGGTCGCTGGGTTTGTCAATACCCGCCCAGCAGCCGCTCAAGGTACATGGAATACGGGTATTGATATCCAAAATTTGACTGGAACAGCCGGTAACGTTACAGTCTATTTCTATACCAGCACAGGAGCTGATGCTGGGAACTTACCTGACACAATCGCTGCGTGGGGGAGTCTGAACTTCTATCTACCGAACGAGACGGTACCACTAGCTGGTGCGGCGTACTCGGCAGTTATTCAATCAGCTGTTCAAGTCGCTGCAACCGTATCTCTGGGCAATTATGAACTTGGTGGAGCAGATATCTACCTGGGTACAAGTGCCCCAGAGAATTCTATCAGTTTCCCATTGGTTTACCGCAACCATACCTCCGGTTTGTGGAACACCGAGATCACAGTTCAAAATGCTTCAGCCTCTGCGCAAAATGTAGTATTAAAGCTGTACACAGCGGGCGAGACAACTCCTGACTACACAAGCGCTGCCACCAACATTCCAGCATACTCATTCTACACATTCGATATTTCCGAGGCCACATATGCTGCCTTTGGCCCCTACGGTTCAGCTACAGTAGAGGGGTCGGCTCCCCTCGCTGGTGTCGCAAAGAACGTACGTAACCCAGGTACTGGACAACTCAACGTCATAGCAACCACTTATCGAGCTTTCGGGGCTGCACAGCAAGGGAATGAGATTACTACTCCCCTGATATACAAGAATTACAACTTGTGGACATCTGGGGTAAATATCTTCAATAAAGGCGCCGTAGAAACAACCGTCACCATCACCTATACCAACGCGAACCCCGCCATTACAGGTGGCCCCTGGGTAGACACAAAAACCCTAGGCGCTGGTGCGATGGACGTGTTCTATACTCCGAGCAATGCTACTGGCCTCCCCGATGGTTTCTACGGTTCAGCCGTGTTAAGCTCAAGCGCTACTGATATCGTCGTGGTTGTCGCTTCGCAGCGTTATCGGGCGGACGGGGCCCAAGGTGTAGCTTACGAGGGCTCGTTGTCCACCGACGCGACCGCCTGTGTCAGTCTCCCGGTCGTGCACAACCGTACAACCTGGAAGACGGGCATCAACCTCATTAACCTTGGCGGTGTGGCGGCCAATATTACTATCAACTACTATAGTTCGGCTGTGGGTATCTCCAATGCAACGAAGGATTATTCCATACCTGCACACTCACCGTTGACGATCTACATGCCCACCGACGCCGCCACCGCTGTGGGGTTCTATGGAGCTGCCGACATCAAGAGCACGAATGGCCAGCCTTTGTTAGTCAATGCCGCTCACTCACGAGCGGATCAAGGCGTAGGATCTAACTTCGTAGGTATTAACTATACCTGCCCGTGATTTCCTGAGCGCCTGCCTGAATGTGTCGTCAGTCGAGGCGTATGCCTCGACTGACCTTTTTTAGCAGGCAGCATTTTACTAACCAACGAGCAGGTTTACTGGTAAATTTATGGATAAATCGCAATCACCTCCAAAAAATTCATCAAAGAAGAATGATACCTTGGACATGCTGATTTTCTTTGTAACCGGGCGTTGTAATGCAGCCTGTCGGCATTGTTTCTATTGGCAAAACTTAGGACCGGATCACGCAGGCCTCTCGCTCGAAAATATCGAGCGCATCGGAAAATCAGCTCCGCACATCCGGACGTTGCTCCTTTCTGGCGGAGAACCTACCCTCCGATCAGACTTACCCCAATTGGTAAGCATTTTCAAATCCAATAATCAAATCCGAAATGTTAGTGTTCCCACCAATGGCTTGCTTCCGGATCGTATTACCAAAATTGCTACTGAGATTGCCACGCTAGACCCTAAACTCAACGTATCCTTCAATCTCTCTATTGATGGGTTCGCCGAGATACACGACGAGATTCGAAATGTAAAGGGTAATTATGAAAAGGCCATGCAAAGTTTGGAAAAGCTCGCTCAATTGAGTCAGCAACAACCGAATTTTCGTGTCCTTATCAACACCGTGATCTGCGCTGACAACTACGATCAAGTTATTCCATTCGCCCGTCACATAGAATCCACCGGTTTAGCCGATGGTCATTTCTTCGAGATTGTTCGGGGTGAACCACCCGAAAGTCGTGTTAAGTCTGTTCCTGCTAAGACACTGCAAGAGATTTACCAGCAACTACTCCCTATTCAGGCTGGGTACTTGGCTCGTGAAGCCCGCCGCCGGAGACGGGGGTTGGCGCGGCCACTGCGCGAAATCCTGGATGTGGGCAACTTGATTAACCGGTATCACCATCAATGGGGAAGGTATGCTCAGGGCCGGAAATGGGATTTCCCCTGCATGGCGGGTGAGGATATTGGGGTGATAGATTACGATGGGCGGTTGCGAATCTGCGAGTTACGTTCAGATAGTGTCGCCTTGGCCGATTATGACTACAATTTCACGCAGGCCTGGCAATCCATAACCATTCGGCGCGAAGCGTCTATCGCCAAGACCCATAGTTGTGACTGCACCCACACCTGTTTCGTTGGCGTCTCCATGCGGAAAGATATCAAATATCAGCTTTTAGGCGCTCCCTGGCGATATATGCTTTATAAGATGGGGAGAGTCTGGTAACCATGTCTCCCTTCCTTTCCATCGTAATCCCGACTCGCGACCGCGTGAACTTACTCGTGCGCGCAGTCGATGCCCTGCTCGCTCAGGCCACAGATATAGATAACCAGATGGAGATCGTGGTTGTTGATGATGGTTCGACAGTAGATATTGCTACTCCCCTGATGAATCTGGCAAACCATCGCAAACAAGAAAATTTGGTTCGTGTACTTCACCAATCACCGGCAGGCCCCGCCGCGGCGCGCAACTTGGGCATCCGGGAGGCCAAAGGAGAAATAATCCTATTTCTCGGTGACGATATCCTGGCATCTCCGGGTCTCTTGCGCGCTCATGTATCAGGACACATGCGAGAATATCCTGAGCCACAATGTGCGATTCTGGGGATGGCAGAACTGGCGCCCGAACTACTACAGACTCCCTTTGCTCGATGGTGGAAACGTTGGAATTTCAGATACTGGCTTTTACTTGAAAAGAGGCGTTCCCCGGACTACTCATTTTTCTACACCAATAATTTGTCACTTAAACGAAGCTTTCTCCTCCAACATGGCTTGTTTGATGAAACGTTTCGTTACCCAGCCTACGAGGATGGCGAGCTTGGTGTGCGCTTGTTCCAACAAGGATTGCAGTTGATATTCAAGCCTGAGGCGCAGGCGGAGCACTGGCATGAAATTGACTTGCATTCAGCTTGCCGTCGCATGGTCACCCGAGGTAAAACATACGATTTATTTGTTGCAAAAACCAATTGCCTGGGTCTTTCTAGAATCTGGATAGCCGTGGGCACAGGCCCGTGGATGACACCGATTGTCATACGACCTATGTTTAAGCTCGCGAATTGGTTGCAGACGAAGGCAGTGATTAGCCCCGTGTATATCATGGTACTGATGTATAGCTTTCATGTTGGTCGGGGGAAGAAATCCCCAATCCCTGAAATTGATTAAAAAACGTTTGGAGGCAAGGATGTTCAATCCGCGAAGATTAATTCTGGTGACATTGTCATTGATCGTGAGTATGTTATACATATCTGCGTGCAACCGCCAACCAGTCGAAGCGACGGTGCCGTCAACACTGACTCCCGATGCGAGTGCTTCGACCATACAAGCCCCCATGGTTTTCCCCACACCCGCCCCTGGCCTGGCAGTTGTGAGAGGAAGGCTTGTAGATAGCACGACCCAAAAGGCTCCTATTGAAGGCAACCTTTTTCTTGGTGAAATTCGAAGCATAAACAATGGTAAGCCAATCGTTCGTCTGGAACGAACTACGGCTCCCTATGCCATTCCGGCACCAAACGGCGAGTTCTTTTTCCAAAATTTGGAGCCAGGCAAATACGCACTGATATTTTACACACCAGAACTCAATTTCCTTGTGGACAAGCCAGGCAGTAATGAAAGCATGATATTCGATGTTTTGCCAGATCAGGTACTCGACCTGGGTAAGATCGAAATAACTTTGCCTTGACGATCACTCATTAAATGTCCAAGCTCGGAGAAATACTGCTGCTCACCTTGAACCGGTGGATGCCAAGGTCTAACCAGGCTTTAACATCCGCCAAGTTGGATCCCGCCGATTACGTAGAGTTCTTCGGCCAGCGATCCGAAAGCTCTTTCGCTGTGCTTGGGCCTCTTGATCTAACGGGGAAGAATATACTTGATGTGGGATGCGGACTCGGGGCCAACTTGGTTTATCTCTGTAAACAAGGAGTCAAGCGGTTAACAGCTCTGGATATTAACCCTGCTCAAGTACTGTGTGCTCAAACCATCCTGGCGAATCGTTATCCGGAGTATTTATCACACATAGATTTTGTGTCCGCAGATGCAGCCAATATGCCCTTCGCTGATCAGAGTTTTGATGCGCTCGTCTCAGCGGATATCTTCGAGCATGTAGATAATCTTCGTGATACCTTATTAGAGTGTTTCCGGGTTCTGCGCCCCGGTGGTCAACTTTACATCTTTTTCCCCCCATTTTATGCACCTTGGGGTGCCCACATGATCAATTGGATCAATTTACCCTGGTGCCAGATCCTGTTCGCAGAGTCCACAATTTTGAATGTTGCCCGACGCTTGGAAAGGGAGGGCACTGCGATCAACAATCAATTGCCTCCAGAAACCCGCCTCGATCTGCAGGATGGCAATGTAATCCCTTTCATCAGCCGCTTAACCTTGTGCCGTTTCCGGCATGTGCTTCGTACAATACCAACCTGGAAAGTAGTCAGAGTACGGTTATTACCTCCTGGTTGGCGCACAGGTCACTGGGTATCCCATCTGATACAACCGCTGGCCCGTGTTCCAATACTAAAAGAGGTATTAACGGCAAGAGCGGTCTATGTGTTGGAGAAATCGTTAAAAAATAGTACTCCAACTTAGGGGACAATTGGTATCAAAATCGTGTAAATCGCCTGATAGGACAAGTTTTGTGCAGTGGAAATCCCGCCTAAGCGTCCTCCCAAGACATAGAGGTGCGTTCCGGTTGGTACCACCCCAAGATGTGACCAATTCTCGGAAAGTGACCCCTCGAATTCCTGCCACTGGTCCTGCTGGTGAACATACTGCAAAGGAGGCAGGGTAGAGCCTGTCTCCCCTTCGCCCCCAACTACATGGATAATGTCCGCAATGCTGGCCACGCCCATTGCATAGCGCCCGGCGGGCAGGGGGGCGCGTCGTGACCAGGTATCGCGCTCGGGTAGATACTCTTCATTGACGGCCAGCGCCTCTTTGCCGTCATACCCTCCAATCACGTAGATTTTTCCCCCGGCGACTGCCGCGCCGGCGAAACCCCGCGCGGTCGGCATCGGCGTTCGCTCGATCCACTTGTCCTGGTCTGAGTCGTACTCGTAGACAGAAGCCAGGAACTTTTGACTGTCCCAGCCGCCAAAGACGTACAGTTTCCCCTCAAATGCGACCAGCGCATACCCGCTGAGCGCTGCCGGCAGAGATGCGCGTCTTTCCCACTGATCGCGGCGCGGGTCATAGGACTCGAGAACGTCGGTCACGCCGCCCGAGGCGAGGCGACCGCCAGGAATGTAAATTTTTCCCCCAATCACCGCCGCATTGATATCGGCCACCGGCACCGGCTTGGGCGTGAGCGTAATCCACGTATCGGTCGCCACGTCATATTGCTC
>Ga0210044_10008826_pt1 | contig 12450 bp, 12 predicted proteins | sample CryGey13umfilter_2_FD_183959 | JGI IMG/M metagenome (GOLD analysis project Ga0210044, IMG submission 183959) | Groundwater microbial communities from aquifer in Utah, USA - Crystal Geyser 4/9/14 3 um filter (SPAdes) (version 2) | ecosystem: Environmental > Aquatic > Deep subsurface >... | reverse complement strand
CCGTGCTTCTTCCATGTCGATCACCATGCCTTGCATCATGACCGATTCAGAACTTCAGTCGTTCAGACTCATTTCTCGTTGGAAATACGTTCCGCCTTCAGACTCATTTCATATTGGAATAGGCTAAGGGGAGAGGGGTAGGGGCGAGGGGTGATATAATCAATAAATCAAACCAATCAACCTGACATGACCACCCAACCCCCAACCTCCACCAACGTCGTCTGGCACCACGCCACCGTCACCCGCGCACGGCGCGAACAACAAAACAACCACCGCGGCGCCATCCTCTGGTTCACCGGCCTCTCCGGCGCGGGCAAATCCACCCTCGCCCATGCGGTCGAAGAAGAACTGCACCAGATGGGCTGCCACACCTTCGTGCTGGACGGCGACAACGTGCGCCACGGCCTGTGCGGCGATCTGGGATTTTCCAACGAAGACCGCATCGAAAACATCCGCCGTGTCGGCGAGCTTGCCAAACTCTTCATGGAAGCCGGCGTCATCGTCCTCACCGCCTTCATCTCCCCCTTCCGTTCCGACCGCGAACGCGTGCGCGGCATGGTCGAGCACGGCGACTTCATGGAGATCTATTGCGACAGCCCGCTCGAAGTATGTGAAACACGCGATGTGAAAGGCCTCTACAAAAAAGCCCGCGCCGGGCAGATCGCCGAATTCACCGGCATCACCTCGCCCTATGAGCAACCGGAAAACCCCGAGCTCGCCGTGAACACAGGTGCAGCAGAACTTTCCGACTGCGTAGCGCAGGTGCTCGAGGAAATGGAACATCGGGGCACTATTTCTGCTGCGCCACGCGGGAAATAAATGGATTACACCACATTCAGACCCAGATGACCCAACTCATCCCAGCCAAGCATACGGCAGATACAATTGAGCAAGTGAATTGGTTAAGGAAGGTCTGATTAAGTCCGTCACACCGGCGAAGGCCGGTGTCCAGTCCATTGAAAACACTGGATTCCGGCCTGCGCCGGAATGGCGAATGTGGACTTAATCAGAGTTTCCTTAGAATGAATTCTCGAGGAAATTTTATGAATAACTATATACATCCACTTGCGGATGTGCAAAGCCAAAATATTGGTGAGGCTACACGTATTTGGCAATTTTGCGTGGTGTTTCCTAGAGCTCAGATTGGCACAAACTGCAATATCTGCGCGCAAGTGTTGATTGAAAATGACGTAGTAGTTGGTAATAACGTGACCATTAAGAGCGGCGTGCAGCTTTGGGATGGGGTAAGAGTTGAAGACGGCGTAAGTATTGGCCCCAATGCAACTTTCACCAATGACCGTTTTCCGCGGGCTAAACAGCCCTATCAGCAATTAATAACTGTTATAAAAAAAGGCGCATCAATTGGAGCAAACGCAACCATCTTGCCTGGCATAACCATTGGTGAGAACGCTATGGTCGGCGCCGGCGCAGTGGTTACTAAAAATGTGCCAGCGAATGTCGTTGTAATTGGAAACCCTGCCACGATAGCGAGGGAACTATGAGTATTAAAGATTGCGGAATCATGGAGTTGCCGAAAATATCAGATCCGCGCGGCAATCTTTCATTTATCGAGGGTGGTCGGCATATTCCCTTCGACATCAAACGAGTCTATTACCTCTACGATGTGCCCGGCGGTTCGGATCGTGGGTCTCATGCGCACAAAAATTTGCATCAATTCATCATCGCGATGTCAGGAAGCTTTGATGTAGTGTTGGACGATGGTAGCCAGAAACACCGCTTTCACCTAAACCGTTCTTATTTCGGGCTGTACGTGTGCCCGATGATGTGGCGCGATCTGGACAACTTTTCTTCCGGTGCGGTGTGCATGGTGCTGGCCTCCGAGCATTATGACGTGGCCGATTACATACGCGATTATCAACAGTTTTGTTCGGCAGCCAAGTTGCTGCCAAACCGATAATAATATTTTATGAGTAAAGAAAAGTCCGGCATGAATCCTATTCCATTTCTAGATTTGAAGACATCGCATATTGAACTGCGCACTCAACTGCAAGATGCATTCGAGCGTGTATTGGATTCCGGCTGGTACATACAAGGCGGTGAACTCAAACAATTCGAGGAGGAGTTCGCCCAATATTGCGAAGCGAAGCATTGCATCGGTGTGGGCAATGGCCTGGATGCCCTGCACCTGATCTTGCGCGCTTACGGGATAGGCGAAGGCGACGAAGTTATCGTGCCATCCAATACTTACATCGCCACTTGGCTCGCAGCCAGCTATGCGGGAGCGATGCCTATCCCGGTCGAGCCTGATGAACGCACTTACAACATCGATCCTGCGCGCATCGAAGCAGCCATCACCTCACGCACCAAAGCCATCATGGTCGTGCATTTGTATGGGCAACCAGCAGACATGGATCCCATCAACGCGATTGCCAGGAAGCACAATCTCAAAGTGATCGAGGATGCGGCGCAAGCACATGGTGCGCGATACAAAGGAAGACTAGTCGGTGCACTTGGTGATGCAGCTGGTTTCAGCTTTTATCCTGGGAAGAATCTTGGGGCCATCGGCGATGGCGGGGCAGTAACTACAAACGACCCAGAACTTGCCGAAAAGATTCGTGTGCTGGGTAACTATGGTTCGCGTATCAAGTATCACAACGAAGTGAAAGGCTACAACTCTCGGCTGGACGAGTTGCAAGCTGCATTTTTGCGCGAAAAGCTTAAGAGGCTGGACGGATGGAATGCACAACGCAAAGCCGCTGCAGCTGAATATCTGCTCCAGTTGAAAGATAGCGACCTTGTTCTGCCATTCGTGCCGGAGTGGGCCGATCCTGTGTGGCATCTGTTCGTGGTGCGCAGCCGCCAGCGCGAGAGCTTGCAAGCACATCTGCAAAAGCAAGGCATCGGCACCATGATCCACTATCCCATCCCGCCGCATCTGCAACCTGCCTATTCGGAATTCGACTACAAACAAGGCGATTTTCCAATTGCTGAAGCGATTCATGGGGAAGTGTTGAGTTTGCCGATGGGGCCAACGTTGAATGCAATACAAATTTCGCAGGTCTCCAAAGCAACCCAAGAGTTTTAGTAAGTGTGAATCTACTTTCGACCTCATTGTGGAGCGGCTTCGCCACCGCACTTCGCTTGGCTTCCGGTTTAGTGGTTGCAAAGATGGTGGCCATCTCTGGCGGACCAGAGGCCTTAGCCGCATTCGGGCAGTTCCAAAGTTTCCTGGTCTTGATGGCGGGAATATCTGGGATGTTGTTTCAATCTGGCATAGTCAAATACGCCGCCGAGTTTAGAGAAAACAAGGATGAGCTAGCATGTATGCTGGCGACCGCGATTAAGTTTTCAGCACTGATTTCCCTCATCGGTTCATTGGCATTATTGTTCTTTCATCGGTCTATCGCTGAACTGGTATTGCATCAAGCAGCTTGGGCATCACTATTCTTGGTGACTGGCATCGTGTTGCCATTGCTGGTGACCAACGGTATTGCACTAGCTTTCCTGAATGGTATGGGGCAGATTCGACATTACTTGATGTTGAATGCGCTGACCTCATTCATCAATATGCTGGCGGTTGTGCTGCTGAGCCTATGGTATGGAGTGGAAGGCGCACTGTATGGCCTACTCGTTGGCCCCATTTTGTCGGGCATGGTTTCGGTTGGATATGCCATGCGCCTACACGGGGCAACGTTGTCAGTTGCAGTTCATACCAAAATGGACCGCACGTGGATCAATCGCCTCGCTCAATTCGCCATAATGGCACTGACCTCATTAATGACTACTGCACTGTTGCCGATAGCGATACGCGATGAATTGGTTAAGCAGATTGGTTGGCAAGAAGCAGGTTATTGGCAAGCAGTCTGGCAACTTTCTGGTGCCTATCTCGGCGTGATTACTGCAGGCTTTGCGGTTTATTACCTACCGAAGCTTTCCAAGATGACAAGCGATGCTGAGATAAGACAAGAGATGCACGCCTTCTATAAAACCGCCATGCCCATCGTTCTTCTCATGGGCTGTTTGGTGTACCTATTGCGTGAACAGTTATTATTGATCCTGTATTCGGAAAAATTTCTTCCGGCAGCACCGTTATTTGCATGGCAGATTACTGGAGATATGCTGAAAGTTGCATCTTGGGTATTGTCCTATATGCTAACCGCCAAAAAAATGACAGCTTGGTACATCGGCTCGGAATTAATGTTTGTTGGGCTGATGTATGCAGCAAACTATTGGGCGATACCCGTACTCGGTATTCAAGCGCCTGTGGTAGTTTATGTTGGCATGTATGCGATGTATGCCGTGTTTGTCTATGCCCTGATAGGTCATAGATATCTCTGGCGACGAAATGGGTCTTACACATGAATATCTTGTTGCTTGGCGAATATAGTGGTTTCTATAAAGACTTGAAGGCAGGGTTCGTCCAGCTTGGTCACAATGTTCTGCATGCTTCGGGGGGGGATGGCTGGAAAAATATCGAGCGCGATGTGGATTGGAGCCTGGGGTTCAAGGGTAAATCTGGATATTTTGCGACAGCACTGTATTCGCCGCTATGGCTAAGCAGATTAGATATTAGTCAGTTCGACATCATTTTGGTGTGCAATCCATATGTATTTTCCCCTTTAGTACCGAGTCCATTGTTTAGGCAAATATTTAGGAAGTTTGAGGGCAGATTTTTCTTGTCTATAGCAGGTGACGATTACCGAACTTACATTAGTACGACATCGAAGCTAGAGTACACGTGGTTCCCCGGTGTAATAGAAGATCGGAATGGAAAAAACAATTTTCTCAGAGAGAGTCGACAAAGGCTGAATGAGAGGGTTGTTGCTATGGCACAAGGTTACCTTCCTGCGATGTACGAGTATTCGTTAGGGTATACCGAATTGAATAAGCCGATTCGTACCATTCCCCTTCCGGCGGATGTATCTCAATACACTTGCTCAGAAAATAAAGTTAAGGGAAAAGTTGTATTCCATCACGGCGTCAGTCGACCTGGCTTTAAAGGTACGAAATTGATTGTCGAGGCTTTAAATGAACTGAAGAAAAGGTACCCTAACGATGTCGAACTTGTAATTCCTGAGAATCTGCCATTTGCGAAATACATGGAGACACTACGCAACGCCAATGTGGTTGTCGATCAGGCTAACTCTTACTCCTATGGAATGAATGCCATCATCGCGATGGCTATGGGCAAGCGAGTGTTGAGTGGAGCGGAGCCTGAAGCCATACAGGCACTGGGTGAAGATGCGTGTCCAGTCGTTAATATTAAGCCGAATGTAGAGGACATCATTGAACGGCTTGCGAAAGTACTCGAACAACGTGAATCATTTGTCGAGATGGGAATAGAGACCAAGCAATATGTCGAACGTGTACATGAGTGCTCACATGTCGCTCAAAAATATATCCAATTCTGTGTCGAAAATAAGACGCCGCCAAGATGAAAGTGAATGCTCAGCAAACCTTGGCATTATTGCTGGCTACTTTGGCCATTACGGGGATGATGTATCTAGTGCCTATCGCTGGTATCGAGGGTAGGCGGGCGCTTAACGTGATCGTCCTCACGTTGGGAACATGTATCACATTCATATTACTTGCTTTTTCATTTACGGATATGAGGCGAGCTAGAATCATTCGTTTGGAATATTCTGGCATGCTGGTGCTGGCGGTTTTTATTGTCACACTTTACTTGATGCACCTCTTATCGGCTGGCAAGGTGACTGAACTGTTGAAGATCAGTTCGTTCGTGCTATTGCTGGTGTTGGCCAGTGAAAAGACACTATGGCAGTCCTTCGGATATTTCCGGTTCGCCTTTGCGCTGATCGTTGCACCTAGCATTGTCTTGTACTTTTTCAATCTGCTGGGCACCCCACCTTTTGGAGGATTTGAGGTCCCCACACACGAAGGCAAGGTCGAATCAGGTATGCGATATGGAAATTACCTTTTTGGATTCATGATTTTTAAAGGCGGCGAGTCGATACATAGGCTGAGTGCCTTATTTGATGAGCCGGGTGTGGTCGGCACATACGCTGCATTCTTGCTTGCAGCCACACGGTTCAAAATGGATGCGCAGAATGTCATAATTTTCATTGCGGCTATCTTGTCTTGGTCGCTTGCATTCATTGTCTTGGCCGTTATCTACTTATTATTTGCGCGTCCGCGACTGCTGTTTATTCTATTGCTAATCTTAGGTGCACTTGTGTTTCTCGCAGCAGATAACCCGATCGTGCAAAAATTACTGATTAATCGACTTCTGATCTCCGATGAAGGCGTGAGTGGTGACAATAGAACCACAATCTGGTTTGACCTTAAGTTCATCGAATTATTGTTCTCCAGTAAAATCTATTTTGGTAATACCGAAACAGCCTACCAGTTGGGATATTACGTAAGCTCATGGAAAACGCTTATATTTGACTATGGTTTGGCTGGGTTGACATCCATATTGCTTTTCATAGTTATGCTGTTTAGGCTGAAAAAGAAAAAATTTGGTTCGCCCAAGGACGCAAAGGGGTGTTATGTCTTTTTGTTTATGTTTCTTGCCAGCATTTATCAAAGACCGGGTGTCGTCGATGTCGCACCCTTATTCATCCTTGCTGCAGGGGTAAGCTTTATGGTGATTGAGAGTAATAAAAAAGAGCTGAAGTTGGCAGTATCATGAGAATCATCCTGTGCCATAACAACTATAAGGTTTCAGGCGGGGCAGAGGTTTTCTATCATGAAGTTGGGCGTGTGCTAACAGCGCAAGGTCATCAAGTCGCCTTCTTTTCTGCAATGAATGATTTTGTTGATTCGCCTTGGAGTGATTATTTTCCTGAGGTTGCTTCCTATAATGCGGGAGGCATGCTGAACAAGGTGATCAATTTCCCTCGCATGGTTTATAACCGTAATGCCAAACGGGCGATGGCAAGATTGATTGCAGATTTCAAACCTGATGTCGTACATGCGTTTGCGATATATGTACAGCTGACACCTGCAATCCTTGATGCTGCACGTGAAGCTGGCGTACCCGTAGTGATGAGTTGTAACGACTACAAACACATCTGCCCCAATTACAAGCTCTATCATCACGGCCAGATTTGCGAAGAGTGCCAAGGGGGCAAATTCTACCGTGCCGTTGTGAATCGCTGTTGCCATGATTCGATAGCCTACAGTGTCGCCAGTTCGGTTGAGGCTTATGCACACAAACTGATGAACATCTACCGCAAGAACGTGCACACCTTTTTGTTTGCCAGCGAATTCATGGCGCACAAAACCGAAAATTTTTGGGGCAAGGAGACGTTCCGGTGGCGTATGTTGCGCAACCCATACGATGCACGAAAACATACTGCACCGAACGAAGTTGGGGATTACGCGCTCTACTTTGGTCGGATCATTGACGAAAAAGGCGTGAATGTGTTGCTGAATGCGGCGGCACTGGCGCGAACTGTACCGTTGGTGGTGGTGGGTGATGGCCCCGATCTGGATACACTTAAGCAGCAAGCGGAAGCTCAGGGTTTGACCCAAGTACGGTTTGTAGGGGCAAAGTGGGGCGAAGAACTCGACCAGATTTTGCAAGGCTGCCGCTTTGTAGTGGTGCCATCACTGTGGCATGAAAATTTCCCTTATGTGATTCTGCAATCGTTTGCGATGGGCAAGCCGGTGATCGGTTCCAATCGCGGCGGCATACCAGAACTAGTGGCGCATGGTGTGCGCGGGTTAGTCTATGAGGCCACAGATGCGGTTGGGCTGGCGGTGTCGATGCGCCAATTGATGGAAGATGCCGATCAAACGAGGATGATGGGTAATGCTGCCAAGCGCTATGTAGATGGAGAGTTTAATGATGAAAGGTTTTATGCAGACCTTATGCAGATATACCGTGAGGTGCTGACATGATGGTTTTGGTTCTTGGGGGGGGTGGGTTCATCGGTTCGCACCTGGTAGATGGTCTGCTTGCAGCGGGGCACAGAGTGCGTGTGTTCGACCGATCGCCAGAGTTGTATCGTGCCCCTCTTGCTGGTGTAGATTACCGTTTAGGTGATTTTTCCGATGTGCCATTGTTGGCCGAAGCGTTGGAAGGCGTGGACTTGGTTTATCACTTGTTGAGTACCACGGTCCCTTCAACATCGAATTTGGATCCGATTGCAGACGTGAATGGCAACCTTGTCAACTCACTGCGCCTCCTGCAATTGATGGTGCAGAAGAATATACCCAAGATTATTTATCTCTCATCGGGCGGCACCGTGTATGGCATTCCAGAATGTGTGCCGATACCCGAAACCCATCCCTTGCGGCCTATTTGCTCTTATGGTGTGGTAAAGGTCGCCATTGAGAACTACCTGCACATGTTCCATGAGTTACATGGTTTGCAATATGTGGTTTTGCGAGCATCCAACCCATATGGTGAACGGCAGGGCCACGCCGGAGTGCAAGGCGTGATTGGTACCTTCATGCAAAAAATACTGGCAGGTGATCAGATCGAGATATGGGGTGATGGGCGTGTGGTGCGCGACTATATTTACGTGGGAGATCTCGCAGAGCTGTGTGTAATTGCAGGTCGGCCAGAAAAAGTGGGGGTCTTTAATGCGGGGAGTGGCGAAGGCACTTCAATCAATGAGCTAATTAACAAACTAAAAAGTGTGACTGGAATGAATCTGACTTATGTGAATCGTTCCGGACGCGGTTATGACGTTCCAAGAGTGGTGCTTGATATAGGCTCGACGATTTCAAATTTTGGGTGGCTACCATCAACGACTCTAGATCGTGGACTTATTACTACATGGAACTGGTTTCTCGAGGGAGCATAAAAAATATGAATGCGCGATCGGCAGTCCTTCCCAATTTGATCGTTGCGGGTGTCAATAAAGCAGGAACAACTTCAATATTTGAGTATCTTGCTCGCCATCCCAAAGTATGTGTCTCATCAGTAAAAGAGACCTGCTATTTTCTACCGCTCCGTTATGAGGGCGGGAAGATGGAGGATATATCTCGATATGAGAGTTTGTTTGCAAGCTGTTCCAAGGCAAAGCCGATAGTAATGGAAGCAACACCTGGCTATTTTTATGGCGGCGCTAATCTGGCTACGGGTATTAGAGACATAATGCCGAATGTCAAGATTGTCATCTTGCTTCGCGATCCAGCTGCTCGGTGTGTTTCATTTTTTACTTTCATGAAAAGTATGTTGCTGCTTGATTCGCAAATGTCGTTTGCCAGCTACGTCGAACGATGCCAGTCATTATCATTGCATGACCTGCAACAAGAAAAAAACAATCCATATTTTGGTTTGGAAGGCGGCTTCTACAATAAATACATTTATGACTGGTTTGACGTCTTCGGGCCTAATATGAAAATTATCTTCTTTGAAGATTTGAAGGATAGCCCACGTCAAGTAATGGAGGATTTGTGCGCGTGGTTAGAAATTAGTGGAGATTTTTTTCAAAGTTTTGATTTCTCCATTGCAAATCAGACGGCGTATTTCAAATACAGATGGCTTCATGGCGTAGCAATTGCGGTAAATCGTTCCTTTGAGAATTTTTTTCGCCGCCATCCACTAGTGAAGCAAGCAATCAAAAAAATATATGCAAGGTTTAACCTGCAGGCAATAAATAAGAGTGAAATTGATTGGGTTGCCTTGCGCGCCCAATACCGTGAATCAAATCGTGAGTTGGCTGATTTTTTAAAAATGCGAGGGTATACGAAACTTCCTAGCTGGCTTAAGTGTTGCGAGTGATGGTGACCCGCTCCCCATAGCGCTTACTAATTGTTAGTTAGGCAGTATCGTTTATGAAAAAGGGTGGAAACGAAAAGTGTCGAAGAAGTTTTAACGGTTTAATGGCAGATATTGGAAAATGATTGCACAAATTGATTGGAAATATATCAAAAGTCGACCCACGAAGTTTTTCTCGCGACTAATAAGTTATGCCCTATTCGAGGGGCGGCCATTGACAACAAAGGGGCGGTGGATAAACACTTTTATTTTTATCCATTTCGCTATCGAAAAATTTCTGCCACAAATTAAGCGTGTTAAGAGCCCTACTTTTATTCTAGGGACTGGGCGAAGCGGTACGACGATTCTTGGTATTGTACTTTCCATGCATCGGGATGTGGGTTTTCTAAATGAACCCAAGGCACTCTGGCACGCGATTTTTCCTGATGAGGATTTAATTGGAAGCTACAGTCGTGGTAAAGCCAAATATCGGCTGGGGGCTCACAATTGTGATGGTGGTGTTAGGCGCAACGCACATCGTCTATTTGGGGCGTACTTAGCTTCAATATTTTCATTGCGGGTTGTCGATAAATACCCTGAATTAATTTTTCGTGTCCCGTTCGTCAAAGAAATTTTCACCGATGCAAAGTTTATATTCCTAGTTCGCAATGGTTGGGATACTTGTTCATCTATTGATAGTTGGTCTAATCGTCTTGGGCAGCAAATGAATGGTGAAACGCATGACTGGTGGGGGGTCAATCGTCGAAAATGGTATCTGCTTGTAGAGCAAATAGTTTCAGAGCATGAGGACTTGGCACCTTTTTCAAAAGATATGCTTAGCTGGACAAATCATACCGACATGGCTGCTGTAGAGTGGATTGTAACCATGCGAGAAGGTATGCGTTTGATTGAGGTTTACTCAAAAGATGTATTGCGAGTTGATTATGAATCCTTATGTGCTAATTCAGAACAAGAACTTAAGCGCATCGTAAAATTTCTGGGTTTTCAGCGTGAAGACAACAAAGTAATTAAATATGCCAAGCAAACGCTTAAATCCGTTACTCCAGCACCTTCATTTGAATTGCATCAATCTATAAAAAAACCATTCATGGAAACTATGGAGAAGCTTGGGTATTGATGTGACGAACAACAATTCATTGGACATAAAGAAATTACTTCTTGTTATTTTGTTTTGTATTTTCTCTCCATTACCAAGTCATGCGGATAATTTAATCAAGAAGAGTCCTATACGTGCATTTCATTTTGTTCTTAAAGATATGGAGATGGTGGAGGCAATCCAACTGGTGGATTTGGCACGTAAAGCTGGATTTAATACGGCCGTTGTTGCGCTTTCTTGGGGGGTTGAGCTGGATCATTCACCATGGACAGCTAAATCCAATGCTTGGACCAAAAATCGACTTCTTTCGTGGGTCAATTATGCTCGCCAACATGGAATGACTGTTATTCCAGAAATCAAGCTATTGAGCCATCAGTATGAATTTTTCCAGAGGAACCATTCTGATTTGATGTTCAATTCGGATACATACGATCCAGCTAATGAATTGGTTTATAAAAAAGTATTTGCTTTACTGGATGAAGTTATAGCCACATTTGACCCACCTGCTATCCATATAGGACATGATGAGATAGTTGGGTGGTTACTGAAGCGCAAAGTATTTCCAAATAAGGCAATGGGGTTGGAGCATGGTGAGCGGGCATTGCCTGCGGAATTATTTCTGATGGATGTGTTGCGTATTCATGGATATTTGAAACGGCGCGGTGTTGAAACATGGATGTGGGGCGACATGTTGATTTCACCAGAAGAGTTTCCTGAGATGCGGGCTTGGGAGTTGCATGGTGGTCATGTTGGTAATTATGGGTATGGCAAGCCGTTGCGTAACCAGCTACCCCGCGACATAGTTATTTGCGATTGGCATTATTTCGATGACCAAGCGGCGTTCCCTTCATTGAGGGCTTTCCAACAGGAAGGGTTCAGAGTTCTGGGCGCAACCTGGAAAAAAGAAAAAACAATACATAATTTCAGTCGTTATGCCGCGCAGCACGGTGCGGATGGCATGATCGCCACGACTTGGTTTCATGTGCCCAGAAAAGAATGGGGCGTTGTTAATCAGATCATCAAGAATTCAGGGGAAGTATTTATGAAAGATTTTCCAGATGCAAAGTAGGAAAATCTCAATCCTTGGCACGGTGGGCGTCCCCGCCAACTACGGGGGCTTTGAAACACTGGCAGAGAATCTCGTCCGCCATCATGACTCGATGGCGCTGACGGACGTGCTGACGGTTTACTGTAGCGGCAAGAGTTACCCGACTCATGAGCGTTCGTTTTTATCGGCGAAGCTCAAATATATCCCCCTCAATGCCAATGGTGCGCAGAGCATTCCGTATGACATCTGGTCATTGTTCTCGGCGGTGTGGAATCGTTCCGATGTGATCCTGCTGCTGGGGGTGTCGGGTGCGGTTGCGCTGCCTTTGGTTCGCTTGTTCTCTTCGGCGCGGATCGTTACCAATATCGATGGCATTGAATGGCGCCGTGAAAAGTGGCAGGGGCTAGCGAAGCGTTTTCTGCGTTTCTCGGAGAAGATGGCGGTGCGCTTTTCGCATGAGGTGGTGGCCGACAATGCAGCGATTGCCGAATATGTGCAGCGGACTTATGGGGTGGCTGCGCATGTGATCGCCTATGGGGGTGATCACGCGATGGCGGTTGAGGCGGTTTCTGTGGATGAATATGCTTTGCCGGAGGGGTATGCCTTTTCGGTTTGCCGTATCGAGCCGGAAAACAATGTGCATGTGAT
>Ga0210044_10008823_pt1 | contig 12455 bp, 16 predicted proteins | sample CryGey13umfilter_2_FD_183959 | JGI IMG/M metagenome (GOLD analysis project Ga0210044, IMG submission 183959) | Groundwater microbial communities from aquifer in Utah, USA - Crystal Geyser 4/9/14 3 um filter (SPAdes) (version 2) | ecosystem: Environmental > Aquatic > Deep subsurface >... | reverse complement strand
TGGTTGGTGCCTTGGGATTCCTTGCATGATAAATCCAGCACCACTAAGGAGCCCGATCGAAATCGTCAACGCCTTGAACGACATTTCATGCCTCCAGTTCTTCAAAGTGAACAAGATCATCGAAAGTCTGATCCACAAACACCCAGTCACCATCCCAGTCTCCACCCCATCGAATCTTGATTCCCATACGGTCTGCAACTCCTTTTACATAGCCACCAAAAGCGTAGAACATGGCGACCTGCTTTGTATACAGGTTCATGGCTGCTGCGTCTCCCGCCAGAGCTTTCTTCTGAACCTCTCTATCAGGCCATTGGAGAGGATAAGGAGCTACGTCCACTGCGAGGGAGGGAGCATCGAGAGGATAGACATGCTTACTTTGGAGAGTCTTGCTCACTCCCCGTGCTACGTTCTCTCGTTGTTTAGTCTCAGAACGCTTACCCTCTAGCACAGTACAATCGAACTCCATAATAACGACATTAAAGAGTCGTTGTAGATTAGAGGAGGCCGTAGCTAACCTTGATTTAGACTTTACACTAAATGCAGGCATTACTCCCTCTCCTTAATATTTGGAATTCCAGGAATTCGTTCTATAATAATCCGCAGAGCAGAGTCAAACTTTGAAGGACGAATTAGAGCTAGACATACAATGAACAGCATTGCGAGAATAAAGAGATCAATCAGGGTAAATGAGTGGCCTTGAAAGATCTGGAATCCCGTGAAAGCAAGTGTTGCAAGAAGCACCACAGCTCCGAGGACTCTGTAATAGGTACCAGCACCAGTATCTTCCATTATCGACCTTCCCTTGATTCGAGGACACGAAGACGGGCATTGTAGTCAATTTTGATCTGAACAAGATCAGCTACTAAGTTCTGTGTTGCAGCTTCAAGTTTATCTACAGTAGAGGTTAAGATAGCAACTGTATTTGTTAGTTTAGACGCACCCCACACTAAAGCAGCAAAGTTCAACAAGAGTGTGAAGATTAGTGCAAACTCTCTTGCTGTAATGTGTCTGCGTTCACCTTCACGATCGTCTTGCATTTTAGGCTCCTCGTGGCCAGACTACTTAAAACGTTTTACCATTGATCCAGTGGTGGGCGTTGTTGATGGTTCCATTTGCACCCCCAGATGTGGAATCCGCAATGGTCAGTCCTGTTGCCTCATCGAACTTCCAATAGGCAATCAGACCAGTCTCGTTGCCAATGAGGCGCACAAAGGCATTATCAGAAACCTCTTGATCTGTTCGCACAGTGGACCAGAATCTGACATCAGCAAGGGCTTGTCCGAGCATGCCTTCACTACCTCCATCTCCCATGAGGCGCCGAAGCGAAGTATTGATTGCAAGGGTTCCTGTTTGACCCCAAGTACCAGTCTGCATCAAAATACCATCAACATAGGTCTTGACAGTACCAGCATCTCTAGTCATAGAAACTCTGCGCACACGCATATCGTTGTAGACTTTTGTACCTGCAGTGGTATACGGCCCAGGCCAGAAGGCGGGAGAACCAGAACTGTCTAAGTATACAATGAAACTATCTCCTCCGCTACCAGAGGCAAAAACGCCTGGAAAACCAGACCACTGTCTAACAAGAGTCAGCCACTCCACAGTAAACTGAACAGGGACAACAGATGCAAACACAGAATTGGGGGGCAACTCCACGAATATATTAGTTGAATCTCCGAATACCATAGGCCACACTATTGATCCTCCCCCTCCTCCACCACCAGTAGGTGTCGCCCATGTCTGATCTCCCCGGAGAAAAGTACTGGCAGAAGGAGAACCACTCCCCAAACGTGCAGTTGCCATTACACCAGAAACAATATCAGCAGTATCATGAGTATGTGGTGCATCAACATATGCCTTATTAGCAAGACTTGTTGGATTGACAGGTGTTGGTCCTCTAGGATCTCCGGTAAAGATAGGAGAAGCTAATGGTGCTAACAAATTATCAGCAGCGATACGAGCACTCTCCTCAGCATCTACATCTGCAATTCTTGCAGCAGTTTCGGTTTGTATTTTTCCGTCTAGTAAAAGATCAGCAGCAATTCTCGCAGCCGTCTCAGCCGCCAGTGAAGCACCAGTCAAGAAAGCGATGTTTGGATCATCTGGTGACACTCCAGAGTTGAGGAGAAGTTGCCTTAATGGACGATTGACTACATCAGGACGTGTTGGATGTCCTAAACCTGTAGCACGCTCAGTAAACTGAATCCAATCAATTATAGGCATTAGATTACATCTCCAAACGTGCGTGAGCCATCAAAAAACACATCACCATTAAAAATCCAACCTTCAGTACCAACGACACCACAACAGCCAATTATACTTGTAAGATCACTCTTGAACTTAATATCATCTTCTAACGTTCCTATGGGAGGACAGGGTTCAATATCATCAATCACTTCAGGAGCAATCATATCGAGTAATCCTACTCCGTAAGCTTCAAATTGTTCGATGAAAAACTTGAATCCCCATCCAAAGGAACGTAATTCTGCAAACATTACAGCTGATACGCTGCCAACAGTAAGTAAGCGAAAGTCAAAAGCATCGATTTTATCTGTCTTTTGATCTGGAAAATCTTGTCTTCCATCTCCATATAAGAAACGAAGGGGCTGTGGTAATTTTGTTGGTCTTGGAGGTTGATTTGTTAGTATCAACTTCCCAAAATCTGGATCGAAAATATCGACGTTTCGAAGCCATCCAGTAGAAGGAATCATGGCCTGCGCATCCAAGAATACTGAACGTTTAGAAAGAAACGAAAAGTATCGGTTTTCATAACTTTTGGGGTGAAGGTTGATTGAAAGAGGAAACCGTTTCCTGGGTTTGTAAAACCTCCAGCAAGCAATATACCTCCAATACCCGTTGCAAAATTAGCAACTCCAGGATCCCAACGCAGTTCCGAATCACGTACAAAAGTTCCATTAGTGTAGGCTGCAGGTGTAATGCCTTGAGTTCCAGGAGGCGATCCTACATTAATTATCTCCTGCGTTCCTCCAAGTTCATTTTCTCGATTCGCCATCACATTTGTTTCAACAGCTGCTGCGCGATGAATCGTGTTACCAAAACCCCCCGTAGAACTTGAAAAACCAAATGGTAAGGGCAGCCACGCAAGAGTATCATCTACATTTGCAGGTCTTACAATAGTATTATGATTCGTTCCTGAAATCAACAGCGTTCCAAGAGAATCATCAGCAGGAGGATAGATCCTAATTTCGTATGTAACTCTTAATTGATCGGCAGCGGTTTTTACTATCGTCGTTGGTACCCCAAACTCATCTTTAAACAGCATCCGACTAAACATCGGACCGCCAGTTTGTGTCTGAAACCATCCAAATTCAGTCAGATTTCCGTTAGCTTGAGCTTCGAGAAACAATCGAACCCGCTTTGCCCATCCATAAGAAAAAGAGGGTCCGAAGCCTCGGGAGTCAGAAAAACCTCCATTTCCCTGCGTTCGATGTGTAGTTAAAGGTGTAAGTTCAGCTACCAAAGCTGTATCAGTTGCAGCAGGCGCTGTTGAACCTGTTCCAACACCCATCCAAACAAGGATTTGATCAAGGCGCGTTCCATCATAAGGTCTCATCGCATCAAGACCAACATTCGTTATTAGATTTTTAAACTTCCAAATCCCTGTACAAACCTTTCCTCGAAAGCGCTCAACTGTTACAATTCCTTCTAGTTCAACAGAAGGAAGCTTAAGCTCGCCATACATCGTGCGAGGGACATAAATCTCATGCAGGTTCAAGAGAACCTCCAAGTAATGTCACAGCGTAATCGAGTTCTTCTGGAACTGGGTTATGCACAATTACAACAAGGACAAGAGTGCCATTGATAAATGTTGGAGAAGGATAGTCTAACTCCTCTGGAGGTTCAGTGTATGTAATCACAACAAGAACTAGATTACCAGATAGGAGTGAAACATCGTAGTCTAATTCTTCTGGAGGTTCGTTATAAAAAATTACTGCAAGTCGAAGTTCACCACTGAGAAAACTAACATCATAATCAAGCTCTTCTGTTACAAATTGATTTATTACAGCTTCGATTAAACTAGCATTCAAAAGTGAAACGTTATAGTCTAACTCCTCTGGAGGTTCAATATAAGGATAAAGTGTGCTCTCCATGCGAACAAAACTATAACGTCCAAGTACTTTGTCGCGTTTTGACATAATGATTGCAACGCGATTATCTCGAGTTTTAATAACTTCTTCAACAAACATATCTTGTGTATCTACAATTGGAGTTACGAACTCAATCTCATATCGATCGCGCTGTTGACGATAAACAAGGCCGTTGGCGATATTACTCATATAGAAAATTAGAACGTCTGAGTCTGTAGTATCTAATGGATTGTCAAGCAAAACTCTTGGTGTTCTGCCTTCTCCAAAATTGGTAAGTGTAAAGTCGGCAAGAAACGGATCGAACCAATAAACCCAGATTTCATCGCCTCTTTGCATTGCGATAACAGGACGTGCAGCTTGTTCAAATCCAAGATCCATCTCTTGAGTTTGACCAGAGAACGAGAAAGAGACTGTTTCAGGTTGCCAGTTATCTTTTGTTTCATTCTCACGCGTAATAAAGACAGTACTTGTATCCGTGGTTGGATCGTAAGAAACTCTCGCTTTCCATGCACGAGAGATCGCTCCCTCCGTTACATCTGCAATTGCTTTTGGTCCTGCAGAAGTAGTAACTAGGTGACTTGAACTTACAGCGTCTGGACGTATCTTCGTTGACGAATCACTAAGTTGATGACCAAGAACTTCAAACTCATGTTGAAACTCTCGGATTCCAGGACGTGGTACAGGAGTGAAGACACCAGTCGAGAACTTTAGACCTTCATCCTTCGGTTCTATTGTAACAATTGTTGGAATCTTCGTAGGTGTAAGAAAAGGAGATGAGTTCGGTGTTTTCGTCTCTTTCTGAAAGATTGCAGGTGCCTTAGTCTCACTAGTAAATTGAACCTTTGCTTTGCCTTCACTAGCAAATTGAGGAGTTCCTTTTGTTTCTTGAACAAAGTTTCCCCCCTCCTTAGTTTCCGTAGAAAACTGAGGCTTAAGTGGTTGTTCAGGACCACTTGTCTTACCTACACATCCGTCATTAACGCCCATTATACATCATACTCCCTGCGAACTATACGAATGCCTCCAGACTTCTGTGAATCCATCTCTTCCTTCGCTTCAACAGGTACCATTGAATTAATCAAAGAAGCTTGATGCCGACGAATCTCGTTCGAGCGAGTGTAATCTCCTAATGCTAATTGAATTCTCCAGAGGCCACCAAAGAATACAATCTCATGCCAGGCTTGAGGGATTTGAGGAACGTTGTTTCCACTGTTCAAATCTGACAAAACTGTGTAGTAACGAAGTACGAACTCATAAGCTTTATCTGGTGTCGGCCATACACGAGCAGCACAACCTTCACGTACATAATGAGTTGGAATACCTTGTTCTTCTGGATCACTGTCAAAGTTTTCTTCGTAATAGTCAGTTGTTGTGCGCTTCAAAGGTTTATGCTCGTTTGTATCTGGATCCACGACAGCCAATCTACGCAAGGCCTCAAAAGGTTCAGGCATATTATACAATCTTGTGCCCGGACTTGCATTGAATGTTACAAGAACCTCTTTCTCACGGAATTGAAACTTGTCGATAATCTCCCAATATGCACGATTCAATGCTACCAAGATCTTTGCATCCGGAAGATCGAAAGTATCAGTTCCTGTATGCTCATGCATATCATCATACATCTGCACGATATCAAGAGGCATTGATCGGCTCCGCGTAAAGACTTACAAACTGTTCTCTACCACCTTCAACAATAACAGCAGAGATACTAACTGGACCGACAACCATCAAAAAACCTTCCTGCGGCATAAGCTTTACAGACTTTACAATTGCCATCCCATCTGCGCAAGCGGTAGGTTGCAGAATCGTAAGCTCGATTTTCGTTGTTTCAACGTTTTGAGCTACAACTCGCCAGCTACCGCTGCGCAGAGGAACAACAGGAAATGGCTTGTTCTTCGCAAACACGGGCCTTGCGCCTACAATCAAGGACATACGCATAGAATTGTTCTCCGTGTCAAAAGTTAACCGAGTGCAACAAGAACCTTAATAGTAGTTCCTGCAGCAGCAGCGGCTTCCAAAGCTTGCCCAACAATACTTCCTGTGATACCTGCGACTAATTCGGTTGTGTCCAAACCAGGCAATAGCCTTCCAGCCGTTGTCGCACCTAGCTTCAACTTGTCACCAAAAACTACAGCCTCATCCGAAACACCATACGCAATGCCACTTACCAAAACCAGCACTTGCTCATTCGCAGCTGCCGCAAGCGTTCCTACAAGTGATGCTTGTGCAAGTGCAGCTCGTTCTGTAGAGTCACCACCAACCACAATACCGAGACGATTCTTGTGGTTTGTAACAACTGCTGTCTTGGTAACTTGCCCGTTTGCAAGCATCTCTACTGCGTCACCAATGTTTAGTGCCACAGCAGCTTCTGCAAGCAAGACGTTTCCACCTACGTCAAGAAGTTCTCTCTCACCAGCAGAGTGACGAACGAAAGAAAATCTCGTCGGATCGTGTGAGGACATGGAGACCTCCTTTCGTTTACAGCGGGTTTACGCCGACCCAGCCACGCCAATCAGCGAACCAGATCAAGAAGCGTGTAGTTGCCTTGAAGAGCGCAGCGTCGGTATTGAAATCAAAGTGATCATCAAACTCAATAGGCCGACGAGTCAGATGCCAAGCATCATTCCAGCGATCGTCAATGAAGAAATACGACTTCGGCGAAAGCTTGTAATGTGCCACGTGAGGAGTGATAGAACCAAGACGTGCTTTGATTGCATTATCTTGATTGTTTGCAGTGAACGGCTCCTTCTCAGAATTGAAGATCTGATGAGCTCGATTCACGTCTCCTGCGTTGTTTCCAAGGATGATCTTATTGGGCCACATCCGAATCGGATCGCCATTTTCATCCTTCATAAGCTGGTAGAGATCCATAACTGCAGTAACACCAGTCACAGAAAGTGCTACCTCGGCAGAAGGACGATTTGCAACTGTGATTCCTGTTGCATTCATACCAATCAAGGTATGTGCTGTGTGCGCAAGAGGCAGACCATCGAGGCCCTTAAACACAGTACCTGCAAAGGCATCATCGAGAAGTTGTGCAGAACGATATTCCTGCGTCATACGACCAGAATGTGCAAGCCACTTGGAAGCCTGATTCGCCTTACTGTACTGATCGTCTTCAACCGTACGTCGCGTAATCATAAAACCAAGTGCATATTCCTTATCGACAGCAGAAACCTTCGGTCCAATCACAGCATCTTCGTACGTAATTGGTTCACCATCTCCACGTTCAAGCAGGCGAGAAGGGCCTGTCATGATTGTCGCAGAGATTTCTGGAGTATCCAATCCAGCTGTCTTCAAATAGAGTGGATGCTCCGCTTCATAACGATCCCATTCATCGCGAAAGTCTGAACGCAGACCCGGACGAAAGAGAAGGTTAAATGCGCCTTGAACGATCATGTCAAGTCTCCTTTACGCGAGGACGGTGGAGAGGAACTTGAAGAAAACGATCTTCTGCTCCACGTCGATATCGACGATCTTAACTGAGTTTGCAACAGTCTCATCAAGATCAACGACCCAAAAATCACCAACCTTCGCAAGTCCACGAGACTCTCCGATGAGTGTCTGGGTTGGAATGGTTGGATCTCCTCCAGCTGCGCTGATTGCACGACCAGAGAAGACTGTATCAGAACTCGCAACGGCAACAGAAACTTCCTGCTGAATGTTGGTTGTCTGAAGAACTTGACTCTGATTTGCTTGTTCAAAACCTGGACTGGTTCCAGCGCCCTGCAATGCGATACCCACAATCGCAGCCACAGGATCCGCAGCAGCTTCAGAAACTGTTCCAGCAGCAACAAGAATAAGCACTGCGCCATTCTTGAAAGTCTGTCCAGTCGTATACATCATGGACTGTACAGCTGGAGAAGCACCAGCAGATCCAGGAACACGTGCGGGCTGAATAAAGCGGCTCATGCTTGTTCCCTTTCTCTACCTAAGGTTTACGTTGAAGAGCCGCCTCGATATGCTCTTTTCGAGCAACACGAGCTCGCGACTCATCGATTGTTGGCATCCCCAGCTGTGAAGTACTAGCGAGAAATTGAGCTTCTTCACTTTGGCGCGGATTAAGTTGCCCTGGCTTACCGTGTTGCTTCTCGAAGGCCTCACGCGAGATTTCATCGAGGATCTCCTTCGTTTCCATATCGCAAGTCATGAAGATTGTATCTCCAATAATTGCGGTATCATCCGCGCTGTCGTGTAGGGCGCGAACCTTCGCATATTCTGTATCAACTTGAAAACCAAGCAGCTCCATCTCGTAGATAGAAACTCGATCATTACGAACCCACTGACCATAAAGAGTTGGAGGCAGATCAACATGTAGATGGTCAGCAACAATTCCGCGCTCTCGAATACGAACAAGGCGCGCTTTCTTCTGATTACGCAAGACTTTGTTCTCTTCTGGCTCGGCTTTCAGAGCTTCAGAAAGAGGAGTTTCTGCTCCAGTACTTGCACGAATAACTGTTCGCTGTTCACTCATGATGCAGACTCCTTACCGATTGTAGCTTTAACTACACTATCGCTCGGAACTTCAAGCCAATCAATATATTGTTCTTCTGTCATTCCACGCTCGCGAGCGAGGCGCCGTTCGTTCTCTGTTAACTGTCTCACAGGCTTTTTCGTCCCTTCCGTAGGAGCGCTTGGTGGAGTCGGGCGCAGATGTGGAGGTGTTACCGTAGTAGTTACCGGAGCTGGAGCTGGAGTTGAAGGAGGTGTAGTCCCAAGCATCCCTCGATAATAAGCACCTGCGGCTGCCATTGTAGCAACACTTACAACGTTCTCCGAAATCTCTGTGCCCGAAGCTTCTGCGTTTGCGATAAACTGACGAACAGTAGGTTCAATCGCATCCCAAACATCAGCATATTGTGTTTGCATCTTACTAAGCGCCATCTCCTTAGCAGAGACTGCGTGTTGTACAAGGAGAGGATTGATCGTGTTTCGCATCTCTTCAATAAGTTGTGTTCTCATGCGCGCTTCCATTTCAGCCAAACTCTTCGTTGGAGTCTTCCAGAACTCTTTATCAGCTTCCTCAGCTGTTGGCGGTGGAGGACCAAGTGTACTAATCTTCTCACTCATCGTCTGTACATCACGAGCAAGTTTCGTATTTTGTGCGTGCATATCCTTCAATGCACGATCACTAGCTTCGACAAGTGAAAGCAGTCTTGCACGCTCAGGATCAGGTGCAGGAGGTGAAACTACACTAGCACCTTCTTGAGGCGGAGCACCACCCTCAGTAGACTGGCCCTCTGTCAAGATCTTCTCCTCCGACTTCTCTGGGACGGGAGACGGGCTTGACGTTTTCTGGATTGGCTTCGGCCCTGACATTTTTTACTCCTGTATAAAGGGATGAAATTACCTGCATGCCTAAGCGCAGGCCGTGTAACTTTCCGCGTAATTCAAAAGCGCTTTCTGCATTCTTAAAACCCTCCAGCTCCCTGTACGCTTCCTGCTCCAAGAGTCTGAATAATTTGAGTAAGCTGGTCCACTCCCGGAACTTGACCAGTTGTACCAAATCCGTTATCTCCTCCGGCGCTAGGTGTTGCTGAAGGAAGGAGTCTACTTGCATCTTGTGGTACTCCGTTTTGTTGGAGACTCGAAAGAAGCTCACTTAGGATGATTCTATCAACATTTCGCGTATCAAAGGTATCAAGAACCTGTTTCATCGCTTCAGTACTGCCAATCAAAGCTTTCCGAACAGCAAATTGTATTAACCGCGCATCTCCTGTACCTTGTACAAGCTGCATAATTCCAGTATAATACTGTTGCAAAAGTGTCGCTATGGAGACCCAGTTTTGGCGGTCAAGAACTTTGTCCTGGTTCTGTCCAGCGGCACGCAGATCAATCAAAAGCCCATGACGAATCAATTCTGCTGGCATACGAAAGAAATTTTCAACCAAGTTACCATTCTCTGCTTGCGTATAGTATTCAATACGTCGTGGTCCAAACTGTTGAACTAGCACAGCAGCATCAATAATCAATGAACGATTGAACTCCTTCATGTTTGCAAAGGCGTAATCAAACTTCTTTGCACCTTCCTGAATGCGTGCTAGATCACCAGTTGCAGTACCGGGCGTTCCTGCCGCTTGTTGTCCAAGCAAAACATCACTCACACCTGTTCGACGTTCAGAATATTGCAATGCTGCTTGTTCGTTGTTGAAAGAACTATTATAGATTTCTCCAAGTTGGAAGGCTTCAACATGACTCATATCATCAACAAACCATATCTTACCAGGAAAGATCTCTTCGTCAGGTCCATAACCAGAAAGTTTTGAAACCTTCAACATTCTAACGTTTGCAATCAAAGCATTATCAAGTCTCTGTCGATGTTGTGTTGTGACTTCAGCTTGAAATTGATCATTTTGTTTGCAGACTCCAATTCCCGTCCAACGATGCTCGACAGGAAAATATACTCCAACTCTGTAAGGTCTATGGAGATCGTCATGCCAATTGTAGCGAGCAGACATAATCAAACGAGATGGTCTATGATAATGGATTACGATCTCTTTTTCTCGATCGCTCCCATCAACTTTGAATCCAAGCCACATCTCAACCCAATCAACGCGATTTGGCCAAACAGCTTCGCGTTTCTCGAGTTTTTCTTGACTTTGTTCGAAGCGTCTTTCTGTTCCTGTACTATTACGTGACTTTGTATTGATCCACGCCTTTAGAGCTTCGAAAGTACCCTCACGAAAGAATCCTGATTGCTCCATTTGTAGTATTTCAAAAGGACTCTTACTATGTTCCTCTCCTACCCAGGGCGATGTTTGTGGATCGGTAGAAGAATACGGCATTAGAAAGCGCCCGATAGCTACAGAATCCGTAACGGCACCATCGCGAATAACAACAGGTATTTCTTGTTCTGAGCCATCAGGAAATTGACGAACAGCATAACGTACCAATCTTTCATATCCAACTTTACCAATTCCTGTTCCATACTTAATAATTTCAAGCATCGCAGATGTAACTTTATGACGATATTGCATCTCAACTAGTAATTCGTTGTTTAGAAAATTCTCAAGTGGTGTTACAACATCTGTCCATGCAGCAGATTTTGCTTTCGCGCTCACAAGTTGATCCAGTGCAAACAACTGTGTCATTGCGCGTGCAAAGATGGCCTCTACAGCAATCGCAGTAAGGGGAATAACAATTGAAGATGCACCCTTAAACGGCACTGTTGCTTGTTTATTGCGAGGTTCAGCCCAATAGTCTCTTTGCCATTGTAGGAGTTTCTCCATCCAACGAGAACGTTCTGAATAATGATTGAGAAGCTCGGTTTCTATGTACGAAATAAGCCTTTCTTGTACATCTTCTTCAAATCTTAACTCTCTTGGATATGTCATGTTAAGGTATCACAAGTTGAAGAAGGGAACAAGAACCAAATCCGAGCCCAAAAAGCTTAAGTTGCTGAAAAACTGTCGCTCCCTTACGTTTTGGGAACGGCTCGAAGCGAAGTTGTGGTACATTTGACGCGCCTGTTGTAACATCGGTCAAAATACCAGGAATAAAGATGCGACTTACAGCTCCTTGACCCGTTTGAACCGAAAATGTAGTCACGATTGCTGTATCTCCAAAGGATGCTCCTCCATGATATTCCAAAAGCGGCCAAAGGTTTGGTCTTTCTTCAGCTGGAGCATTCACAGGAACAAAAACTGTATCGATTAACGTGTTTTGGATCACTAAATTGACTGTATCTGTTGTATGAACAATCTTTTTCCACTTCTTAATCGAGTCATTTAGCCATTTTGGAACCGTTTCAACCGTATCAAAGAGCGTTACAATGGTTGGAATCGTTGGAGTTTGGTTAGAATCTCCCGAAAACCACGTTTTAATGACAAGAATTGTGAGAATAACAGTTAAAACAACAATCAATAATGCGTTTTTCACAATGCCTCTTCGTACTCAATGGGAGAATATCCTGTTTGAATGTCACGACTCTCAATGATTCGCTTCTCTGCTGCCTTGTTATGCTCCATATCGTTCTTCGACAAGCCCGGCATCCAAACTTCAGGACCATAAGCTAAGGCATCGAGCATATGATAGCTTTTTGTGGCTCCGAAATCATCAAATTCTTTAATCAACTTCGCTTGATCAGTGTTAAAAAAGATCATTCCAGCCGAAAAGTAATTCGCCAATCCTCTCACACGTGCAGGCTTTGACATTGAACGTCCACCTACAAGTGGCGGAACAGGATAGATGTTGAAGTAACGCTTTCTAAGTTTCATCTCGGCTTCAAACCAAGGCTTAAAGAGGCCAGAGAATAGTACTTCTTCAATCGCTACCACCCGAGGCTGCCAACGTGCAACAAGACGAAAGATCATCTCACAAGCTTGTGGTGGCTTCCAATCTTCCTTT
>Ga0210044_10008821_pt1 | contig 12456 bp, 9 predicted proteins | sample CryGey13umfilter_2_FD_183959 | JGI IMG/M metagenome (GOLD analysis project Ga0210044, IMG submission 183959) | Groundwater microbial communities from aquifer in Utah, USA - Crystal Geyser 4/9/14 3 um filter (SPAdes) (version 2) | ecosystem: Environmental > Aquatic > Deep subsurface > Groundwater... | reverse complement strand
AAAAATATCAGAAGGGCATCATTATTATTCTGCACTATTAGCTGTATCTAGGAAGTTTTTAAGAGAATTTTTCTATATGGCGAAGCAAAATGCCTTCTTCTCTTGACCGATTCGTTATAACAAGTTTCCTAAAATAAAAAAGATGAAGATTTTTTAGTAAAATTTGACTGAATCTATCATTGCTATAGGAGAAAAATTTGCTGAAGAAGATGGAGGTAGTTCTATGGCAACGTAATTCGAACTCACCTCAAAGTAACTTCCAAAGTTCCTGTTCCTCCTCTATCGAAGCGGCCTTCATAGACTTGGCCTACGAATGATAAGGATGTGAGGTATTGCCTCAGGAATGGCTTTATTACCGGCATTCCTTTTTTTGAATGTAAACCTTTGCCTGTGATAAAAAGAATTTTTGTATAACCTTTGCGCATGCAATCGTGCAAAAATGCATCTGTCATGTATTTTATATTACTTTCGTTCAAAATTCCTCTGTTGTGAAAATCAAACTCTGCCTGCGGTTTACTCAAATTTTCGTATTTGTTCATAGGGATATTATATCATGTATTTTTGAGTTTGATTATTGGTTCTTATAATTATAGAATGACAACGCTGAAAAACAAATATGGTAAAAAAAGATACAAAAATGAGTGAAGTGAAAATCGGAGAGGCAAAAAAAGCCTCTTCCGAGGTTTTTGATGAAAGCGCAAAAGTGGTGCATGTTGTTTCAGGTGGAGAAGAAAAATGCGCATCGGATAGCGGATGTTGTGGAGTAAAAAGAAGATTTTTTTCTTTGAGAAATATTTTCTTTTTTATAGTTGTCGGACTTTTTATCGCTCAATATGCGCAATTCCAGACAACAATCGGCAATCTTTCGTTTTTGCAAACCCATGATGATTCACTTATCACTGAGGTTGGACAGCTAAAAGGAATTCTTACTAAAATCGGTGGAGATTTAAATCAAGTGCGCGAATATATAGGAATGCCCGTCACGGATTATGATTCGTCCGAAGATATAATTGACTTATCCAACGATGAGAGCAAAAACACGAACAGGCTTCAGTTAGCCCTTTTCCAATATGTCGATTATCTCTCAAAAAAAGAGAGTACGGATACAAATCTTGCATTAAATAAATCTTTTCTTGAAAAAATAAATACCAGTGCGGCGCTTATTTCCGCGATGAATACTTATGGTCTTTCATTTTCAAAGCTTAATGATTATGAAACTGCAATTACTTTATCTTTAGCGTATCAAGGACAAACGCCTCTCGAATTCCCGGCAGTATTTTTCTATATTTCAAAAGAAGACGGCAAACTTCTACGAAAAACTATTTTAGATAAAAAAGAAGTTTCTTATAAAAATTCAGACGAATTCTTCACCGATCTTGTGAATTTCATCAATGCAAACGGCTCTGGATGGAAAACAACTTTGGATAGCATCAATAAATCAAGAACGGCTATAGAAAGCACTGCGAACAGCGAGAGCATGCAGGCAAAACTGGCTGAGCTAAAGATAAAAATCGACAATGCTCCAACGGAAAAAGATTTCAAATATACTTATTCCGTTACTAATATGACGAGTGATTCCATAGGAGAAATCGCAATTGATTTCAAAACTTTAGAAGTTTCTTTGGTTAATAAAGAGGATAATTCTTCGACCATAACTTCTGATGTAAAAACTGAGCTTCTTCCTTTTATCGGAAAATTGGATACGCGCACTTCGATAGAGAAAAAAGCAAAACAAGTGCTTGAAGATATGAAAAACACACTTACGGATAAAGGATTCACTCTTGCCCTAAGAACAGCCGGACTAAAAATTTCCGAGCCTCGTGAAGACGAGGACAGATATTATTTTGACCTTATGACAACTGCCGGAAAAGTGCTTAGCGCAATCGTTGTTGAGAAAACTACCGGGGTTGTAAACATAGTTGCACCGGATGGCACAAATTCTGAAAATCTTCTTTTCTTTGAGCCTGATTCTAAAAAAAAAACTCTAGAGATTCCTAAGGATCTTTCTTCTTATGCAGGTAAAACTTTTAATACCGATAAAACCTTTAATGTCCTTATTGCCGGCAAAAATGGCAGTTTGACCGACACGATGATATTTTCACATCTGGATGAATCCACTAAAGAAATTAAAATGATAAGTATCCCTCGGGATCTTTTTTATAATAACCGCAAAATCAATGCGTATTCGTATATGTATGGGATGCCTGAGCTAAAAAGTCTCATCAGTAAGCTGACTGGATATAAACTCGACAAATATATTGTTATAGATATGTATGCTTTTATTGATGTGATTGATTTGATTGGAGGTGTTGATATTCATTTGGACAAGGCTGTGGTGGATCCAACTTATAAAACTATCGACAATGGAAAAGTCGGGACTCTTCACTATGAACCTGGGGATTATCATTTGGGAGGGAAAGAATCTTTGCGTCTAGCGCGAAGCAGACATACGACTTCCGATTTTGCTCGAGCGGAAAGACAACAAATGATTCTTGAAGCGATTCAGGAAAAAGCACAGAATTTTGGTTTTGGTGATGCTGATACTGTTTATCAAATCGCGAAAGCGGTGCTCGGAAAAACAGAAACGGATATTACTCTTGATGAGGCAATAAAATATTATTTCAAATATCAGAATTATAAGATCGTTTCAAATGATGTGATGTCATCCGGAAATATTTTCTTTGTACCTCCGTACATCACAAAAGAAGATTGTGCGACGACCGTAGAGGGAGGCGGTTCAAACTCTTGTGAAGGTGAAAACCATGCATATACCCTACTACCTCTAGATGAAAATTGGGATTTGATTAAATGGTTTTTCCAACAGCATTTCGAAGGTAATGATTGAGTTTTAGTCAGTTTTTTGCTATAATTATACTATAGATTATATATTTTTATAGATATGGCTGATTCAACTGGAAAACCAGAGGCCAAAGTAGGTAAACCTTCGGAACCTGATGTCTTAGCTGAAGGGGCTGAAGGCACAGAGAGGAATGCTGTTGATGCGCTTGGAATAGCAGAAGTGTTTGCCTCTTTCACAGAAGCTTTTAAGGCAAGTGATGCGGCAAGAGAGAAAGCAGGTGAAAAACCTACACATAAGCCTGTTGTGATTGGAGATGTTGAAATGCCTGATCCGCAAGCGGCTTTGAAAAATTTGGGAGAAGCTTTGAATTTACTTCCTGCTTTTATGAAACCTGATTTGAAATATGCATCTTTCAAATCTCTGCCTGGACAGAAAGTAGGAGAATCCACTGCTGAAGGCGCAAAAATCGATCCGATAATGCTACTTCATCCTGCGTGTAGACTTGCGCATGTGATTGCACACGAAACCGCTCATAATAAAAATAATGTCCCAAATGAGGGACTTGTTGAAGGATATTTGAGAGCTATCGGAGTTGTTGAAGATGGAGAAGATGGGCCGAAAACGACAGTAAAATATGATAAAGCTTTGGCAGGTTTTTTTGAATTTCTTAAAAAAATGTCAAAAGAAGGTGATTCTAATACGATAGCAGTTGAAGTTTACAATCTTTATTATAAAGGCGAGTATGGAAAAATTTATGACATGTATAATAAGCTGCATGTAGAAAAGCTTTCTCCTGCAGAACAAAATGATGCTGTAAAATTCTTCTGGGAAGTATTTCCGGAGCTTGAATATGACAAGAAAGCGCAGACTCAACATAAGCCTTTTCCGCAGTTTGTTAATCCGAAGTTTGAGCCAAAAGCATAGTGTGCTAGAATTCTTTGGCTATGCAATTCAAAAAAGGACAATTAGTTGAGATTGAGATTTCTTCAATCGCTTTTGGTGGCAAAGGTGTCGGGAAATATGAAGGCATAACTTGTTTTGTCGAAAACACTATGCGAGGAGATAAAGTTACTGCGAGTTTGACGAAAATAAAATCGAATTTTCTGGAGGCGAAACTCGTAGAAATAATTTCTCCATCAAAAGAGAGATGCACGCCAAAGTGTAAATATTTTGGAACTTGCGGAGGATGCCAACTGCAGTTTATGCCGTATGAACAACAACTTGAGCTGAAAGAACAGCAGGTAAAAGATGCTTTTGACCGAATCGGAAAAATCAAAAATGTAAATTTTTCAAAAATTATCGGAAGTAAAAACACCTATTATTATCGCAATAAAATGGAGTTTTCTTTTGGATATGATGCCAACATGAAATTTGCTTTAGGAATGCATTTGCCAAATAGAAGATTCGATATTTTGGATCTGCATGAATGCCATCTTGAGTCTGAATTTTCTTCAAAAATTTTGAATAAAACCCGTGATTTTTTTGTTAAAACCGGATTTGAATCTTTCAAATACAATGATGGATCCGGATTTTTGAAAGCCTTGTATATTCGCGAAGGAAAGCGCACGAATGAGGTCATGATAAATCTTGTTACTTCAGATAATTTGCCGAATGATGCGGAAAAAATCATGAAAGAATATGCCGACCTTTTATCTTCCGATGAACTAAAAGATACGGATAAAAAAATTACTTCAATTTATTGGACGATGATTATCGCAAAAAAAGGTGTCAGAAAAACTTCAAAAGAATTTTTACTTTATGGGAAAAAATCTCTCACAGAAAAAATGATTCTTGAAAATGGAAATGAAATGGTTTTTGAAATTTTGCCGCAGGCATTTTTCCAAGTGAACACTTTTCAAGCGGAAGTTTTGTATAGTCAGGTCGCGAGAATGGCCTCAGATAAGCCACAAAAAGCTATCTTTGATTTGTTTTGCGGAACAGGAACAATAGGTCTTTTTCTCGCAAAACATGCCGAGCAAGTTTTTGGAATTGAGCTTGTAGAAGATGCTGTGAAAGTTGCCAGAGAAAATGCTCTAAAAAATAAAGTTTTTAATATAGATTTTTTTGCCGGAGATGTTGATAAACTTTTGAAAGATTTGAAAGAGCCTCCTTCTCTTATTGTTATAGATCCGCCAAGAATCGGCATCACTGAAAAAACTGCAAAATTAATAAATGATTTTTCCCCACATCAATTAATCTATGTTTCTTGCAATCCCGCGACGCTCGCCCGCGACTGTGCATGGCTGATTGAATATGGATATAGAATAAAAGAAGTACAGCCTGTGGATATGTTTCCACACACTTATCATATTGAATGCGTGGCTTTATTAGAGCGGTAAACTACATCATGTCAATTCTTTTCCTTGGCAATAGTGCGTGTTTTCAAATATGATTTATAAAGCATTTAATTTTATCTATATGAAAAATTTTCAAAAACTCATTTTCTCTCTTTTAAGTTTTGTGATTTTCTCCTCTTTTTTGGGAATGTCCGCCAGTGCCGCGGTTTTTAATACCGGCGAAAATTTGTTCATCAATGAAAATGTTTTGGATGATGCTTATTTTGTTGCCGGAAGTGCTGACGTGAAAGGAGATATTTTCGGAGATGCATATATTGCAGGCGGAAATGTCGTGATTAGTGGGAATATTCAGGAAGATCTTGTTATAGTGGGAGGTAAGGTAAATATTGTCGGAAATGTTGGTGGAGATGTCCGTGTTCTTGGCGGACAGGTTAGTGTTTTTGGGAATATTGGAGATGATTTGGTTGTAGCGGGAGGACAAGTTGATGTTGGGAAAAATTCTATTATTGGCGGAAGTCTCGTGGCCAGTGCTGGGCTTATCACCGTTGACGGAGAAGTGAAAGAAGATCTTCGGGGAATCATGGGCACTTTGGTATTAAATGGAAATATTGGCAGGGATGTAGATATCGTTGTTCAAGATGATATTTCTATTTCCTACAGCGCAAAAGTCGCAGGAAATTTCAGTTATTCTTCTTTAATTGAATCAAAAATTCCGAAGAATGTTGTTTCAGGAAAAGTGACATTTAATCAATCAGAGAAAAAAGAAAATTCCGGAAACATCAATAGTGACCTTGTTATGAATAAACTTCTTAGCTATGTTTCCGCATTGATTGTTTTGGCTCTATTCTGCGCTTTCTTCAAAAATTATATGGTAAAAGCTTCCGAATTTGCTAAGCAAAATGTTTTAAAATCTATGGGGATCGGGGTTTTAGCGCTGATTTCTTGTTTTATGGGAGGTGTGCTTTTGATGTTCACTCTTGTGGGAATTCCTTTCGGGATGATTGCTTTTGTCGCCGGACTTATTATGATTTATTTTGGCAAAATTTTTGCGGCGGTTTGGCTTGGCGGATATTTTGGAAAATTTGCAGGGAATAAAAAACTCAATGAATTTACTTTGTTTATGTGGTGCGCTTTGGGGCTTTTGGCTTATTATGTTGTCGGCGTTATCCCTTTTGTCGGATGGCTTACAAATGCAGGAGCGGCACTTGTTGGAATAGGTATGATTGTTTACATGAAAATAGACTATTTCAAAATCTTAAAGGCTAAGAAATTGATATAGTTTTATTTAAGCTTTTTTAAATAATCCAATGCGTCTTTTGTAGTTTTGAGTTTTCCCTCAAGTTGTTTTTCTCGTATTTCCATGAGGATTTCTCCGACTCTCTCCCCTGCCGGAATTTTCAATTCTTCCATTATTTCTTCTCCGCTGATGAGTTTTTTTGGGAGAAGTTTTAAGTGTGCAATTTCGTGTTTATATAATTTTTTGATTTTTTCATATTCCGTTAAATCGAGTGGTAATATTCCTCTGCAATCAGCACGAAAAACTTCCAGTAAGTCTTCGAATTCCGGAAGCAAAAACCAATGTCTGCGACGAGAATCTGGCATTTCCAAAAGAGGAATTACCATCATGTGATGACAAACAAGCCACTCGACTCGGTTTATTGTTTTAAGTGGAAAATTTAATCTTTTTAATATTTTTTTCGATATATCCGCGCCAACTTCCTGATGTCCTTCGTATTTTATTCTATCATCTTTTATTTCAAATGTGTCGTATTTTCCAATGTCGTGTAAAAAAACTGCCCATTTTAGCGCTACAGTAGGGGGATTTTCAGGAAGTGGATTTGGATCACCTTCCTCCTCCGTCAAAGAATTCAGAGCTTTTATCGAATGATCCCAAACGTCTCCTTCCATGTGATATTGCAATGGTTGAGCCAATCCTTTGAGTTTGCAAAGTTCCGGAATCAGAATTTCCAAAGCACCTATTTCAAAAAGTTCTTCAAATGCGCGACCTGAATTTGCCCCCATTATCATTTTGTTTAATTCATCGGAAATTCTTTCGATCGAAATATTTTTTATCAAATGAACATGCTTTTTTATAGCCTGATAAGTGTCCGGAGCGTACTGCATATCTAGTGCATTTCTAAAACGTACCGCACGCAAAATCCTCAAATTGTCTTCCAAAATTCTTTGTTCCGGATCACCAATAAATTTCACTAACTTTTCTTTTAAATCTTCCTGTCCGTTTATGTAATCCATTATTTTATCCTCTGTGGGATCATAAAAAAGTCCGTTGATGGTAAAGTCACGACGAAATGCATCTTCTTTTGCGTCTGTAAAAATTACCGCATCTGGACGACGTCCGTCGCTATATCCACTGTCAGATCTGAACGTGGCAATTTCAAAATGGTGTCCGTTTTTTATCGCCAGAATCACTCCGAATTTTTTCCCTACCGGAATCGTATGTTCAAGCAAGTCCTCTATTTCCTCAGGTTTTGCGGAAGTTACGATGTCAAAATCCTTGGGCTCTATTCCAATCAGCATATCCCGAACACATCCCCCCGCCCAATAAGCTTCATGGCCGGCTTTTTTCAAAATTGCGATAATTTCGATTGAGGTAGACTTCATCTAAGTAATTATACCTTATTTCCTTGTCTTTTTCGAGGTTTCTTGTAGACTCAATCTCCAGTAATAAAATTATTATGGCACGTGATAATATATCCGGGCTTACATATCTGACAATAGGTGATGAACCGGCGTTGATTGAACGCGACCTTGCTGAAAGAGCTATTATTATTGTTGCCGATATTGTGAGATTGAATCCTTCTCTGATTGACAATGTTTCTCATGTAGTAAAGGACAGAGTTGATCAAATACTTAGACAAGGATGTAAATTTTCGGCCCACGTAGCTAAGGGGGGCAATGGTAGATCAAAAGACCTCACTTCTTCCCTTGTGTCTGCCGCCGGAACAAGCTGTCAGGACTTGGAATTGGAGGGGCATTTGAATAGAGTGGGGGTTGTTAGCTACAACATTGCCAATGTAATGGGCATGGATAATCCTGCCAAAAATAGAGTAAGACTGGGTGCTCGCCTACATGATCTTGGAAAATTAGATCGAGAGATGCATCGTATTATGGGCGAGGAGAATATTCTTTCCTCTGAAAGAAAGGCTAAAATCAGGCTTCATCCACAAATTGGTGCACGTGTTGCCGAATATTTTGAATTTCCAGAGGAAATTACCAATTTTATATTAAAACACCATTTTAGGGCTGATGGAAGCGGATATCCTAATCAAAATGGAGCTATTCTCACTCCTGAAGTTGGGATTTTAGGGGTTGCCGATGCCCTTGATTCCATGATTAAACCAAGACCCGGAAAAGAAATAAAGAATATACCTGAAGCTCTTCAAGAAATTCGAGATGGCAGTGGTGGGCATTTCCATCCGGAAGCAGTTCAGGCTTTGTCCAAAGTTGCTATACAGTCTATATATAGATAAAATGCTTCCATGAAGATACTTGGAATAGAAACATCATGTGACGAAACTTCCGTTGCTATAGTTAAGGACGGACGAAAAGTTTTGGCAAATGTGATTTATTCACAGATCCCTTTGCATGCTTTAACTGGCGGTGTTGTGCCGGAAGTTGCGGCGAGAGAACATGTTATCAAAATGGTGCCTGTTCTTGATGAGGCGTTAAAAAAGGCAAAATGTGGCTGGGATGATATTGATGCAATTGCGATTACTCAAGGACCGGGGCTTATCAGCTCTTTGATTATCGGTACGCAGACTGCAAATGTTATTTCTTTCGTAAAAAACAAACCTCTTATTCCTGTTCAACATATTGTCGGACATATTTATTCGAATTGGCTTTATGGGCCTGACTCAAGTGATAGTGAAATTTATGAAATTTCTTTGCCTGCACTTGTTTTGACAGTTTCCGGCGGACATAATGATATGATTTTGATGAAAGCTCATAATAAATTTAAAGTTTTGGGAGAAACTTTGGATGATGCGGCGGGAGAGGCTTTTGATAAAGTGGCTAGGATTTTGGGATTAGGTTATCCCGGAGGGCCTGCGATTTCGAAAAAGGCTGTAGATGGAGATGCAACGCGTTTCAAGCTACCACGATCTTTTCTCGAAAAAGGTAGTTTGAATTTTAGTTTTTCAGGACTCAAAACTGCCGTCATTAGAGAAATCAGAAAATATGTTACAGAAAATAATATGAAGGATGAATCTGAACTTGATGAACAGTTTAAGGCCGATATGTCTGCGGCTTTTCAAGAAGCCGTTACAGATGTTTTTGTCCAAAAAATGTTGGAAGCTTTGAATCAGTATCCAAAAATTAAAGAAGTTATGATTGCCGGCGGAGTTTCCGCGAACACAAGAATCCGAAATGCGCTTACAGAAGCCCTTCCTGCGGATGTAAAATTTAGATTTCCTAAGGCTATCTCTTATTGCACTGACAATGCCGCTATGATTGCGGCGGCGGGATATTACTTATATAAACTGCATCCAAAAAAATATAAACCTGCGACAAATATCGTGCCCACCACGTCGTTTGAAATTTATTGATATATTCCCCATTGAAAGATTAATAAATTGTGTTAAGATGAAAGACAGCTATTCGCTAATTTTTTATTTATGTCTAAACCTGAGGAAATCCAAAAGAAAAAATATGAACCGTTCCAGAATCCAAAGGGAGTGCATGACATTTTGCCTGCAGATCAGGAATTTTATACATATATCAAAAAAGTTGTTAGACATAGGGCTAGACAAGCCGGTTTTAGGCGTATAACCACACCAATTTTTGAATTTGCGGAGGTTTTTAACAGGAGTATTGGTGCAGGAAGCGATATCGTTTCAAAAGAAATGTATGTTTTCGAAGACAAAAAAGGCAGAAGCCTTGCTCTTAAGCCTGAGAGTACTGCGCCAGTGGTGAGAAGTTACATTCAGAATAATATGAATCAATGGCCTCAACCTGTGCTTTTGTTCTATATTGAGCCACATTTTAGATATGACCGTCCTCAAAAAGGAAGATATAGACAGTTTTGGCAGTTTGGGTTTGAAATTATCGGAGAGAGCGATCCTGCTCTTGATGCTCAGCTTATTCAATTGGCAATAAAAATTCACGGAGATCTCGGAATCGCAGATTTTTTCTCTTTGCAATTAAACACAATCGGTACACCGGAAGCCAGAAAAAAATATTCCGGAATTTTGCAGGATTATTATGCCGGGAAAGAAAGATCTCTTTGTGAAGATTGTAAAGTTCGACTTGGAATAAATCCTTTGAGACTTCTTGATTGCAAGGCTGAGGACTGCCAAATTTTGGCACAAATGGCTCCACAAATGAGAGATTATCTTGATAAAGAATCTCTTGAATTTCACGAAGAATTAAAAGGATATCTTGATGAAATAGAAATTCCTTATGTAGAAAATCAAAGACTTGTTCGCGGACTTGATTACTATTCAAAAACAGTTTTTGAATTTTGGGACAAAGAGGAAGGAGCGCAAAATGCTGTTGGTGGTGGAGGACGATATGACGGACTTATCGAGCTTATGGGTGGACAGCCTACTCCTGCCGTCGGATATGCGGCAGGAATTGAAAGAATTATTGCAAATATGAAGCGTGAAAAGATTCGTGTTCCTTCAAAAGATGAACTACATGTTTTTGTCGCTCAACTAGGAAATGAGGCAAAGAAAAAATGTCTTAATTTGATAGATGATATGCGTGAAGCGGGAATCAAAACCATGGGAGCGCTTGGGAAAGGATCTATCAATATTCAGCTTAGAATAGCCGATAAGTTCAAAGTTCCTTACTCCGTTATAATTGGAATTACTGAGGTTCGTGAAGGAGTTGCGATAATCAGAGATATGAAAAAAGGAGTTCAGGAAACTGTAAAAATGGATAAGGTTGTTCCAAAACTTGTTAAGCTTATCGGAGAAAAAAATCTTGATAGATATACGCCAGGAGAACTTCTCTATTCTTAATATTCTCGTTTTTTGTAACTGTCGCGGTTGAATTGCGTTTTATTTGGTGTATATTTAGTTTAAATAAAAGTTTCCTATGAAAAAGTTTTTAGTTTTAATTTCTCTATTTTTATTTTCTGCCAATGTTGTTTTTGCAACTGATTTTCCCGATGTTCCTAGCGACAATGAACATTCTGTCGCAATAAAATATCTTGTCGATAAGGGTATAATCAATGGTTATGAAAATGGCACGTTTAAGCCGAATGATCTCGTGAATCGTGCTGAAGCCACAAAAATGATAGTGAAAGCTTTCAATGTCCCTTATGACAAAACATTTGAGGAGACTTTTCCCGACGTGAAGGAAGACGCATGGTTTTTTTCTTTTGTAATGGCCAGTAAGGAAGCCGGCCTTCTTATAGGATATGAAGATGGAAAATTCAAACCTGCAAATAATATAAATCTTGCCGAGACATTAAAAATTATTGAAATTGCAGGTAATGCAAAAGTGCCGGAGAGTGTTGATAACGGCGTTTTTCTTGATACTCCAAAAGATGCTTGGTATGCGGTTTATGCGCTTTACGCAAGGGATCACAATATAGTTCTTTCAGATGATTACGGGAATCTTCATGCCGAACAACCGATGACTCGTCAGGCTTTTGCAGAAGTCGTTTATCGCATGATGATTGTTTCTGAAAAAAATGGAGAATCTTTTCCTCTCTATATAAATTGGCCTACTTTTGTGGGAAAGGATATTCCCTTCCAAATAAAATATGATGATAAAACATGGCCTGCTATTGAGAATAAAAATGAAGTTATTTTTTATGTAGCGGACAAAGAATTTTTACAATTTTCTCCAATGAAAGTTTATCCTAATTCCGGCAAAGTTTCGGTGACTTTGGATAATAATGAAGCAAAGGTTGCAAATGATTTGTATTTTGCTAATTTGAAACTTGCTTTTCCTAGTGCTGAATATACCGAGTTTAAACTTCATGGCCTTTCGGCAATGGAAATTTTGTATCCTAAAGCAAGGACTGTAGATTGGTATGTATACTTGGATAGTGGAAAAGTTTTAGTTGTTTATACTGAATTCGGTGGAGGAGTTTTGGGATTCAAATTGCAACAATATATCAAAGCAATGTTGGCAACTTTTGAATATAAAGCTTTGGCATCTGGAGACACGACTGATTATACTAAAGTTTTGGACGAAATTTATTCCAAAATTTTGGTGGAAGGAAAGGGCATGAGTATGCTAAATAAGCTTGCTGATAAAACGATTATAGAAACTGATTCCATCGGAGTCGGAACGGGTCCAGTGGACTACTATTATAGTGAGGCTATTAATAAAACTTTCAAATATGAGAGGAATAGTGATACTATTTTGGACAAGAGGGATGGGAAA
>Ga0210044_10008816_pt1 | contig 12459 bp, 15 predicted proteins | sample CryGey13umfilter_2_FD_183959 | JGI IMG/M metagenome (GOLD analysis project Ga0210044, IMG submission 183959) | Groundwater microbial communities from aquifer in Utah, USA - Crystal Geyser 4/9/14 3 um filter (SPAdes) (version 2) | ecosystem: Environmental > Aquatic > Deep subsurface >... | reverse complement strand
TTTAGGAAAGATATATCGCCCGAAAAATTCAAACTAACATGTTTTTGTCCGTATTTTGATTTGAGTTCTTTAAGTGAACCGCTAAGCAAAACTTTTCCTTGATCTATCATTGTAATATGATCGCACAACCTTTCTGCAAAATCCATCAGGTGAGTTGAAAAAATAATTACTCGCCCCTGTCTCTTTAAATCTAGTATTATTTCTTTTAATAAATTTGTATTGATTGGATCGAGACCGGAAAATGGTTCGTCCAAAATAATAAATTCCGGATCGTGCAATATGGTGGCAATGAACTGCACCTTCTGCTGATTCCCTTTCGAGAGGTCTTCAATTTTACTAAGTTTTCTATCGGCAAGTTCAAATTTTTCTAAATACTCAACAGCTTTTCTTTCAACCGATTTGCCAGATTTACCTTTAAGTTCGGCAAAGTATAAAAGTGTATCGAGCACTTTCATCTTTTTATATAATCCTCTTTCTTCAGGTAAATAGCCCACTTTATCTTTAAAGGCGGCGGTAACTTTTTCGCCTCTTAAAAATACTTCGCCTGCATCCGGCAAATAGATGTTCATCATCATCCGGATAGTGGTCGTTTTGCCGGCGCCGTTTCTTCCTATCAATCCGAAAATTGAACCTTCCGGCACGCCAAACGAAACATCATCAACTGCTTTAACGATGCCGAATGATTTGCAAAGGTTTTTAACTTCTAACGCATTCATGCAACTCCCAAAAGAAATGAATAGATAAATTTTTTGTAAAGATATTATAAAAGTTATAAAGTATTAAACCGGCAATCAAATTTATTGCCCATTTATCAATATAAAATAAAAAACCCGATGACCTGGCGGTCATCGGGGCTAACTTTTTACCATCAAAGGGCAGGGGAGAACCCTTTGAACAAGTCACTATAAAGATAATTTTACTTTAGCGAATTGTCAAGCAATTGTAAAAAACATTATTTGTCTTTTTATAAGATTGCAGACTTTTTTCGTAAACTCGGTTTAAAAATGACTATTCAGTAAAGTCATTGTCCGTTAATTAACGGATTAGCTAACGGATTTGGGAGCGAAGCAATCTACCACAATGAAAGATTGCTTCTCTCGAAGACTCGTTCGCAATGACAGAATTAAACTTTTTAGAGTGAACTCAATTATAAAAGATGCATTAAAAAGCTCATCAAAATACCGGCTGCAACGGCAGAGCCGATTACACCGGCTACATTAGGAGCCATCGCATGCATCAAAAGATAATTTGTGGGATCATCCTTTAGTCCTATTGTTTGAACTACACGCGCGCTATCGGGTACTGCTGAAACACCGGCAGCGCCAATGAGAGGATTAATTAAATTATCTTTGCTCAAAAATAAATTCATAAATTTTGCAAACATAACACCTCCCGCTGTAGCAACTGCAAATGAGAGGGCGCCAAGAATAAATATCATAATTGATTGCGGCGTTAAAAATATAGTTGCCTGTGTTGAAGCGCCAACGGAAACACCGAGAAGAATAGTCACAATATCTATTAATGAATTTTTTGCTGTATCGCCAAGCCGTTTCGTAACGCCGGATTCTTTCAAAAGATTTCCGAAGAACAACATCCCGAGTAGTGGAAGAGCGCCCGGTGAAATAAAAGTCGTCAGTAAAAAACCAATTATTGGGAAAAGGATTTTTTCTAAATGTGAAACTGAACGTGAAGGCTTCATCCTTATTTTGCGTTCTGATTTTGTTGTTAACAACTTCATTATCGGAGGCTGAATTACAGGTACGAGCGCCATGTATGAATATGCTGCGATAGCTATCGGACCAATTAATTCCGGTGCTAGCTTGGATGCTAAAAAGATTGCGGTTGGTCCATCTGCGCCGCCAATAATGCCGATTGCTGCTGCTTGCGGCTGCGTAAAACCAAGCGCAAGCGCGCCGATAAAAGTTGCAAAGATACCAACCTGTGCGGCTGCGCCAAGAAGCATAAGTTTTGGATTGGAGAGCAATGCAGAAAAATCAGTCATCGCGCCGATACCAAGAAATATTAGCGGCGGATAAATACCTTTCAGAACACCGTAATAAAGATAATTCATTACGCTACCCGATTCATAAATGCCAATCTGTAATCCTACATTTTCTATGAAAGGAACATTGCCGATGAGTATACCGAACCCGATCGGAACTAACAGAAGTGGTTCGTAATCTTTTTTAATTGCGAGGTAAATAAAAACCAAACCAATCGTAATCATTATTAGATGACCTGGAGTTGCATTAGCAAAACCGGTGAAGTTAAGAAATTGATTTATCCCTTCCATCAATTCCCTCCGATTTCAACCAGCACATCACCTTCAAGCACTGAATCACCGACATTAATCTTTAAAGCTGTTATAGTCCCTTCTTTATGTGCGTTGATGTTGTTCTCCATTTTCATCGCTTCCATAACAAGGAGATTATCACCCACCTTTACAAAATCACCTACCTTTTTATTGATTGACAGGATTGTTCCGGGCAGCGGAGCTTTAACGTTTGCCGCTCCTTTTTTCTCTGCAGGTTTACTAGTTTTTGCTCTATCCGTCTCTCCGGTAGGTTCTACAGTTTTGCGAATTAATTTCGGAGTTTTTATGGTTTTTACTTCTTGTTGAATTTCTACTTTGTATGTTGAACCATTTACATCTATCTCGGCAATATTATCTTCGAGGCTCAGCACTTCAACGTCGTAAGTGTTGCCGTGGATAGTGAATTTATATTTTCTCATTTTAATTCCGTTATTTATTTCCTTTGTAATTGTCTTATTCCGTAGATTTTAGAACTCCACGGGGAATATGGTCTCTGTACTTTTTTTATAGTTAGGATAGTATTTTCAAAGTCATGGGCTTCTTCAAAATAAAGATGAAGCGCCATCGAGATAGCGGCATTAACTTCACCGGAAATATCAAGATTTTCCTTTTGCATCTGCCCTGCGAGTCCTGAAGCTTCTAATTTTTTTCTTGTTCGAGATATAAGAATTTTACTGACCTGTGCTATTGCAAGGTACAAAACCAATAGCGCCGTAAATACCACCACATAACCAATAACTGTAATAAGTATCCCATTGCCCTTAACTATATTGTCTAAACTAAAAGTTAGTTCATCAAAGTTATCGGGGCTGTTAATTGCAGTTGCCGCCGTGTCTATTGCCGTTTTTATACTGTCGGCTATTTGAAGAGTATCAATCATTTCGCCTCCTTATAACGGTATATTAGAATGTTTTTTAGGCGGATTAGATACTTTTTTTGTTGCCAGCATCTGTAGCGCCCGAATGATGCGGAACCTTGAGTTTCGTGGCTCGATAACATCGTCAAGATAACCATATTTTGCAGCCACGTATGGGTTGGCAAATTTGTGGCGGTATTCTTCTTCTTTCTGCTTTGTGAACTCTGCTCTTTTTGCCGGATCTTCCATCGCAGATAATTCTTTGCTATGCAGAACTTCAATAGCGCCTTTAGGTCCCATTACTGCAATTTCAGCCATCGGCCAGGCGTAGTTAATATCGCCCCGTAAGTGTTTCGAACTCATTACATCATATGCGCCGCCGTATGCTTTACGTAGAATCACAGTTACTTTTGGCACAGTAGCTTCGCCGTAGGCAAAAAGTAATTTTGCTCCGTGAATAATGATTCCGCCATATTCTTGCGCAGTGCCGGGGAGAAAACCGGGAACGTCAACAAGAGTTACGATAGGAATATTAAATGCGTCAAGAAAGCGGACGAAGCGCGCAGCTTTACGTGATGCGTTAATATCGAGCACACCGGCAAGATAACTCGGCTGGTTAGCTACAATGCCCACAGGCATGCCATTAAATTTTGCAAAACCGGTGATTATGTTAGGCGCATACAACCTTTGTACTTCGAGGAACTCACCGTAATCAACAGTTGCATGGATAACATCTTTTACATCGTATGGTTTATTCGGGTTTTCAGGAATAATTTCATTTAATGAATCTTCTAATCTGTCTATAGGATCATCGCAAGGATAGACCGGCGGATCTTCGAGATTGTTTTGCGGCATATAGGAAAGTAATTTCCTTATTAGTTGAATTCCTTCCTGTTCGTCTTCGGCAATAAAATGAGCCACACCCGATTTAGTAGCGTGTATCGAAGCGCCGCCTAGTTCCTCATCCGTAACATCTTCGCCTGTTACTGTCTTTACAACTTTAGGTCCGGTAACAAACATGTAGCTTGTATCTTTAGACATTATGTTAAAGTCCGTCAATGCGGGTGAATAAACAGCTCCGCCAGCGCAAGGACCGAATATAGCAGATATTTGAGGTACAACACCGGAAGCTAAAATATTTCGCTGAAAAATATCGGCGTAACCACCGAGAGATTTTACGCCTTCCTGTATTCGTGCGCCACCGCTGTCATTAATTCCGATTAGCGGTGCACCGACTATCATTGCCTTGTCCATAACTTTACAAATTTTTTCAGCATACATTTCTGATAACGAGCCGCCGAAAATTGTAAAGTCCTGTGAAAAAATATAAACTAATCTTCCGTCAATTGTTCCATAACCAGTAACTACGCCGTCTGAAAGATATGCTTGCTTATCTAATCCAAAGTCTATACATCTATGCGAAACGAACATATCGAATTCCTCAAAACTTCCTTCATCAAGAAGAAGTTCAATTCTTTCGCGCGCAGTTAGTTTCCCTTTTTTGTGCTGTGCTTCAATTCTTTTTTCGCCGCCGCCAAGCCTTGCCTGATTACGCAGCGCCATTAGTTCTTTAATTTTATTTTGTATTTCCATTTTTTGCCTTAATACATTTAGTGATTGGTTGAAATTAACAACCTTCTATTATTTTGGTTTTTCGCAAAACTCGGTCAACACTCCGCCCGTAGATTTTGGGTGAAGGAATGCAATGTGCAATCCTTCTGCGCCGGGACGCGGCACTTCGTCGATCAATTTTACTCCCTTCAATTTTATCTCATGTAAAGAAACAGGTAGGTCCTTAACTGCAAAAGCAAGATGATGAATTCCTTCACCTTTCTTTTCAATGAACTTGCCAATCGGTCCTTCGGGATTGGTGGCTTCGAGCAATTCTAATTTTGTTTGTCCCACCATAAAGAAAGCAGTTTTTACTTTTTGATCCAGCACTTCTTCAATTCTGTAACATTTTAAATTAAGTACGTCTTCATAATATTTTATTGCCTCATCAAGATTTTTGACTGCAATTCCAATATGTTCGATGTGTGTTATTTCCATTGTTAATCTTTCTCAAATTATGATTAAATAACCACGTGCTCTTTATACTCGCCAAAAACTTCTCTCATCGCGTTACTGATTTCTCCTACGCTAGCATAGGCACGAACTGCATCTAATATTAATGGCATTAAATTCTCAGTTCCGCGTGCCGCTGTTTTTAGAGCAGAAAGTTTTTCTTGAACTGCTATATTATTCCTTTCAGCTTTCACTTTACTTAAAAATTTTATCTGTTCTTCCTGAACATTTATATTTATTCTCAGTAAGTCTTTTGGCGATTCTTCTTTTACCTGATACTTGTTAACTCCCACAATTACCTGTTTCCCTTCCTCAATTTCCATTTCGCATTTGTAAGCTGCAGTTTGTATTTCGGTTTGAACATACCCGGCTTCAATTGCTTCAATCATTCCGCCGAATGAATCAATTTTAGTAAGGTATTCCTCTGCTTCCCTTTCTATTCTATCGGTCATCGCTTCAACAAAATATGAGCCGGCAAGAGGATCGATTGTGTTTGCTGCGCCGCTTTCATGGGCTATAATCTGTTGTGTTCGTAATGCAATTCGAACAGATTGTTCAGTTGGTAAAGCAAGCGCTTCATCGCGGGAATTGGTATGAAGGCTTTGCGTGCCGCCAAGAGCAGCAGCTAACGCCTGAATTGTTACTCGTACAATGTTATTATCAACCTGCTGCGCTGTTAAGGTGGAGCCGGCTGTCTGTGTGTGGAAACGAAGCATCATTGAACGGGGATCTTTCGCTCCGAATCTCTCTTTCATAATTTTTGCCCATAGTCTTCTCGCTGCGCGGAATTTTGAAACTTCTTCAAAAAGATCATTATGAGCATTAAAGAAAAATGAAAGACGCTTTGCAAATTCGTCTACATCGAGACCGGCTTTTATAGCTGCTTCAACATAAGCAATACCGTCGGCAAGTGTAAATCCAACTTCCTGCGCAGCTGTCGAGCCGGCTTCGCGAATGTGATATCCAGAAATTGAAATGGTATTCCACTTCGGAACTTCTTTTGCACAGTACTCAAAAATGTTTGTAATTAACCGCATCGAAGGTTTGGGCGGATAAATATAAGTGCCGCGTGCAATGTATTCTTTAAGAATATCGTTTTGAATTGTTCCGCTTATTTTATCTTTGGACACACCTTGTTTTTCGGCGACGGCGATATAAAGCGAAAGCAGCACAGCAGCAGGCGCGTTAATCGTCATTGATGTTGATACTTTATCCAACGGAATTTGATCGAACAAAATTTCCATATCGGCAAGCGTATCAATAGCAACGCCGACTTTACCTACTTCACCATAAGCGAGAGGATCATCGGAATCATAACCAATTTGTGTGGGAAGATCAAAAGCAACGGAAAGACCGGATTGTCCTTGCTCAAGCAGGTAGCGGTATCTTTTGTTAGATTCTTTTGCATTTCCAAAACCGGCATATTGGCGCATAGTCCAAAAACGTCCGCGGTACATAGTAGGTTGAATGCCGCGTGTAAACGGGTACTGTCCGGGGAAACCGATGTTCTTTAAATATTCATCTTGATTAATATCATCCGGTGTGTAAAGTGGTTTTATGGGGGTGAAAGAGACAGTTGTAAATTCGTTTTGACGTTCGGGAGCTTTTTTAAGAAATTTTTTATAAACGTTTTTTTCCCACCCGTCAAATGATTTATTTATTTCTTTTTTATTTTCATCCGATTCCAAAATCATTACTCCTTTTTAAGAGATTAAAAGTTTGCATTATTTGCAAAAAAAGAACATTCTATTTTAAAATGAATTTGCCCGATATAAACAAAGTATGTGCCATGCAAATAAAAGAAAAAAATTGCATTAAATAAAATAGACTTAGTTAAAAATTGAAAGTCAATGATACATACCATCAATTGTGGGAATAGAAAAAAAATCTTCCTAATAGTGAGAAAGGTAAATAGTTAGCAATAAATCATTTGTTTCGAGAAAAGTTTTTAATTTCTACTGACATTTCTATCTATTCATATCTATGATATTTCTGCTGTGCTATTGCATTTGTTATGTTCTTCTTAGGCAATGTTAGGATCGTTGAATAGTATTTTTTATTTTAAAAACAAAACATGAATAATTTATGTTTGCTCTCCGAAAAAAAGAAAAGGTTATTAATAAAATAATAACGATTGATATTCCCGAAAATTTTAGGAATGAAGTTGAGATTATTATCCTTTCCGACGCTGATGAAAAAAAAGGGATGTATTGGAGCGAAGCGGAAATTGCTTTAATGGGATCTATCCCCACGCTTATTAAAGATATTGATAGCGAAGATTATTCGGCATGGTACAATGAAACCCCAAAGGTTTTGAAAACCTTGGAGGTTTGAGCGACAGGAAAAATCGGCTTTTTTGTTTTAAGTTTTGTAAAGAGTAAAAATTATTATTTTTTCTTGGGAATATGAATAAATGGTTTTAGTTTTATTACACCTATTAAACAAAAATCTGATTGTAGTTATATTTGAAATAAATTTGAACCGAACAGAAAAGAATAATTAATGGCAGACAAAGCTTACATAACACCCAAAGTACTTAAATGGGCAAGAGAATCCGCCCGCATGTCTTTGGATGCAGCGGCTGCAAAAGTTTCTAAAAATTCTGACCAGCTTAAGGAATGGGAAGAAGGTATATCTCAACCTACCATCCGGCAGGCAGAAACTTTGGCAAAAGCTTACCGAAGATCTTTTGCTCTTTTTTTCTTACCCGATGTACCCCGTGACTTTAAACCTCTGCAAGATTTTCGCAAGCCAAACGCCAAAGCGCTTAGCACGGCTTCTCTCTTTATTATTCGAGAAATTCAACAAAAGCAAGCCTGGATTAGTGATGTGTACCAAGAAAATAAAGAAAAACATTTACCTTTTGTTGGGAAATATACTATTCATTCAAACCCTTTGGAGGTTGCTAACGATATTTTAAAAACACTTAAAATTTCACCCGGAAATTACACAATCGATAATCCAATAAAAGAATGGATCAACAAAGCCGAAGCTAAAGGAATATTTATTTCACGTACAAGCTTTATTCATTCAAGGTTGTTATTGGATAACGAAGAATTACAGGGTTTTGCAGTTATAGATAAATATGCCCCTTTTGTTTTTGTCAATTCCAACGATTGGAATGCCCCACAACTTTTTACATTAGTGCATGAATTGGCGCATATCTGGATAGCTGAATCGGGTGTCTCAAATGAAATTGAAATTGGCTTGACTAAAAAGGACAACCTTAACCCGGTAGAATTGTTTTGCAATGAAGTTGCCGCGAATGCTCTTATGCCTTTAGCATTAATGGATCAAATTTCTAACACGGTTTATAATTCGTTCAACGATGTTTTCCAAACAGCAAAATTATTTGGCGTTAGCGCTTTTGCTTTATTGGTAAGGGCTTACAATTTAAAGCATATTTCATTTCATAATTACAACAGATTGAAAGCAACAGCAGACCAGGAGTTTAAATATTTTTTACAAAGAGAAGTAGAAAAGAAAGCAAAACAAAAGGAGAAAAAAGGGGGACCTGATTATTATAGACTGCTTGTTAATAAAAATAGTTTTCTTTTTACCCAGGTTGTCCTGGACGCTTTTCGCGGCGGATATATTGAACCAACACAGGCAAGCAGGCTGCTCAATACACAGGTAAATAATTTTTCTAAGCTAAAATGGAATTAGAGATTGAAGAATTAAAAAACAAATTAGTTGTCTATGGCTCTGTTGCAATCAAGCGGAAAATTTACACGATTCGCGGCGAACAAGTTATGCTTGATAGGGACTTGTCCGAGTTGTATCAAGTTAAAGCTATTAGATTAAGAGAACAAGTAAAAAGGAATGTGAAGCGGTTTCCATCTGATTTTATGTTCCAACTTACAGAAGATGAAGCCGGTTTCATGGTATCGCAAAATGCGATACCTTCGAAAAAGCATCTATGAGGCTATTTGCCTTATGTGTTTACAGAGCAAGGTGTTGCAAACCTGGCTAGCGTGCTAAATAGAGATCGAGCGATTGAAGTGAATATCCATATCATGCGCGCCTTCGTTGCAATGCAAAAGTTTTTTATCAATAACGCCCGGCTGTTTCAACGTATTGATACGGTTGAAAGAAAACAACTTAAGTACGAAATGGAAACGGATGAAAAGTTTGAAAAAGTGTTTAACGAAAAATCTCCGACGTTTTGGAAACGTCGGAGGTTTAGGTTTGAAGTATAATATTTCGGTGGTTTGAAAAATAACTGTGGGTTAGATATTTTATAAGCAAAGATTAAAATTATTCTAACCAGTAGAAAGATTTTTATAAAAGAAGGAAGAGTCGCGTTATGGAAAAACAGATAAGCCAACAGCAACATGTAAATGAATTGACAATAGGGGAGCTGAAAACATTAATTTCCGAAACTGTAAAAGAAACAATAGAAGAAGTTATTGAGAATATGGAAGCGCTTGCGAGTAAAAACTTTATCAATTCTGTACATGAAGCAAGAGAAGAATATAAAACCGGAAAGACAACAAAATTAGAAGACTTGTTCAATGTTTGAAATTGTTGTTACCGGAAAAGCTGAAAAAGATTTCAAGAAACTTGATCCTAACACAGGAATGCAAATTGCTAAGAAATTAAAAGAGTATTCGACAAATCCGTTTTTGCATGCTAAGAAACTAACTGATGCAACGTTGGGAACGTATAGATTTAGGATTGGCAATTACCGTGTAATTGCTGACATCGAAGAAAATAAAATTATTGTCCTTAGAGTAGGGCATAGAAAAGATATTTATAATTAAAAGAGAAATTTTTATCGGTTACTAAGTTCTTAAATAATAATAAATAATACGCAGCGTATGCTATGGGCGAAGGAGCCTGTGTTGTTACTAAAGAAGAAAAGATACCGGCTGCCAATTCCGATAGAATTAAAATACCCAACGTGTGCGACAATTTGCATATACGTTGTATCAATGATTTTCAATTTATAGAGGAAATGAATATTCGCTTTACTTGCCAAATTGTTTAGGTTTTTTTTCTTGGGAATATGAATAAATGGGTTTAGTTTTATAATGAAAAGGAACTGATTTGTGCACTTACTGAAAAACTTTTAATAATAATTTTTAACTAACTATGTAAAATTTGGTAGATAGGAATATGTTAAAATGAATCTAAATATTTATAAGGACATTGAAGCGGAGATTAAGCAATATAAGAAGACAAATGATAATGACCTCAGAAACAAAATAATAAAAATGATTAAAGACTTTGAGAAGCAGCTTGATTTGATGAAATTCGATATTAAGTATGTTGAAAGCGAAAGAAAGAACAAAGGCTATGAGAATGAAGGCACGTTTTTCCAGTTAGATGAAAGAAAACCACCAGTAGCTTTTAATACACAAGCACTTACTATCCCACTTCTGATGCACCTTTTTTACAACCACAAGAATCAACTTACTGCAATTGATACGGCTACAAATTTGATGAAAGAACTTTGGGATCAATTAAGGGGAGGAGATTACCAAAAGACTAAAACCGGGCAAACGAGATTTATTGTAAATACAAGGTTTGCATCGCACACACTTAGAAAGTTTGGGTTATTACGTTCGGATGATAAAAGGTTTTATAAAAAATGGGAATTATCATTATATGGTGTTCTTATTGCTGCTGCAATTTATAAAGATGAAAGCTGTACGCAAGATAGATTTTTTCAAGAATTCCAGTTTTGGACGATAATAAGAAAATATAGTGATAAATTAGTTGAACAAAATTATTATAAAAAGATTATTTCAGATTTATTTAGCGATGGATTTAAGGTTCATTATTTTGATCTAGCAGAGAGAAGTTTTATGAAATATATACAACTGGTAGATGACGTGTTAAAAAAAAGCGGGAGAAAAGATAGTACGGTGGATTATAAAATGTTGAAAAATAATTTAAGAGTTATTGACAGTGACAATGAAGTAGCAAAATTGAATGAAGCAATAGAATATGAAGCCCCGGAAGGATTAAAAATCTTTGTACTTGCCAAGGATTTAAGATGAGCAGTTTTGATACAGCATTTGAACAAGTAAAAAAGCTTATAGAAAATTTCAGTGTAAATGAAAAAATGTATCTCGCAAAAGAATACTCTGAGGCAAGAGCAAGAACTGATTTTATTGATAAGTTCTTTAACGCACTTGGGTGGGATGTAAACCATAACGAGCAAATGAATCCTTATGAACAGGAAGTAAGCATAGAAAAAAGTGTAAATGTAGAAGGAAGACAACAGAAGCGTGCGGACTATGCTTTTTATCTAGCTCCAAATTATAGAAAAGATGATGTTAAGTTTTTTGTAGAAGCCAAGAAACCCTCAAAAAGCCTCTCTAATCAAGTTGATTATTTTCAAACTTGCAGATATGGCTGGAGCGCCGGAACTCCATTAGCGATACTTACCGACTTTGAAGAACTCCACATTTTAGACTGCCGTACTCGCCCCGATATTACTACAATCCTTGATACCAAAAGAGATTATTTTCATTACAAAGATTACTTAGACAAAGATAAATTTGCAAAACTTTATTGGCTCTTTTCAAGAGAAGCAGTTGCAAATAACTCTCTGGAAAAATATGTTGAGCAATTGCCAAAACCACGCGGTAAAGCTGTTCAAAAGGGATTGTTTAAAGGCGGATATCAAAGTATCGATGAGGCATTCTTAGAAGAATTAGACGGAATAAGGGACACTCTCGCAAGAGCGTTTAAGAAAAAGAATCCTCATTTGGGAAGTGATGAACTTACCGAAATGACACAAAAAACGATTGACCGGTTAGTGTTCATAAGATTTTTAGAAGATAAGCAGATAGAACCTGAACATTACATAAGTGAGTTTGGAGATTCAAAAAGCGCATGGAAAGATTTTATATATGCTTCGCGAAAGCTTGACGCTAAATACAATGGAATTGTCTTCAAGAAATCCTTTATTAATGAGTTCACTCTAAAAAGGTCATAATAATTTCGCAATAATTTTTATATGAGTAGATTTTTAAATAAATTCCTGAAAACAAAATCACTCATTTAGTAGAAAAAATAATGTTCAAAATTAACACAAGACATACACAATCCAACATCTTTGGATTTACGAATATGGTATCTCCGAAGATGGTAAAAGAACTTCAAGCATCAGAAGAACAGAAATTCTATGAGCTAATCTTCTGCAATATAAAGGAAGAAGACTTTGCTTGTTTATACTCAGAGATAGACAGCCGTCCAAATGTTCCGGTCAATT
>Ga0210044_10008812_pt1 | contig 12461 bp, 3 predicted proteins | sample CryGey13umfilter_2_FD_183959 | JGI IMG/M metagenome (GOLD analysis project Ga0210044, IMG submission 183959) | Groundwater microbial communities from aquifer in Utah, USA - Crystal Geyser 4/9/14 3 um filter (SPAdes) (version 2) | ecosystem: Environmental > Aquatic > Deep subsurface > Groundwater... | reverse complement strand
GATATCCCTTATGATTTACAAGCAATTTGTTGGAGATATGCTGATGATCTTACCACCCCTGAAACAATTCAAAAAAATGGGATTAAAGTTACTTCCACAGCACCTATAGCCCTTTATTCTCAATTTATTGCTGTTGCCTCCTCAGAAATGACTCCTATTTTGCCCGTGGAAGAAATGGGATTAGAATATATCGTAACAGCCTACCGTGAAATTACAGCTGATGATAATGAGTTTAATGCAAGAACAACAGTTGTAGGAATAGAAGACAGTACTTCCATTACATTTACTCTACCAAGTTATGCTTGGACATCATCAACAAATGCAAATGGCACTATGACTCATGCTCCTAATAGCAGTTGGTCTATAGTATTAGATAAAGGAGAAACATATACTATTCTTTCTAATGATAATGGTCAAGCTTTAGCAGCCACTCCAGCAGGTTCTTCTGTTACTGTAGATAATAATCAAGGGTTAAATGGGATGAAAATTGTTGCAAATAAAAAAATATCTGTATTAGGGGGTACTGATTGCACATGGATTGGTAATGATGAATATCCAGGGTGTGGTGCTTGTGATTTAACATGTACTCATTTAAAACCTGTTGAAAAATGGGAAACTAGATATATCTCAACACAAACTTTACAGCGATCCAATCAAATGTCCTTAGCTGTTGGACTTGCTAGTCCTCCAACACCTAATATTGAACCTTATCCAGCAAATTTTAATCAACTATCTGTTGCTGATTATCTATTAATTACTGCAAAAGACAATGCTACTACTGTTACTATCACGGGTGAATTTAACTATACTAAAAGCTTAAATGCTGGAGAATGGTTTGTTTATGAGTCTCCTGGTAATTCTAATCCCACAACACCTCCACCTACTACAAGTCCAGGAAAAACAAATCATGTTGTAGAAGCCAATAATCCTATTCAAGTTACACAAATGATGAAAGGGTGGCAATGTGACAATAACAATCCTGCAGATCCAACACAAATGTTAGTAATAGAAGAAAGTAAATGGAGAGATAACTATATTGTTACCAATCCAACCCAATATGCTAATAATTTTTTTGTTTTCATTATTAAAGAACCAGCCGCATCTAACATTGCTCGAAACTCACTTAACTTAGACGTAAATAGTGTGATTATTCCTATCCCTACAGGTAACAGTCCAACAAATGATGGTACTGGAGGTTGGTCTCAAATGGGTACAACTGAACCTTACTATTACCAAAGAGTAAATATTGCTGCTGGTGGAGCAATTAGAGCTAAGTCTGTTCCCTTAGTTCCAGGGGGAACTACTTATCCTTTTGCTTTTTATGCTTCTGGATCAACCAATGCTTCCTCATATGGCTATATGGGTGGAAATGTTTGTAAGCTACAAGCTTATGCTCATGCTGATACTGCAAATATTTGTTTAGGAGAACCTATCACTTTTACTTTAGATAGTACAAGGTTTGGAGGTACTGTTGCTTCTATTTTAAATTACAATTATACATGGACAGTATCAAATGGTGTAGATACAACATATACTTTCTCTAGTATTGGTTCTAATCCAACACATACTTATACACCAACTAACCCACCTGATTCTGCGGGTGTTTATCAAGGTTATTTATACATTGTTGACAATGCAGGTTGTGAAGCAATAGATACTTTTATTGTTGTCATTACTGAAACTATACCTACTCCAACTACAGTAAGTAACATAACGGTATGTCAGGGAGACTCAATTTTCCTTACAGCTAATTCTATAGTAACAGGAGCTACTTATTCATGGACTGGTCCAAATGCTTTTTCTGATACTGCTCAAAACCCTGTTATTCCTAATGCAACTGTAGCAATGAGTGGCACTTATTCTGTAACTATTTCTAGTAATGGCTGTACAAGTGATAGTGCAACTACAAACGTGTCTGTTACACCCAACGACACTTTAACTTTAACTTCTGCTGTTGGTACAGACACTCAAACAGTTTGTGAAAACACCCCCATTACTAACATTATTTATAGTGTAACTGGCGGTGGTACTGGAGCTAGTGCTTCTGGACTTCCTACTGGGGTAACTGGTTCTTTTGCTGGTGGGGTATTTACTATTAGTGGCACACCTTCTGTAGTAGGTTCGTTTAATTATTCGGTTATTAGTTCTGGAACTTGCACTCCTGATACTGCTACAGGAACTATTACCGTTAATCCTAATGATAGTATAACCTTAACTTCTGCTGCTGGTACAGATGCTCAAACAGTTTGTGTAAATACTGCTATTACAGATATTACCTATTCGGTAACTGGAGGAGGAACTGGAGCTAGTGCTACAGGTCTTCCCGCTGGAGTAACTGGTTCTTTTGCTGGTGGTGTATTTACTATTAGTGGTACTCCTACTCAATCAGGCATATTTAACTATATAGTAACCACTTCTGGTTCTTGTGCTTCCGCCTCCTCAACAGGAAGTATAACTATTAGTTCTAACGACACGATAACCTTAACCTCTGCCGCTGGTACAGATGCTCAAACCGTTTGTGAAAATACGGCTATTATCAACATTTCCTATACTGTAACTGGTGGTGGAACTGGTGCTAGTGCCACAGGATTGCCTATTGGAGTAAGCGGTAATTTTGCTGGTGGTATCTTTACCGTTAGTGGTACACCTACTCAATCAGGTGTATTTAACTACTTAGTAATCACTTCGGGTGTTTGTTCTCCTGATACCGCAATAGGAAGTGTTACAGTTTACCCTCTTCCTATTATTGATTCTATTCCTTTTACTAATGAATCGTCTTGTGGTGCTAATGATGGTACTATTACTATTCATGCTACTGGTACTGGTCTAACTTATTCTATTGATGGAGGAACTACTTTTGTTGCTAGTAACTCTTTTACTGCTATAGCTGCTGGATCTTACACTATTGTTGTTCAAAATGCTAATGGGTGTTTCACTAATGGTGGCGTTATCTCTATTAGTAGTGCAGGGGCTCCAGCTGCTCCAGCTGCTTCTATTTCTGCTAATCCTGCTTGTGAGGGGGATTCCTTAACTTTATCTGTTACTAATCCTGTCGCTGGTGAAACTTACAATTGGTCTGGGCCTAATGCGTTTTCTGCTACTGGTCAATCTGTTGGTATTTCGAATGCTTCTCCTAACATGAGTGGTGCTTATACCGTAACGGCTAGTGTTGGCTCTTGCGTTAGCTCTGGTACTACTATTAATGTAACTATCAATCCTAATGATGTGATTACGTTGTCTTCTGCTGCTGGTTCTGATAATCAGTCTATTTGTCAGAATACTGCTATCACTACCATTTCTTATTCGGTTACTGGTGGTGCTTCTGGGGCTTCTGCCTCTGGTCTTCCTACTGGTGTAACTGGTTCTTTTGCTGGCGGTACTTTTACCATTAGTGGTACTCCTACCGTAGTTGGTTCGTTTAATTATTCTGTTATTTCTTCTGGTATTTGTAATCCTGATACTGCTTTGGGAAATATCACTATTAACTCACTACCTACGGTAGTGGCTAATGCTTCTTCTACTTCTATTTGCTCGGGTGATCCTGTTACACTTACAGGTAGTGGGGCTTCTTCTTATGCTTGGGATAACGGTGTGACCGATGGGTTGGCTTTTAATCCTACGGCTACTAATACCTATACGGTTACTGGTACCGATACTAATGGTTGTTCAAATACCGATAATGTTACCGTTACGGTTACTAATTGTAATCAACCTATTGCTTCCTTTACTGCTTCGGCTTTGTCTATTTGTGAGGGGGATAGCATCACTTTTACGGATAATAGCTCTGGTTCTGCTATTAGTAATTGGAACTGGACTTTTGGTGGTGGTTCGCCTAGCTCGGCTAATACGCAGGGTCCTCATACTGTTGTTTTCAATACTGCTGGTTCTTTTAATATTACGCTGCAAATTACAGATGCAAATGGTATTGATGATACTACTATTACTATTACGGTTAATCCTGCTCCTTCTGTTGTAGCTAATGCTTCTTCTACTTCTATTTGTTCGGGTGATCCTGTTACACTTACGGGTAGTGGGGCTTCTTCTTATACTTGGAATAATGGTGTAACCGATGGTGTGGCTTTTAATCCTACAGCTACTAATACCTATACGGTTACAGGTACGGATGCGAATGGTTGCATAAATACTGATAATATCACAGTTACTGTTAACCCTCTACCTACAATAGTGGCTAATGCTTCTTCTACTTCTATTTGTTCGGGTGACCCTGTTACACTTACGGGTAGTGGGGCTTCTTCTTATACTTGGGATAATGGCGTAACCGATGGTGTGGCTTTTAATCCTACTGCTACTAATAGCTATACTGTTACTGGTACTGATGTTAATGGCTGTATAAATACCGATAGTGTTACCGTTACGGTTACTAATTGTAATCAGCCTATTGCTTCCTTTACTGCTTCGGCTTTGTCTATTTGTGAGGGGGATAGCATCACTTTTACGGATAATAGCTCTGGTTCTGCTATTAGTAATTGGAACTGGACTTTTGGTGGTGGTTCGCCTAGCTCGGCTAATACGCAGGGTCCTCATACTGTTGTTTTCAATACTGCTGGTTCTTTTAATATTACGCTGCAAATTACAGATGCAAATGGTATTGATGATACTACTATTACTATTACGGTTAATCCTGCTCCTTCTGTTGTAGCTAATGCTTCTTCTACTTCTATTTGTTCGGGTGATCCTGTTACACTTACGGGTAGTGGGGCTTCTTCTTATACTTGGAATAATGGTGTAACCGATGGTGTGGCTTTTAATCCTACTGCTACTAATACCTATACGGTTACTGGTACGGATGTTAATGGTTGTACAAATACCGATAGTGTTACCGTTACTGTGAATTCTAGTACTACGGGTACTGATGTGCAGGTGGCCTGCAACAGTTATACTTGGATTAATAGTGTTACTTACTTTGCTAGTACTAATTCCCCTACTTTTACTTTTGCCAATGGGGCTGCTAATGGTTGTGATAGCGTTGTTACTCTTAATCTAACTATTACTTCGCCTAATACTACTACTCAATCTTTTAATGAATGTCAAGGGTTTTCTGTAACGGTAGGTGCCAATACGTATAATTCTACAGGTACTTATGTGGATATTATTGGGTGTGATACTACAATTACTAACCTAACTATTAATCCTGCTCCTCAAATTACGCTCATCAAAGCTGATGATAATTGTGGTTCTAACATCGGTAGTATTTCTGCTAATTTAGTTGCTGGTGCTAATCCTGTTAATTACAATTGGAGTAATGGTAGCAATGATTCTACCCTTACTAATCTCCCTGCTGGGGTGTATTCGGTTACTGTTACTGATGCTAATGGATGTAGCTCCAATAATAATGTTATTATTAATGACTTGGAAATTGATTGTGAGTACTTTGTTTATGTCCCTAATGTCTTCTCCCCTAATAATGACGGTAATAATGATGTCTTATTTGTTTATGGAGATGGTATTCTATCGCTTAGTATGAAAATATACAACCGATGGGGCAATAAAGTGTTCGAAATTACTGATGTTAACCAAGGTTGGGATGGTAAGTATAAAGGTAAAGATCAAAATACTGCCGTCTTTGTTTATGTCCTAGATGTAACTTTTATTAATGGTAAGTATTCCTCTCTAAGTGGTAATGTCAGCCTTATTAAATAAATATTAAATAAATCTAAATGTTATGAGAACACAAAAAAAAATATCAATAAAGATAATGATTATTATACTTTATTTCCTTTTTGGAGGAGTAAGTGGAGTTACACAAGATTTGCATTTCTCTCAGTTTACAATGACACCCTTACAATTGGATCCATCAATAACTGGAAAATTTGGTGGTGATCAAAGAGTAATTCTAAATTACCGTGATCAATGGAGAAGTGTTGCCGCTCCTTATAAAACCTATGGTTTTTCTTTTGATACACATCTAAATCAAAAAAAAAAGGATAATTTCTTTGGTATTGGGCTTTCTGTTTATTCAGATAGAGCTGGTGACATAAGCTTAGGATTAACAACTCTTAATTTTGCATTGGCATATCACATAAAAATAGCAAAGGATAATTATTTTTCTGCAGGTGTACAAGGAGGTTTTTTACAAGGAAGCCTAGATGTAGCTAAAATGCGATTTGGAAATCAATTTGATGGTGCAGGACATAATGCAACTTTCGATTCACAAGAAACTTTTGGAAGTACTAATTTTTTTAAACCAAACTTTTCAGTTGGTGTATCTTATTCTTATGGAACTAATACCACACATCAAGTGCTAAGTAATAATGGTTATGATGGTAAAAAATTTCAGATTGGAATGGGAATACATAATGTAGTTAATCCAGAATATTCGTTTTTAAATCAAACCGATGATAACTTAAACTTTAGATATGTACTACATACTAATTCTTCTTTTGGTGTTGGAGGAACAAATATGGCTATTCAACCATCAGGATTTATTGCTTATCAACAACAAGCTATTGATTTTGTATTTGGAAGCTACTTTCGTTATAACCTAAAAGAAAAATCAAAATTTACTCAGTTTTCTAGTGGGGCAGCATTAAATTTAGGAGTTCATTATAGATTAGGAGACGCTTTAATTCCTTCTCTTTTAGTAGAAACAGGATCTTTAGCTTTTGGAGTAAGTTATGATATGAATTTATCAGGATTAACAACTGTTAGTAAAGGAAATGGAGGGTTTGAGATTTATATAAGATATTTATCTCCAAACCCATTTGGAGCACGTAAGACTTCAGCTAGATTCTTTTAATTAGTATTATTACAACTTTAGATTATTTCTTTATAATTCAAATTATTTAAATACTATGTTGTTATTAAAAAAAAGTACTGTTTATTTATAAAGAAACACTTAACTTACTTTATTTAGTTGGGTCTTTTATTTTTATCTTTTCCAGTTAAAAATACACATGTAATAACATAACCTATATTAAAACTTTCGTTATGGACACTTCCGTTAATTATATTTTAGAAAATCAACACTTAGTAACTCTCTTTACTAAAGAAAATATTAACAAGCTAACTTTTCCAAAAAATGATGTCCTATTATTAAATAATGTAGAACAACAAAAAGAGCGGCTACTTTCAATAATTAAAGCTATGCATTTAGGTAAAGATAAAATAAAAGTAAGAATTCTTTTTGAAGATAATATAGGATTAAAAATGGTAGAAACTACTGTTTGGGGAATCTCTGAAAAATACACCATTCTTAAAGGAGATATAATTTTACCTATTAGGTGTATTCATAAGGTTTTCTTTTATTAAACAGCCTAATTTAAGGCTTTTTTTTTGCAGTTTTATACCTCCTTAAATTTATCTCCCTTAAATAGTGGTAATTTATTATTTTTTTAAAAGAGTAATATTTTCTGCTATAATAATGCTTAAAAAGTCTATTTTATAAGCATCTTATATTTTTCACAGTCAAATTAAACACGTAAGAAATAACATCAATTGTTATTTCTTAAATCAGTTATAGTCATAATTTTAGATTTTAGATTTTAACATTAACTTTAAAAAAATACACAATGAAAACAAGAAACATTATTTTTTATATAAGTGTAATATGTTTATTACTAATTTTTGGGATGATTTTACTTTCTTCCACATATGCTCAAAATGCCACTAGTATGCAATTACCATCTGAAACCAAAGTTAAAAGTTCAGTATGGAAATTGTTGGCGAGTAACGAATTTATTGATGTTAATTACAAATATGAAGAATGTAACTTACCGAGTCAAGGTACCCATGATGAAAATGTTTATCTGCAAATAAAAAACAAAACAGCTCAAGCAATAACGGTTGAATGGAACACAGAATATTGGTACAACAATAAGTGTTATGGTTGTGAAGACGGAAACACGGAAAATCATAAAACCATTTATTTAGCCCCCAATGCAACCATTGAAGGTGTATGTGCTAAAAATGCTAATCCTGCATTGGTAATCCTATCTAAGATGTTAAATGTTAAAACAGGTAGTGAACTTACCAATTTCAATCTTAGAGACATTAAAACAACAGTAAATAAATAAATTATTAAAAAAAACGCAAAATGAACACATCTACCTCAAAATACACCATCAAACTTATTTTCTTTATTTCGTTGTTGGTTACAACTATTAGTAGTGTTTATGCACAATGCCCAGTTACTGCATTTGCTAACCCATTAACAATAAATTGTGGAGATACTGCTATTTTAGGGGCACTAGGAGATGGTTGTAAACCGCTCAATAATGGCTTTAATGATGGTACTATTGGCACAGATTGGTCGGCATCTCTAGGAGGAGTAGTAACTGATGGTACAGGAACTCATGCCTGTGCAGGACCGCCACCAGAAGGTGCTTACTACTTATGGATGGGATCAACTATTGATGCTCCTAGAGGAGTTACTACAAATGATTATGATTTAACACAATGTGGGGCAACAAGTGGCTCAATATGTTTTCTAATGAAATATGCAACACAAGGAGGTCCTGATCCATGTGAAGGAATAGATTTGCCAGCCGAAGGAATTTCTGTTCAATATTCTATCAATGCAGGTGCAACATGGACAACCATACAATATTATGACCCTAATGGAGGGTTTGACCCTATTCTCACTTCTTGGAACAACTATTGTCTTATTATTCCTGCAGCAGCATTTACTGTAAGCACACGTTTTCGATGGTATCAAAGTCAATCATCAGCGGGTACACTCGGATCTGGCGGTTTTGACACTTGGGGATTAGATAATATGGTGATTACTTTAAATAACCCTACTTATACTTACGATTGGGCTCACGATTCTCAAAGCCCATCTTCCTCTGCTGCAACACCACCTGTAACTCCTACTACCACTACTACTTATACTGTAACTTATACCAATGGAGTAGAAACATGCACAAGCCCCGTAACAGTTAATGTTTTATTACCAACAGTTGGTGCAATTTCCTCAATGTCAACTATATGTAATGGAACAAGTACTCAGTTGGGGGCGAATAGCTCATTACAAGCATCTCCACCACCTGTTTGCGGTGCAACAACTGTGGAGTGTAATCCTAATAATACCATAGCCTCAGAAACACAAGTAGGTTCAGGTTCAGTTTTAAGCCAAACTAGTAATCCGGGTATTGGTTATTTAGGAGCTAGTAATTTTGATGGAGCTGTGAGATCACAATTTCTTTTACGTGCAGTAGATTTAATTGCAGCCGGAGTAACTGCAGGAAAGATTAATAACATGCAATTTGATATAGCAAGTAATGATGCAGGAACAAAAACATTTAATGATTTTGAGGTAACCTTTATGTGTACCAATCAAACACAGGTGTCAAGTGGTAATTATGACCCTATGTCTGGAGGGGTTATTGTTTATACCGCAAAACCAACTACTATTGGATCGGGATGGCATACCATTTTTTTTGATCAAGGATATAATTGGGATGGTACTACAAATATTATGATTAATATGTGTTGGAGATCGGCTCAAAGTGCAACTATCCGTACTAGACACTACAACACATCTTATCCCGGAACAAAAACTGATGGAACAAATACTGCATCAAATGGAGGGGTATGGCAATATTGTGCAGACGAATCAGACCCATTTACAACTAATTACAACTCTCTACCTAATTTTAAATTTGGAATGTGTGTCCCTCGTCCGGGAACATTAACATATACTTGGACTCCTACAACTGGATTATCAGACCCCAATATTCACAATCCTGTTGCTACACCATCAACCACCACCACCTATACGGTAACTGTACAGCAATCAGGAGCTCCAGCAGCTTGTGTAGCTACAGATAGTGTTACCGTAAATGTAGTAACTCCAGCAGTTACTATTTCAACTTCATGTGCAGCAGGAGTAGCAACATTAACTGCAAATGGAACAACTAACGGCAATGTGCCAGCAGGAACGATAACAAATAGCAATTCATCAGCTCAAGTAAATTATAATGTTAATACTTACGTAGAAAAATGTATAGATGTAAGTAACATCAATCCAAACACCTACCCGGCCGGCTTAGCCAACGTTTTTGTAAACATTACCCATTGCGATATATCAGAGGTTGATATACAAATTATGGGACCTGGAGGAGTCTGGACAACTTTAACAGCTCTTACAAGTGGTGGAAAAACATGGACAACTTTACCCGCAGGAGCAGCAACTTCCATGAATGGACAATGGTGCATTCGGTATAAAGACAACTGTGTGGGTTGTGGTCCTTTAGGAATAGACGACTGTGGAGGACTGAATTTTAACAGTTGGAGCATTACTGCAAATAATGCGGCAGGAAGCAACCAAATTGTTCAATATACGTGGTCGCCAGCAACAAACTTAAATACTACAACTGGAGCTGTAGTTCAATCTACAAGCACCTCTCCAACCACTTATACTGTAACTGTTAAAGATGCTTTTGGTTGTACTGCTCAACAAATGATTACTGTTGATGCTAGTAACTGCGTTCCAACACTACCAACAGCATCCTTTACAACATCATCAAACGCTATTTGTGCGGGAGAGAGCATTACCTTTACCGACAACAGCACAGGTATAAATGTGAACAGTTGGAACTGGACGTTTAATGGCGGAACACCAGGTACAGCCAATACACAAGGAGCACACACGGTAATATTTAATACTGCAGGAACATTTAATATTACTTTACAAGTAACGGATGATAATGGAACAGACGATACCACAATGACCATAACCGTTAATCCTCTACCTACAGTTGTTGCAAGTAATGATACTGCTATTTGTAATGGTAGTTCTGCTCCTATTTCTGCTTCGGGAGCTAGTTCTTATACTTGGGATAATAGTTTAGGGGCTGGTCAATCGCATACAGTTAGTCCTACAACTACTACCACTTATGTAGTTACAGGTACGGATGCAAATGGTTGTCAGAATACAGATAACGTAATTGTTACCGTTAATCCTTTACCTACAGTTGTTGCCAATGCTTCAGCTACTACTATTTGTTCGGGTGATTCCGTTATTCTTACTGGTAGTGGAGCGAATAGTTATGTGTGGGATAATAGCGTAACGGATGGGGTGGCTTTTTATCCTACTGCTACTACTACATATACTGTTACAGGTATGGATGCAAATGGTTGTCAAAATAACGATGCTATTACTGTTACTGTTAACCCACTGCCTATTATTGATTCTATCCCTTTTACAAATGAGTCTGCTTGTGGTGCTAATGATGGTACTATTACTATTCATGCTACTGGTACTGGTCTAACTTATTCCATTGATGGAGGAACTACTTTTGTTGCTAGTAACTCTTTTACTGCTTTACCTGCTGGCACTTATAACATTGTTGTTCAAAGCTCTAATGGTTGTTCTGCTAATGGTGGCGTTATCTCTATTAGTAGTGCTGGTGCTCCTACTGCTCCGCCTGCTTCTATCTCGCCTAATCCTGCTTGTGAAGGGGATTCCTTAACGTTATCTGTTACTAATCCTATAGCGGGTGAAACTTACAATTGGTCTGGTCCTAATGCGTTTTCTGCTTCTGGTCAAACTGTGGGTATTGCTAATGCTACTCCTGCTATGAGTGGGGCTTATACTGTAACTGCTAGTGTTGGCTCTTGTGTTAGTCCTGGTACTACTATTAATGTAACTATCAATCCTAATGATGTGATTACATTGTCTTCTGCTGCTGGTTCTGATAATCAGTCTATTTGTCAGAATGTATCTATTGCTACTATTACTTATTCAGTAACTGGTGGTGGAACTGGGGCTAGTGCCACAGGTCTTCCTGCTGGAGTAACTGGTGCTTTTGCTGGTGGGGTATTTACCATTAGTGGTACACCTACGGTGGTAGGATCTTTTAATTATACGGTTACTACTTCTGGAACTTGTGCTCCTGCTACTGCTTTGGGTAATATTACTATTAATCCGCTACCTACGGTAGTGGCTAATGCTTCGGCTACTACTATTTGTTCAGGTGATCCCGTTATTCTTACTGGTAGTGGAGCGAATAGTTATGTGTGGGATAATGGCGTAACCGATGGTGTGGCTTTTAATCCTACTGTTACTACTACCTATACGGTTACTGGTACGGATGCGAATGGTTGTACAAATACGGATAGCGTTACCGTTACTGTTACAAATTGTACTCAACCTGTTGCTTCTTTTACTGCTTCTGCAATGTCTATTTGTGAGGGAGGGAGCATCACTTTTACGGATAATAGCACTGGTTCTTCTATCAGTAACTGGAACTGGACTTTTAATGGTGGTTCGCCTGGCTCGGCTAATACACAAGGGTCTCATACTGTTATTTTCAATACCGCTGGGTCTTTTAATATTACGCTGCAAATTACAGATGCAAATGGTGTTGATGATACTACTATTACCATTACTGTGAATCCGCTACCTACAGTGGTAGCTAATGCTTCTTCTACTTCTATTTGCTCGGGTGATCCTGTTACACTTACAGGTAGTGGGGCTTCTTCTTATGCTTGGGATAACG
>Ga0210044_10008811_pt1 | contig 12463 bp, 12 predicted proteins | sample CryGey13umfilter_2_FD_183959 | JGI IMG/M metagenome (GOLD analysis project Ga0210044, IMG submission 183959) | Groundwater microbial communities from aquifer in Utah, USA - Crystal Geyser 4/9/14 3 um filter (SPAdes) (version 2) | ecosystem: Environmental > Aquatic > Deep subsurface >... | reverse complement strand
CCACGGCTTGTTTTCCATCATCTGTTGTTAAAGAACTGTACTGTGCTAAAAGCGCCTGAACTTCAATATCAATTGCTTGTTGCAATAGTTGTTGAGCCCCTTGCTTTAGCACTGCCTGCAAAGGATCATCTGGCGTTTGAATATTTAAAAGGTTACAATCTTTCATGTGGTTTACTCCTGTTGGTTGTTGATCTTGTTGGATCAATCATTAGGATAAACCACTTTCCCTCTCAAGTCATACACCAGAAATGATCATAACTCATATGGCTGAAAGCATTGGCTGTTGTGGTATGAGTGCTCAATAAACCAGCAAGACTATTTAGTAACGCTGTTTTACCAGCACCTGGCTCTGCCAAAACAACAATAAAATTTGAAGACGAGACTATTTCTGCTTCACTGTAGATTTTATCTTCAGCTTGAAGAGATCTGGGCAGGTAATAAGTTAACCTCATGCAAAAGTTCTATTAATTAATTTTTCGAGATTTTTTATATGATTTAACGACATGACTAAATTTCTATCGAATTTCTATTTGCTTAGAATAGTTGTTGTATCGGTAGTGGAGTATCTGCCCGTTTACCAGTAATTGAATAGCTTGTTGAATTACATCAATTGGAGCAACAAACCACTCTCGGGGCCTATGAAGAGAACCATCTTTTCCAGCGACTTCAAGCTCTAGGCAAGCTTTACCAAAGAATGTATGTAGAAGATTTTCGAATTTCTGAGCATTAATGTTGAATGCTTGATATTCTGCAATCACTTCAACTGGAGCCATTAGATAGGTTGGTTCTTTAGCGGCATTAGCGATACGCTTTTCAACCGTGGTGGTTGAGAAACCAATTTTATATAGATGATCAATTGATTGAATTCTTGGGTCGGTGCTCTGCGATTTCAGAAGATAGATAAAACCCGTTGATGTATCTTCTTCAGTTACACCACCAAAGTTTTTATAAAAATTTGAATCGGATTCTTTATTTGAATCAGAAACTATTTTTCCGTCTTGATAAAGTGCTTTTGCTAGTGAGCGGTAGAGCATATTTGATTCTGTACCGTTCTCAAAAATACAACGAGTACGCCCATCTTTTCTGTAACGCTTACCATTAATGGTTTTTTCATCTGACGTAAAGTCGATATGCTCCAAGAATACGAGGATACCATTCAAAACATAATAACTGCCAGGAACTAACTGTTCACCTTTATCATTGAAAGGCAGTAACTTCCGTTCACCAGCTTTCAGTTCACCTTGAACCTTAATAAACAAATCTTTGTATTTGCTAAACTCCTTGCAGCGCTTTCGTTTGGCTACCATTTCTGCTTCTGCACGGGGCTTTGAAGAAACGTGCTTTAGTTTAAAAATGCTATCCTCACCATCATCCAAAAGCCCCATATCATCATCGTTGAATATATCATCTAGAGATTTAATATCGCTCATCAATAACGAACCTCTTCAATATCTGCAATGCGATTTTCTAAATCATCTAATTTTTCATCGAATCTAGAAAGGCGATCATCTGGTGATACATATTCAAACTCTTGTAGCTCTAATTTCTTTTCAATTCTTGTGACTCGTTGATCTAGACCATTCAAAGCCTGATTAATCTCAACGGAATTAATGACCTGCAAACTTTGTAAAGAGTGAAGTGCATACACAGCATAAATTGCTAACGTATAGATTCCATAGCCGGTGAAATACTCAATACAATATATTCCAGCTAAATAAATTACTGTCCATAGAACATTGCCAAACATTCTGGCCTCTCTCATAGAGGCTGCAGCTGAAGTATCAATTGCCATTAATCCTGATGCTCTGGAAGTAGGTTAAATTCATCATAGTCGGCCAATGCCATATACTGCTCATGATTTTCACGAATAGCTTTCAAGCGACTTGCCAGCATATATTCACTAATATTTGCCATATTCGCTTCTGGTTCTCGGTTATTTTTTGAGAAGAACTCATTAATCTCATTAAATTTAGAAACCAGTTGTTCATCCGCTGTAGGTGCTGAATTTTTCTTTTTGACATTGAGCAAACCTAAGTCATCGTCAGCAATCATATTTTCGAGCCAGTTTTCAGTCTCAATCATTTTTAAACCTCATAAACACTAGAGGGATTGTTCAATATGAACAATTAATTCGTCAAATTGCTCACTGATATCCTGAATGTATTTTTCGATCGCTAGAGTGAACACGACATCTTCAGAACTTTCCACTTCGTCTGCAATACAGCTGGCAATTTTATGATGATCTCTTACATCATCGCGATCTAAAATCCAATCAATGTCTATATCGAACTTATCTTTAATAAATACTTTTACACTATCATTGGAGAACACTTCTCTTTCTGGCGGCAAGCTACCCGGAAAAGAAAATAAGCCTTCACTATGATGTGATCCAACATCAGCATCTCTTATAGCAATTGCCTTTCTACCTGTTTTTGTTAGGACAGAAACTGCTTCTCTAACTGCATTCTTGTCGCCAATATCATGAATAGCTATTGATTTTAAAAGCTCTTTTTTCTTTGTTCGAATTACTTCAGTAAGTAATACTTTTGCAAACCTATCTTCTACACATACATCTAAATCTCGAGTATTTCCAGCTGAAAGTATAGATTTGGCTTGAGACGTTGATATTCTATTTTTTATATCAACCCCATCTTCACTTCTAATTAAGAGTTTTCTTGCATCACTAGGTAGGGCATTAAGAATCACGCTAGAATGAGTTGATAAGATGATTTGGTGGTGACGCCTATGGCATACATCAATTAGATATTTAGCAAATTCATGTTGAGCACTCTCGTGCAATGAAGTCTCTGGCTCCTCAAGAATGAACAAACTATGTTCTGGTGATGTTTCTAACTTATCAACAGTATAAAGAATCCTCCCCTCACCAAACCCCATATTGTTTTCTGAGTATGAATAACCAAGCCTTGATGCGATTCCAATTTCTGACTGTCTATCTTTATGAGATACACCTTGAAAACTCACGTCTTCATATTTTTGTCCCATTATGCGAGCCATTTTTTTCATAATTTCTGGTTCAAGCTCACGCTTTTCAGTAAATGTTAAATCTCTACCACCGTAAACACTTAAATCACGCCTTTCAACCTTGGGAATATAAACAGTAAAGCCAATATAGTAGCAATGCCTTTGAGGTTGCCGTGTATATCCAGACCACTCTGATTGTCTTCGAGAAACAGTAACATCTTGAGGTTTTTTGTAATCATCCGTTTCATAGGAAAAAACTACATTTGCACCATCTTTGAAGGGATTAGGATCAGCTACAGAAACAGGGAAAAAATCTTTAATATACTGGCGTTTGTAATTAAGTGCTGTTGAAGGTTTCTTATAACCACAAATTGCTAATTGCCCAATCGTACTTTTTCCAGCCCCATTTAAGCCTGATATAGCGGTAATGGGATAATCAAACGTGATATTTAAGTCGTCTATTCCTCTAAAACCATTAATTTGAAGGCTTCGCAAACAGGCACCAAAGTTTCGATACCTATTTTCTAAAATGTACTTTGATGCAATTTTCTTTCTAAAATCACTCAAGAAAAGCTCCTTTAATATTTTTAATTCTTAATTAAATTCCACGCTTTCTGCGTTGTTCACGAATGAAAATCAAGCACTCAGCCAAGCGTTTTTCAACCAGGTCACTGGTTTCAAGCCGTGGTTCTTTGCTGTACTTCTGAACAAACTCCTTAACCTTGGGCCAAAGCACAATAGCCTCTTCTTCAGACATGCAGATTTTAGTAGCTTCGATAGATTCTTTAATCAACTTAAGAACGTTTACAGTTACGTCCTTAGACAGGATTTCAAAGGCTTTCTGAAAAGGGTTTACCGAGTCAATCAAATCGATATGAAGGTCGTCAATATTGATGAATTTATCAGCCATACGAATAAACTTCTTATCACCGACTTCTTTTATTTCTGCGGTGCTTACTGCTGAATCGACGGTTACATATTGACGAATTTCTTCTAGTTCTGCCTTGGTCAGGTCAGGGTATTTGGTTTGAATGATTTTAGGGATAAGAACCTTATTAACCACCTCTGGATCGATTTTTCCTGCAGAAGCAGCAATGACCTTATCATCTTGCAAAATCGCCGCTTTAAGGTCGGTTAAATCGTTTTCAATAATGGCTTTGGTTTTAGCTGTGCTGGGCTCTTTAAACCCTTTGATTTTCAACGTACCTGGTGGCGTGGCATCAGTATCGTTATCACGCTTGGTTTTGAACTTAAATGAAGGAGCTAAAACCTGTTCCATCAACAAGGAAGCGGTTATTGCTTTCAGCATATTATTAACCGATAACTTAACTTCATCATCTTGTGCTTCAGGCTGAGCAATCAGGTTCGTAAATTGCGCATGAGTTTTATTTGAACTATCACGAGTCGCCCGACCGATAATTTGTACAATCTCAGTCAACGAACCACGATAACCCACCGTCAAAGCGTGTTCACAGTATTCCCAGTCGAAACCTTCTTTTGCCATACCTAGGGCAATAATGATGTCCATATCATCAAGCCCATTGATATTTCGCAAATACTCCACAACAAAATCACGGCCTTCTTCTTCAACAAGGTCTGCTACTTTAATCAAACGACCATCATGGGTTTTGACAGTTATGATTCCTGTGGCTTTGTCTTTACTAACAAATTCACCCATTACTTCAATAATCGCATCGACTTCATCGTATTTGTCCTTGGTGGATTCGCCTGAATTGACGTTAGGAATATGAACAATGGTTTTCTTAGTGGTATCCAAAATTTCACCAATCGCATCCATATAACGACCCTGATAGAAGTGATAGCCAATACCAAGGGATTTTAGATGGGTATAACCGTTAAGCTGTTCATAGTAGTTAAAGGAAACTTTATCGAATTTCGCTTCATCTTCTGGTGTTAAAACTGGAACACTATCACCACGGAAATAAGAACCCGTCATCGCCACAATATGTGCCGTTGAATTATCCATCATGGACTTCAAAACCCCACCAAGCACGTTCGCACCGTCTGCGGAAACATGGTGAAATTCATCAATGGCTAAGAGCACATCATCAAAAATTGAATCTTCTAATTCCTCAAACGCAAAACGAAGTGTGGCGTGAGTACAAACCAAAACATTATCAGAGCCCTCCATAAAGCGTTTAAAGGCTTTAACTTTGCTTTTATCACCACCCGGCGTACAAAGGTTGTTTTCATCTTTAATCACCCAATCTGTGAAGAAACCGTATTTACTTAATTCAGTCGTGGCAAACGAGCCGCCAATTGAACGTTCAGGCACTGCAACAATAGCTTTTGTAATGCCTTGGTTATGAAGTTTATCCAAAGCTAAAAACATTAAGGCACGAGATTTACCTGAAGCTGGTGGCGCTTTAAGAAGAAGGTATTGGCTATCACGAGCAGCATAAGCACGAGCTTGCATCGCTCGCATTCCCATATCATTCGTTGAAGTGCTTTCACCAGTTTGCTGGTAGGTGACATCGACTAGATTAGGCATTTAAATAATCTCTTTTAAGTTGTTAATGTTTTGTATTTATCAAAAAGAACTTTTAATCTTTCACCATCATCTTTGAAAGGTGTAGATTTAAAAATTTCATCAACAGCCAGATCAAGATTGTAGTGTGCCGTCCTTAAAGATTCAGGCATATCTTTTCCATAAAGAACTCCTAAGCTTTTATCAAAATACTCTTCTCTAACAGAAAGAACGTCCAACGAAAGCAATCTAATCGACGCTTTTTTCTCTTCACTCACCTTAGGCATTGGAAAAGTGTTATAGCAGATTTTTGATGAGTACCTTATTCCGTTTCCAAAACGTCCAGAAACCGCAGCAGTCCATACCATATGCATTTTTGAAGACAAGATTCCAAAATAAAATAAATCATCACTATCAACGACATTTAATAAATCACTCGACACAACAGATTGCTCAAAATAAGCAACGGGAATATATTCATTATCAGATGGAGATACTTTTGGAATAACGATGTAGTTGTTTTTTGGAAAATTTTCAACATGAAACCGTTCAGGCTTTTCAGCAAGCTTGATTGTTGGTTCACTAGAGCTAGATAACCTAAATTTTCTGACTTTTGTGATTCTATCTTTAACTAATGGCATTCTGTCTAGTTCATCAGCTGAAATATCTTTAACTAAAAGGCAATACCGAGGCTGTCCACTCTTTAACTCTTGTGCTCCATACCACTTTCTAAAATAAATCTTCGATAAAGGTTCTTTTCCAATAAACTCTTCTTTCTCAGCCTCAGTAAATAAATAAAAACCACCATCAATAGGCTTATTACCAATACCCATTACTGGCAAATCAGACAAAGTGCTACTTCTACTTTTAATCACCCCTAAATTTGAATCTGTTAGATATGGATTAATATTAGAGACTGATAACCAATGATCACCACGTAAAACTTTTTTATTTGATACACCATCCTTAGAAAGTCCAATAATGACACAGTAAACCCCTGCCTGTTTTTTTGCATTGTTAGTCCATCTAAATGAAGGAATAGCAAAAGTAATTTCGACCCCTGTTCTCAACATACCTGGCCAAAAATCACCTACATGAGATCCTTGGCATATAGAGCTTGTAGAAACGAAACTAAATTGCTGCCCATTTTTTATGTATTCAGCAGCTTTATAAAACCAGCCTGAAATATAATCAACGCTTCCAGGATTTATTAACGTTTTTTTAAAAATAGATTGAAGCTCTTGTTTTTGTTTTGGTGTTTGTTTTCTGGCTCCATAATAAGGAGGGTTTCCCATTACAAATACTTCTTCATTCGAAACATTTGGACAAACTATATTCCAGTCACACTTAAGTGCATTACCACGAATGATATTCCCCCCATTCTTCAACGGTAGTGATGGCAAGGTCTCTCCAAACTCATCCTTAAAGGCCTCGTTCATCTGATGCTCGGTTAGCCAAAGCGATAGAATTGCTACTTCATGTGCAAAGTCATCAATTTCAATACCATAAAACTGTGAAAGTTGAATGACTGAAAATGGCTTAAACATTTGCCCAGATTTTTCAAATTCCAACTCTTGCAGACGCTTGAGAATCTCCATTTCAAGCTTTCTGAGTTCCTTATATGCAATGATTAAGAAGTTTCCCGATCCACAAGCTGGGTCAAAGAGTTTGATTTTTCCGATACGCTGCTGAAGTTCTAATAGCTTTTTCTGGTTATCTTGCTGTTTGTCCAACTCTTCGTAGAGATCATTCAAAAACAACGGCTCTATGACATTCATTATGTTTGGCACAGAGGTATAGTGTTGACCCATAATACTTCGTTTCTCGGTATGCACCACCGCTTGGAACATCGAACCAAAAATATCAGGATTAATATCCGACCAATCCAGCTCTGCACCACACTCAATCAAAATCTTACGTGACTTACGGCTAAATGATGGAATCTGAATATCGTTTTTGAACAAGCTACCATTTACATAAGGGAAGCTCGATAGGTAATCTGGCAGGCCTGGTCGTTCTGATTCGGCTTGGTTTAGCACCGTAAATAATCGCTTTAGATAGTCCGCTAAATCCGAGCCATCGTCACTAGTATGTGAAGCAATGGCATCACTGAACTGATTGTCAGCAAAGATTTTGGTATCTTCGGCAAAGAAGCAAAACAGCAAGCGAGACAGAAAGACATTTAGCTCATGCAACTTAGCGGGATCATTAACCGTAGTCGCATTAAAGTTATCTGCTTTGATTTCATCAAAAAGTTTCGCCAACTTTTCAGCTGCCTTAACATCCGCTGGGTTTTCACCCTGGTAAACTGCTTTTTCCATTCCAGCCCAAGGTAGAAAGAAATCGAACTTCTTCGCTAAATCCTTAAATTCAATATCCAGCGTATCGCCTGTTTTGGTATCAATAGCAAGGAGCAACTTGAAGTCAGTAGCAATGACAAATCGAATCTTATGACGGGCTGTGCGAGCCTCTTTACGCATCGCATCAATCACACCATGCAATTCAGCGGATGTTTCCACCTTGAAATAAAGATGACGCTTCCAGAAAACGGTATTAGCTTCATCACGAGCCAAATTACGCTCACCAGTGCGTAAACGAGTCACCGACTGCTTACGATGACCATAAGCCAATAAAAGCTCATAGATAAACTCAGATTGGTTTAAATCACCTGATTCAGTTTTGGTTACAAGGGTTTTAACAACTTCTTCAATTTGTACGATGTTCATTTAATTTATGGCTCAGTAATTTCAAAATGCTTTCTATTCAATTTATCTAGGCAGTATATGTTTCACAGCCGTAACCTAAGTATCTTCGAAAAGTTAAATATTTGGCTACATTTATTAACGAAATATTCAAAAATAAAATTACGCTAACGAACAATTTAACTTCCTCTTAAGTTTGGCTAGAAACGCTTCCTTTTTAGATTGGGAACTCAGTCTTTTTTGAATATAGTTATATGGGCTCAAATAAAGATTTTTCATCCAGTACCCCAAAAAACCTAAAACTGAAACAATAACGGCAACAAGGATAATCGCTTCTAAGCTAGGGTTAGGCGCTAACAAAAAAGCAAGAAAAAATATTGAAATTAAAAGTACTATTAAACTAATTTGAAACAAGCCGTGTAACACCACAAAGGGAGCCTGTACATAGGTTTGTGTAAACGCTCATTTGGTTAAAGATACTTTTTCAAGCGTTCTTCATGCAGAATCATAAACTGATTCATCGCAGCATTCCAGTCCCGAATCGGCATCGTCCATTTTTTTGAAGCCGATTCAATGGCCAAAAAGATGATTTTGAAAGCCGAATTGTCGTGACTGAATATCTTGCGATTTTTAGTAGCCTTGCGAATCACTGAGTTTAAAGACTCAATTGCATTGGTCGTATAGATCACTTTACGGATTGCTTGTGGGTACTGGAATAGAGTTGCTAGATTGTCCCAGTTTTTGCGCCAGGAACGGCCAATATTGGGGAATTTATCATCCCAGCGACTTTCGAACTGCTCAAGGGCTAATAAGGCTTCTTCTTCGGTTACTGACTGATAGATTTGTTTGAGATCATTGGCGACTTGTTTGCGCTCTTTGTAGCCAACATAACGCAGTGAATTGCGCACCATATGCACAATACACAACTGAACATCCGCTTGGGGATAAACCGTATTGATAGCTTCGGGAAAGCCTTTCAGGCCATCAACGCTTGCGACCAGTATGTCCTTGACGCCACGGCTCTCAATGTCATTTAAGACCCTCAGCCAGAATTTGGAGGATTCGGTCTCTGACAACCACAGCCCCAGACATTCTTTGTGACCGTCTGTATTAACGCCTAGCGCCACATACATGGTTTTTCGCACGATCTGCTTGTCCTGGCGAACTTTGATGACAATGCCATCAAGATACAGCAGCGGATAAATCTCATCCAGTGGGCGAGAGCGCCAAAGAGTAACTTTTTCCATGACCGCTTCAGAGACCTTGGAGACTAGAGTTGGCGAGACATCTGCCCCATACAATTCTTTGAAGGTGGCAACGATATCCCGAGTGGTCATGCCTTTGGCATAAAGAGACAGTATCTGATCATCCATGGCGGTCAGGCGTGTTTCGCCTTTTTTAACAATGACGGGGTTAAACTCGCTGTGGCGATCACGGGGAATGTCAATATCGACTTCGCCATGATCCCCTTTAAGGGTTTTGGAAGAATAGCCGTTACGGCTATTGTTGCTGTCTGAGTTCTGGTGTTTGGCATAGCCCAAATGCTCTTCCATCTCAGCGCCAAGGGCAGCTTCGACAGTCATCTTTACGAGCATAGAAGATAGATTGGAGAGGTCTTCTTGAGTTTTGACGTTTTTAGCCAATTCTTTTGCAATTGACTGAAGTTGATTTTGATCTAAGTTGCTCATCATTTTTATCCTTTTTGATGGATTTTAATTGATGAGCGTTTACACAGTCTAGTTTACAGGGCCTCAACCAGATGAACGCCCTCTTTTAGTGTTTTGTTTAGCGGACAAAATTAAATTTTTTAGAAAGGTATATTTGATGACCTATTTGATGCAAATTATTTTTTTCTATGTAACTTTGACAATCATATTGGTTATTCTAGGTTTAATTTATAACTGGTTAGATATAAATATTCCACGTGCAGTCTCTTCTAATGTTGACAACAATCCGATAGGGGTGCTAATTGTTTTATTGATTATCCTCTTTGTTGGATTTATGGGGTGGACTATTCCAGAGACAGTAAATGCTTATTTAGTCACACATCCAGACTTCGATGTTCGAACTGTTAAGCATCCTTCGATAAAAGAAGTGCCATATTTTGCTCGCGTATATAAGGTGTTATTTGCTTTAGCTGCGGTTTCAATCTTGATTAGAGGAGCAGTTTTATGGAGAGATTTGTATTTTTTAGGAGCTATTATCATTGGCATTGTCTGGCTTTTTCAATAGGTGATGATTTAAGTGTATCGTACTGCCTCAAACTACTTTAATTTAAGAAATGAATTCATTACAGATCTAGAGCTACCTATAATGTTTTAGCGACTTCATCTCTAAGCTCAAAGCATGTATTAAAAGTGCTTAATATCTATATACGCCTTAATACTGTTTCTTTATCCCAAAGGGATTGTAAAAGGATTGCAAAAACACTTGATGTCAATGTCAGTACGATGATTATCTGAAAACCACTTGGTGGTAACTGTGTAACAGACCCAATGGCATAAATCCCTTGAAAACCTATCAATCCTATTAAAATCAACCAAATCAAAATCGTATAAAAAAACAATAAAAAAGTGGGATACAAGCCTCTTATTAAACTTTGTGAAGTATTGAGCTTAGGCCTCAAGTAACGAAAATCAATAAAACTTGAATTCGCATAACAAGTGCAATTTACTTGTAAGAAAAAAGGCCAACTGAAATAGAATGCTAATTTTCTTACCACAGGAAATTGCAATGAACTATAAACAGCTGACCAACGGTGAACGATACCAAATAAAAGCCTATTTGAAAATAGGTTTATCGATTAAAGAGATTGCACAGTATCTAGGTCGCCATCCCTCAACAATTGGTCGAGAAATAAAGCGAAATACAGGGTTAAGAGGATACCGCCCTAAGCAGGCCAATCAGTTCGCTGTAGAGCGAAGATATGCAGCTGAAAAAGCGATTAAACTCACTTCGGCCATTAAGGACTGTAATCCCCCCGTTTATAACCGAGATTAAAAGTAGAGGATTAAGCCACTTCCAGCAGTTTCTTTGGCGGTACTCTGCCAATTGCTGAATGTGGTCGTTCGTTATTATATGTCCATAGCCATTGGGTTGCGAGTAATTGCGCCTGTTCGATACTTTCAAACAAATGTAATTCTAGCCACTCGTGCCGTACGGTTCGATTAAACCGTTCAACATAAGCATTTTGAGTCGGTTTACCTGGCTGAATGAACAATATCTTTATTTCTTCCCTTTCAGCCCATTCAGTCAGTGTGTGACTGATATACTCCGGGCCATTGTCACACCGGATAGCATCAGGTTTGCCTCGCCACTCTATAATCTGTTCAAGTGAACGAATCACTCTTGCCGTTGGTAATGATAAATCAACATCAATACAGAGTCCTTCTCGGTTGTAGTCATCTATAACATTGAAGGTTCGTATTGCTCGTCCGTCTTTTAAAGTGTCAGACATAAAGTCCATCGACCAAACTTGATTGGCTGCTGTCGGCACACTCAAAGCATCGGGCTTGTTTCTTTTTAGTCGCCGTCTTGGCTTGATGCGCAAGTTGAGCTCGAGTTCTCGATAAATTCGATACACTCGTTTATGGTTCCAGCTAAAGTGCTTTACATTTCGCAGGTAGTCAAAGCATAGGCCAAACCCCCAACGCTTATGTGTTGTCGTTAAACGCAACAACCAGTCTGCAATGACTTCATTTTCCGTACTCAATTTTGATTTGTGACGGTAGCAAGTTTGGCTAATGCCAAACGCTTCACAAGCTAATCTAATACTTACTGTTGTGGTATTTACAATCTTCTGCGCCATCTCTCGCCGTTGAGATGGCTTTACCACTTTCCCTCTAGTGCTTCCTGACGAAGCTGTGATTTTAAACACTCTTCGGCATACATTTTTTTGAGCCGACGGTTTTCATCCTCAAGTTCTTTTAGACGCTTCATCATGGAGGCATCCATACCGCCATATTTAGCTCGCCACTTATAGAAGGTTGCACTGCTGATATTGTGCTCTCGGCAAAGGTCTGGAACTTTTTCGCCAGATTCGTTTTGCCTTAGTATTGCCATAATTTGGCTGTCTGTAAATTTTGATCTTTTCATAAGAATCTCCTGCGTTTAGTTTACGAGAAAATTCTACTTTTGACCTCGGTTATTTTTCGGGGGGATTACACAACCAACTCACAGGTTCGATAAAACAAAATACCTAATTCAGAGAATTAAGAGAATTCAGAGAAGATTGTAAAAATAAAGAAGAAAAAATGATGATTCACAAATTTGTAAAAACCAAACCAACGCG
>Ga0210044_10008810_pt1 | contig 12464 bp, 16 predicted proteins | sample CryGey13umfilter_2_FD_183959 | JGI IMG/M metagenome (GOLD analysis project Ga0210044, IMG submission 183959) | Groundwater microbial communities from aquifer in Utah, USA - Crystal Geyser 4/9/14 3 um filter (SPAdes) (version 2) | ecosystem: Environmental > Aquatic > Deep subsurface >... | reverse complement strand
TCACTGAAAGACTCCCTGTCCTTTAGAGCTTTCTGAATTAACTTTTTTTCATCCATTTTTATGTCTCTTTAGTATTTTATTATAAATTTGAATATATAGAAAACAATTGCTAATTGAATTATCAAAGGTCTTTAATCTTCTGTAATCCACACTCCTTATCAGTGGATTTATCCTTTTTTAATCCTTTGGAACCGCTTTCGCGGTTAGAGAGGAGTAAATTGCTGTCTTTGCAATTCTATGAAAAATCGTAAATTTTTATTGCAACATATTGCAAAATCATTGCATAGTCTCGTATGTATCGTAACTTATTCAAAGCCCCCTCGAAAAATAAATGTTTTCTATGGAAAAAATATAAGTCTGCAGTTTAAGAAGCAATTTTTAAAAGGCAAAAAAATTACGTCATGCTCTTTATAACAAAAGATAGGTTTTTAAGAAGATCCCTTTTTGCATTTATCACAAACCAGCTTTCACTAAACTTATAGATACCCTGCTTGATGCTCAAGGGGCTTAACTTCAAAATCCAGGAAATGTTATCAATTATATTTCTTTTAATGGAGAGAGTTGTATCGACCACAAAAATAAAAAAATCAGGTTTAAAAGACTCAACCCTTTTAACAATGGATTTCAATTCAGAAACTGGGATATTGTTTGGAGGGCTCTCTTTGCACTCAATCGTTAATATTTTGGGACCAATAAGAGCAATGATATCAAGATCTCCACCTGATTTCAAATTTTTTAATTTAACCGCAAATTTGCTTTCTAGTCCAAAATTATCTTTAAGGGATTTTGCAATAAACCATTCAAGGATGACGCCTGAGTATTCAAAAGTATAATTAGATTTGAACTTATTACCTACTTTTCTAATGATTTTAGATTTTTCTAAGAGAGGTAAATAATCAATAACTGAAGGGCTCCATTTCTCCTCTAATATTTGTAATTGATCTCTGTCAATTTCACCGAGTTTGAGCACATCGATTATAGTTCTCCTGAAAAAATAACTCTTAAGATTTTCAAAAAAAACTTGGTCGTTACTGAAAGGAAAAAGGTTAAAATCCCCCTCTTTTATAATTTCATACCCTTTTTCTTTGAGGATTGTGTCAATTGAAAATGGAAAATACTTGTTAATGATTTTTTCAACCCGTGCAATTCTTGATTCAAGTTTCTCTATTTTTTGAAACAACAAATCAATCTTATGAGGGGTATCTCTCTTTTCCACGTCTTGATGCCTTCAATATTACTGCAGTTAAAAATCCAAAAATAAAGCCTCCGATATGTGCCCATACTGCCACTGATATTGCAGAGCCAAATGACGCAAATCCACTAAAAAGCTGCATAATAAACCACAAAAGCAAAAATATAAAGGCAGGTACCTCAACGAATGTGAAGAAATAAAATAGAAATACAAGCGATTTAATTCTTGCAGTTGGAAAAAGATAAAAATACGCACCCATAACCGCAGCAATTGCTCCACTTGCACCAATAACTGGTATTTTCGAAAGAGGGTCGGTTAAAATTTGAGTAAAAGAGGCAACAATTCCTCCAATGATATAAAAGAAAATAAAGCCAATACTGCCTGTGTAATCTTCGATATTGTTTCCAAATATCCAGAAGAAAAGCATGTTACCTATCAAATGCATCCACCCTCCATGTAAAAAAATTGAACTTATAAAGCTCAACCACACAGGTTTTATTGAAGGGTAGATAGCTTTACCTGTTGTTATTTCGTAAGGTACAAGTCCATAATGTTGAAAAAATGTAGCAAGTTTTAAAGAAGGATTCTCCAAAGCCAAAGCAGAGAAATATACTGAAACGAATATAATTACGTTAAGTAAAATGATTACAATCGTAGTAATAGGGAAAATGTTAATTTTTTGAGTGTCTTTTAATGGAATCATTCGCCAACTCTGGTACCTTTCAACGCCTGATCACAACTGCAATGCCTTTCTCTCGGAAGCCTTTCTATGATAAGTTTAATAACATTTTTCAGTTTATCAATATTTTCAGTGAATTTTTCAACCACAATTTCCTGAGTCACAGGCTCTACATAACCACCTGCAACAATTCCCACATCATAATCAGTAACAACGGAAATATTAAGATAACAAATTTCCAGTTCTCTTGCAAGGACAACTTCCGGGAACTGAGTCATATTAATAATATCCCACCCATTTTTTGTGAACCATTCACTTTCCGCTCTTGTAGAGAATCTTGGACCCTGAATAACCACAACAGTACCTTTTGGGTGATAAGGAATCTTAAGTTCCTTTAAAACCTTGTTAGCAATTTCTCTCATTTCAGGACAATACGGTTCTGCTGTACTAATATGAGTTGTAATAGGTCCATCATAAAATGTGGTATCTCTACCTGAAGACATATTAACAAACTGATCAGTTAAAACAAAATCTCCTACTTTTATATGAGGCTGCAGGCTTCCAACAGCAGTAGGTGAGATAATTCTTTTTATACCGAGAGATTTCATTGCCCATAAATTAGCTTTATATGGAACTTTATGCGGAGGGAGTTGATGAAGTTTACCATGCCTCGGAATGAAAGCAACTTTCTTTCCCTTAACTTCGCCAATTGCAACCAGGTCGGATGGAGATCCGTAAGGAGTCTCAATTTTTATTTCTTTTTTGTTTTCAAGAAATGAGTAAAAACCAGAACCACCAAAAATACCAATTTCTGCTTTCTCTTTCATAACTCCTCCTTTTGCAAAAAAGGTCCCCCTTTATCTACCTTTGGGGGACCTTTAAAATCGATAATTAAATTTGAACTTGTGATTCTTCCAACTTGAGGAGTCTCTCCCACTCTTCGTCAATCATTTTTTGCATTTCTTCAATTACATGCCTGTTTTCGGGTTTGAATAGATGCCTGAACCTTCCCTGTCCCTTAAGAAACTCTTCAATAGGTTTTCTCTCTTTGGGTTTATAATTTATGTGAACTTTTCCATTCTCAACTTCGTAAAGTGGCCAGAAGTTAGTTTCAACTGCAAGTTTAGAATATGCCATAGTAAGGGCAGTATCATATTTCCAGTTCGTCGTGCAAGGCTGAAGGGCAGCGATAAAAGAAGGACCATCTGCTGCAAAAGCCTTCTTTGCTTTATTAAAAAGATCAAGCGTATTATGAGCAGTTGCCTGTGCTGCATATGGTATCCTGTGCGCTGCACAGATTTCAACAATATTCTTCCTCCACTGAGTTTTCCCTATACTCATTGTACCTGCAGGAACAGTCGTAGTATCTGCACCAAAGGGAGTCGCACCGCTTCTCTGGTTGCCTGTGTTCATATAGCCTTCATTATCATAAACAACATACAAGAACTTATGCCCTCGCTCAAGAGCACCCGAGAGCGCTTGAAAACCTATATCATAAGTTCCACCATCACCACCGAAGGCAATAATATTAACATCATCCTTCATTTTACCCCTTTTCTTAAAGGCTTTGTATGCAGTTTCAATGCCAGCTGCAACAGCTGCAGCATTTTCAAATGTAAGATGCATCCACGGAACCTTCCATGCAGTAAATGGATAAATAGTAGAAGCAACCTCAAGACATCCTGTTGCATTTGCAATAATGACAGGTTTGTCAGAAGCAGCAATAATTGTATTTACAATTACAGGTATACTACAACCTGAACACATTCTGTGCCCAGGCGCAAGGGGCACTTGTTTTGAAACTATTTCTTGTAAAGTTGCCATATCACATTACCCCCTTAATCCAATATACTTCTGTTCTTCAGGATTAACTTTTCCTGACAGGAGTTCTTCAAATATTTGTTTTATATCGTTCTTAAAGATATCCTTTCCGCCAAGTCCAAAAATGTAACTCTGAAGTTTTGGTTTATTTTCAAGTTCAAATAGTGAATTTCTTATCTCAGTATATAACGGTGCGTAAGAACCAAATGAAATCGACCTGTCAAGCACACCTATAACAGGAATATTTTTCACAGCATCTCTTATCTCTTTATAAGGGAAAGGTCTGAATAACTTTGGCTTTAATAAACCTACCTTTTTCCCATCTACGCGCATTTCATCTATCGCATCCTTCGCCGTACCTGCTGCAGATGCAAGAACGATAATCACTGCCGCAGCGTCTTCAATTCTATATTCTTCAAAATATGGATATTTATTTCCGGTAAGCTTTGAAAGGTCTTCACCAACTTCAAGATAAATTTTCTTTGCATTTTCCATTGCTTCTTCCTGTTGTCTCTTTATCTCAAAATAGTAATCAGGAAGGGCAAGAGGACCAATTGTGTACGGATTTTTCACATCAAGCAGGAACCTGTCAGGGTTTCTCTCGCCAACAAATTTCTTTACAACATCGTCATCTAAAATCTTTACATTCTCCACTCCATGGCTTATTATGAATCCATCCTGCATAACCATCGCAGGAATAAGAACATCCTTATGTTCTGCGAGTCTTAATGCAAGAAACATATTTTCATATGCTTCCTGCGCATTTTCAGAAAATATCTGAATCCATCCAATAGTTGTCGCTCCCATAGTGTCCGAATGATCGCAATGTATATTAATTGGAGCAGATAATGCCCTGTTTACAATTGGCATAACGATGGGCAATCTCAAGCCAGGAACTGCAGCAACAACTTCCCACATAAGAGCAAGGCCCTGTGAGGATGTGGCACACATTGCTCTTGCCCCGGCAGCGGATGCCCCAACAGTAGCAGACATTGCTGAATGCTCAGATTCAACAGGTATTGTCTCTGTATCAACGAGGCCGTTTGCAACAAATTGTGCAAAATATTCCACTACTGGCGTCTGGGGGGTTATAGGATAAGCAACAACAACATCCGGATTAATCTGCCGCATAGCTTCCGCGACAGCTTGAGCGCCACTTAAAGGCTTTATAACACTCATATTCCACCTCCTACTTAGTAGAAGCTTCTACTGCTTCTTCTTCTCTTATCATAGTGATACACTTGGTAGGGCATTCCTGTGCACAAATTCCACAACCTTTACAGTAATCGAAATTAGTCTCAAGTCTTACAGCACCCTTATATAACCTTCCACCTTTCCCAACAACTCCTTCTTCACTTTTTGTAATAGGGATAGCCATATCAGGACAATATGCGACACAAATCATGCAGTGTATGCAGTTAGATGCGTCAAAAACAGGCCTCATTGATCTCCAGGAACCAGTCTTATATTCAAGAGAAGTTGCAGGTGGAAGATCCGCACCACGCATTAAATCATGCCAGCCTTTTTTATCAGCCATTTTTTACCTCCTCATATCCTCTATGTAATCCCTGGATATTTTTTTCAACTTTTTCCATGCCAATTTTCTCAAGGAAAGTTGCTTTTATAATTTCTTCTGCTGCTTCCAAAGGAACAATATTTGCAGCTTTGACTAATGCACCAAGCATAGGTACATTTGGCGCATCAATTTTGAGCAAATCAAGCGAGATACCAGTTGCATCAATAACGTAGATTTTGCCCTTAAATCCAATAATTTGCCTTATTTCTTCAACAGATTTTGTTGTGTTAACAATCAAAATTCCAGCTTCTTCGTTTAAGCCTGCCGTTACAGGAACCGCACGGATAAGGCCCATGTCAAACACCATAACTGCATCAGGGTTTGTTATGGGTTCATGTGTCCTCAAAGCTTTGTCGGAAATTCTTGTATAAGAAACAGTTGGAGCGCCTCTCCTTTCAGAGCCGTACTCAGGGAATGCCTGAATCCATTTGCCTTGTTTGAATGCAGCCTCTGCAAGCATTTGGGAACCAGATTTAGCACCCTGCCCTGCACGACCATGCATTCTAACTTCAAAAAGTCCTTTTGTTGCTGCCGTCATAAAAACCTCCTTCATAATAAGACCCGGTAGACCGGGCCTTATATTAACCTACTTCTTCTACCTTGATACTCGTGGTAGGGCAATTTTCCGCTGCATCTTTGTTACAGTCAACATCTGATTCTTTGGAGATGAAATTTGCCTTGCCATCGTCATCCATCTTCCAGTTTTCAGGACAAATAGAAGCACAGACACCGCAGCCAATACAGGTGTCTTTGTCAATGTCCACTCTATATTTTGCCATTAAGCACCTCCATATATTTTAACTCTCAATTTTAGCATCTTTTTACATTTTTTGAAAATTTCTTTCCTGAATCAAGTTCAGGACAGGTTCTGGATTTTCAATCAAGAAGAACAACAAACATAAGGATGATTAAAATGGGGTTTACAATAAATCCAATACTTAAAAATATCGGGTTGCCCCTCTTCACAAAATATTGCAAAAGATAATTATAAAATACAAGGATCCCAAAAATTGTAAAAACAAGTTTTCCAAAAGATACCTCTATTGTCTGTTTGTCAACATTGTATAAATATAAAGAAACAAAAAAGAACGGAATTGAATAAATTAAAAAGTCTTTCAAAATCAAGCTTAAATTAATAAACTTTGGATTTAAAAAAGCAGCAGAGAAAGAAAGTTTAGAAAAAGGTATTGAGATAAAAACAATAACTAAAGAGACAATTGATAGGATAACCCTGCTCCATTTAAATGGCTTATTTAAAGTCTGAAGTACGATATTACCAACGAAAAGAGAAAACATTGGATAAAGACTTTTCAATTGAAGCTCGAACTCAAAGGGTAAAGAGAGATTGTCAAAATAAAATAGTATTATGCCAAGAGTCAAAATAACAAATATTAATTCTAATTTTATTATTCTTCTCTCCTCACGAATCTGGAAGAAGAGCAAAGAGAAAACAAATGGCAAATAAAAGAAGAAGTTTTCATACAATTTAAATGGCAATAATCCATTAAATGCCTGAGGTAAAAGTGTTCCAAATTCAAAATAATTATAAAACATGCCCATCAAAAACAGCAAAACAGAAATAATTAAAAGATTTTTAAAGTTATCGCTTCTATAAAATGCGGTAACAAGAAAGAGCAAAGAAAAAGTAAAAAACACAATTGTGATAGAAGCATAATGAATAAGCATGCTGTTGATTAAAATAAGGATAATCGGCAGCAAGATAGAGAGCAGAATAAAAAGCTTGGAACTTATATAATTTTTAATTTTAAATTCCTTATAAAAGAGCAAGAAAAGGAAAAAAGCTGAAAAAACAAAAAGTAAAATTACATTTATATTTAAAGGTTGCAATCTTTGAGGTATTTGGTAACCTATTCCATTCACCAAGATAGATGTGGGCATACCAGTATTATAAAAACTTTGTTCAGAAAGAGGTTTTAACGACAAAGTTTCATTTTGTTTTCGTCCTTTAAGATTAAATTGAACGTCTATACTTCCCGAGCTATCCCCGATATTAATAAAAGAAGAATTAGATCCTGCATTAGATGAGTTCATAAGGAAAGTCCCCAGATAAATTGGGTAAAAACCATCGGGGACAACACGAAGGACTTTTATTCCTGCCAAAGAAATATCCATACTAATTGAATTATCCTTTATCGTAAAATTAACAGAATTGTTATTGTAATCTAGCATCGTAAAATCACTATTGTTATTAAAAAGGCTCTTTTCTAAATTGAGCTTAAGCTCTCCATTGTAAGAAATAACAAAGAACACGAATGGATATTTACCAAATTGAACGATCCGTGCATCATTGACGAGGCTTTCTTTTGTGAAAGTTGCCTTGTTTAAAAGGCTTATCTTATCAATTGCGTCTTTTATAATTTTGCCGTTTTGAGCAAAATAGTTTTCATAATAAAGAAACTCGCCCGTAGATGCGTCTCGAAGAAATTCGGGATATATGCCATAAAGAATGCATTGATTCAAAAAATTTTGAATATTCTGGCTATTAGAAAAATCGCCATTGTATGTTGCAAAAATCGTCTTATTTGTGAATTGAAGCCTTGTCTTTTCCAGAATATCAAAGGTATTTCCATCTACTTTTACACCTATTATGTCTCCAAATTCTCCGAGAGGAAGGGTTTCCTCAATTAAATTTTCAACAATTAAGCTTTTACCAGTGCTGTGAATATAACTTGAGAACTTTCCAAGGGAAGTTCTCTCTATATCAAAATAGTTCTGGGAAACAAACTTATCAGGGACATCCACATAAAAGCCTGAAAAATCAACGTTCTTATTCTCATTTTGGTTTCGTACAACTAGAGTATTATAAAAAGAGGGATTAATATCATATATTTTTGTAACCTCAAATGGGTTCATCCTGACTTTCTCGGGTTTACCAAATGGGTCCAAGAGAAAATATGTTACAATTTCATTGCTAAACTTAACATGTCTTTCTGGAATTATTGTTGGGCCTTTCCTCGATGAAATAGTTTTGTATGTTATTTCGATTTCTGGTTCTTTTTTTTCAGAGTAACTAAGAATGTTTCCATTTTTTCTGACACCATAAAGCATTAGAGACTCCACCCTGTCTTTCTCCTGCAAATCCTCTTGAGGGATCTTTCCGTAATAAGATTTTAAATCATTTAAATCCGCTGGAGCAGAGGACGAAAAAGCATAATAAAAAAGGTTCACGCTGGTATATAAAGGGATATTGTGAGACATCGCATACATTTCATTATTAGATAAAGAAACTGGATCTCCTACTTTACAAAGTCCAATTGGGATATCGGGATATTTCAAATTGAAACTCTCTGGAGAAATATTTGAAATAACAATACCTGCAAGTGGTTGAATATTACCTCCTGAAGCTGCCACTTTGGAGGAAGGAAGCAAAATAATAAACAAAGACACTATGATTAGACCGCTGAAAGTTCGTTTCACGATGATATTATAAATTATTTAAGCGTTTTTAAAAAGAGTTTTCAATGATTTTGTTTCTTTTCACTTTTTTAATATCATTTAATGTGGAGAAAAAAGGTTTTAGTGCGCTTCGAATTTTCTTAATTGCACTTATCATATATATGTCGGGAGAATTAATATTTACCCTGCATTATTATTTTAACTCAACGAAAGAATCTCGAGAATTGAGCATTAAAGTATCAGAATTAAGAGCACAGAATGAGCAAATAAAAAAAGAGATACAATTTGCAAACACACAGGAATTCATTGAAAAAATCGCACGAGAGAATCTTATGCTTGCAAAAGATGGAGAAACAATTGTTTATTTTAAGTGGGATAAAAATCAGAATAGCCAACCTGTTAGTAGCCAGAGCGAAAATTTTCTTAAAAAATTTTTCGATAACCTATTGAAACTTTTTAAAAAATAGGTAATATATATATTCGTATGGGAAAAGGTGAGTTAATCGGAAGAGTAATTAAAATAATGCCATACGGAGCTTTCGTCAAACTGGATGAAGGAGGAGTTGGCTTAATACATGTATCGCAATTTAATGAATCTGAATTAGGCGAAAATAAGTCCCCAGTTAAAGAAGGTGATAGAGTCATTGTTAATATTATTGGGAAAGAAAAAGCTGGCAAGTTAAATTTTTCTTTCATCAAGAAAATCAAGAACGACCAGGATCCAAAAACACCTGAGTTCAGCAAGGGAGGCCTCGAGCAAAAAATGAAGAAGTTTCTCAGAGAATCTCAGGATACCCAAACAGATCAAAAAAAGAGAATGCAAAGACACAGAGGAATGGCGGCGTAGCCCAGTGGTTAGAGCATCCGGCTCATACCCGGAGTGTCGAGGGTTCGAATCCCCCCGCCGCCACCACACAGGTGAAGAACCTTTAAGAAGCTTTGATAATTTCGATCTTTTAATGGTGTATTTCTTGCCAAACTTCCAATGGACTACGATTCTATCGTTCCATGCTTCAATCTTATCAATTAAAATGTGCCACAACCTACTCCTTTCTTCTCTCGTTGCATATTGATAAATTTGTTTTATTTACTTAAGCTTTTCTACTACTTTCGAATAATCTGTCTGAATAATATTGGAGGCTAATAGAGAGGCTTTCTGCTCTTTCAATTTATCAAGCTGCACCTTTCCTTTATCAAAAGAGATATAGTCTCCTTCTATAAGCTTCACAATTCTATTCATTTTTCTTTCAATCTCTTTTACTTTATCATCATTTTTGTCTTCTTTTTTAGGTATCGGTAAGCTGATTTCAAAAATTTTGTTTACATACTTTAGAAGGAGTTCCTCGAGTGGTTCTTCTCGCAAATACTGGCCGCAAGCTTTTCCATTTAAACTGATTCTGTCGCATTGGTAATAGAAAAACGTCCCATTTCCTGTTGTTCTTGAGTGTGAACTGAGATTGTGTTTGCAGTAAGGGCAGTAAATTAAGCGTGAAAACAATGAAGTTGTTTTCTTTGTTATAATTTTCATATTTCTTTTCCTCATGTCTGCAACATCCCTCCAGAGTTCCTCAGCAATGATTGGTTTTTGTTTACCTTTATGCCACTTCCACTCATTTTCTTTTATTCTGTGTTCGTATTTGTCTCTTTTTCTAACCAAATAACCGCAGTAGAAAGGATTTGTGAGAATACTTCTCACATGGTAATTGGTAAAGCCAGTTTTTCTTGCAATCTCGTTCATGGAAAGACCTTGCGAACTAAGAGAAAAAATTTTCTTAACATTTTCTGCCTCTTCCGGGACGATTATCACTTTCTTATCTTCCCGCTTATATCCGTAGGGCACTGTTCCTGAATTTACTCCGTCCTGAAGTCTCTTTAAATAAGAATCTATTGACCTATCCACATTTATTTCCCTTTCAAAGTTTGCGAAGTCAACAAGGATATTAAGCATCAATCTTCCCATAGAGGTTGTCGTATCGAACTGCTGGGTTACGCTTACAAAAGATATGTTCTGTTTTTCAAGGAATTTCATTGTGGTGTGAAAATCTAAAACGGATCTTGAAAGACGATCTATTTTATAAACTACCAAAACATCAAATTTCTTAGCTTCTGTGTCCTTCATCATTTCCTGGAATGCCGGCCTGTTTATATCTTTTCCTGAAAAACCGCCATCTTCATAAGCTTTATAAAGTTCCCATTTGTGAGACTTAACATAGTCTATAAGCCTTTCTTTTTGCATATCGAGGCTTTCGCCATTCACAGCCTGCCCTGGTGTTGATACCCTTATATATATTGCCGCTTTCATGTTATTTTTCTCCTATAACATAATTTTTTCTAACGCTTTCGGATAAAAAAGTTGCCGAAGGCATTTGTGTGAAATGAAGTAGAGTCTTTTGATCTCTCGTCATATGCAGTAACTCAATCAGCATTTTTTCCTTTTATAATAAGTAGTCTAATTAAATATGCTAATAGTCCAACTATGAAGGATAAACTGCAAAAATGATAAATAGCTTGTGACGAGATTATGCCATAAAGTGGATTACTCTGTAAAGGGTAAAATGGTGTTATATCATTGTATAGAGGGGCGTCTAACAGTATATGAAAGTAAATACCGGAAAATGAGGTCAATAAAATTTTTTTAAATGACGAATTTTGTGACAACTTAAAGACAGCCATTACTTTTCTAATTTTATCTTTTAGAAGATACAAAACTATTGCTGTTAAAATTGCTGCTATTGAACCGCCTAAAAAACTGTGCAAGAACCCGTGTAAACGCCAGGGTGCGTTAAAAAAGAAAACGCAAAAGGGCTCAATATCAATAATTACACTGGCCACAAGGAGCGTGGAAAAATCAAAAATCCTGAATAGAGAAAGTCCAATCCATGAACTCGGTCCAAAATGATATGGTGTGAATGGCATAGGCTATTCTCTCCTTTTAATTAATTTATTCCAGATAAAAATTATCAAACAAGAAAGAATATAAAAATAAATAACTTGAATAATCCAAAAAGACCAAGGAGAGCCTCTCATAATAAAATCTGCATTATAACCACCAATTGCGACAATAAGTTCAGATAATAGAGTTAAAGGCATTAATAAAAAAACCCAAATAACCCAGAGGAAAGGAAAATGACTTAGCAAATCATAGAAGGGTGGTTTTGATAGATTTCGACTTTCTCCATCGATAAAAGCAAAGCTCAGGATATGGCCAGAAATAGCGATTAATAAAAATATCACAAAAATCAGGATTTTCTTCCAATTAGGTATTAAGAATTGCCTAATTGCTTCTTTTTTCATATTAATTCCTCCTTTGGTTTTGAGTTATTCGAGCATAACGGTTTGCGGATAAAAGAAGTTTTTGCGAAACAAAAATTTGGGTAAGTGCCGTCAGGCACAAATCTTTTATGCTGTGTTATACGCTGTTGTGCCATATTTAACCTCATGGTTTTTTGCCCTTTTCTTCTCTTTTGTTTTTACCATAAAGTTCCATGCGTCTTTTAACCGTCTTATTCACTTCTCCTAGACAGCACCTTCCTGAAGGATTTTTGATTTCACAAGCACACTCTCCAGCTTTCACTTTTTCTGTAATTTGCTGAACCGCTGTGCTATACCCAAGTTGCTTAATCTGGTTAAAGATCTTATCTTTTGTCCATTCAAAACAATAACATACAGGGATAGGATCTTGTGTCTCCTTTATACCAACTCTAATCTTGATATCTTCTTTATGCAAGTAGATATCTTGTTCATTATTGAAATAAACAACCCTGCATGAAGGCGTTTCA
>Ga0210044_10008808_pt1 | contig 12465 bp, 13 predicted proteins | sample CryGey13umfilter_2_FD_183959 | JGI IMG/M metagenome (GOLD analysis project Ga0210044, IMG submission 183959) | Groundwater microbial communities from aquifer in Utah, USA - Crystal Geyser 4/9/14 3 um filter (SPAdes) (version 2) | ecosystem: Environmental > Aquatic > Deep subsurface >... | reverse complement strand
TTTCCAATAATCATAGAGGGTGCTGCAAATCGTAATGCTTGCCAATACGGAAAGTTCCAAGGCATGATGCTAGCAATTACTCCTAATGGTTGAAAAGTGATGAGAGTTTTTCTTGCATCTGTGTTTAATACTTCATCATTTATGAAAATTTGGCCATTATCCCCATAATATTCCATTACTACGGCACATTTTTCTATTTCAGATATTGCTTCTTTGATTGGTTTTCCCATTTCATTTGATGCAACAAGAGCAAGTTCTTTTTTATTTTTTCGTAGTTCTTCTGCAAATCGGTGTATTAGTTCTGTTCTTTGATGCATATTTTTTTTCCAATCCGTAAATGTATTTTTTGATTTTTTTACAGAAAAATTTACTTGTTCTTTATTCATAATATCATATTCTGCAAGAATATTTTCATTTGAAGGATTGATAGTTTTAACTTTCAATGTCCATTATCTTAAAATGAATTATTAAAGGATATTACCAATTTAATGTAATATCAAAAATTAATTTGGGAATATCTTTAATAGCAAATTTATAATTGCAATCACATGAAACAATATGCTTTATCAACACACAATTCAAAAGAGAATTTTAAACTAGAATTAAAAATGCAAGATACAAAAGAAATTCTAGTCAAAAACACAGGACTGAAAAATTAATGAAAGCAGCCCAAGTTATAACTCCAAAAGAACCATTGGTGATAAATGAAATTGAAACTCCTGTTCCTAAAGGACATCAGGTATTGGTAAAAATTGAATCTGCAGGAGTTTGTCACAGCGATATCCATGTTTGGGAAGGTGGATACGAAGGAGTAAAAGGCGAAATAATGAAAGTTGAAGACAGGGGGGTTAAATTTCCATTGACATTAGGGCATGAAATTGCAGGCATTGTTGATACTATAGGTAGTGATGTTAAACAAGTAAAGAAAGGTGACAGAGTGATCGTTTATCCCTGGCAGGGGGATGGCATATGCGATGCCTGTCAAGTTGGCGATGAACACGTATGTGATCATCCAAAATCCTTAGGAATTATGCAAAACGGTGGCTATGCCGAAAAAGTTTTGGTTTCTGATGAAAAATATTTGGTTAAAGTAGGGGATTTAGATCCTAACGTAGTTTCCTCATTGGCATGTTCTGGTCTTACAGCGTATACAGCTGTAAAGAATGCAAAAATATCTCCAAAACAAACAATGGTGATAATAGGTGCAGGAGGATTAGGGCTTACAGCTGTCCAAATTGCACGTGCATTGCTTAATCCTACAATTATTGTTTTAGATGTTGATGATGCTAAATTAGAGGTAGCTAAAAAACTCGGAGCAGATTTTTGTATTAATTCAAAATCAGACGATCCCATACACCACGTAAAAGACATAACTGGTGGTCTTGGAGCTGATGCTATTATTGATTTTGTCAATGGTCCTATGACTGTAAAACCTGCATTAGAGATGTTAAAAAAACGAGGAAAGCTGATTCTAGTGGGATTGTTTGGTGGTTCAATTGAACTTAATTTACCCTTATTGCCACTGAAATCTCAAACCATTATTGGTTCATACACTGGAAGATTGGCAGACTTGGCTGATTTAGTTAGTCTTGTAAGAAGAAATGCAATTAATCCCATAATTTCTAAAACTTTTAAACTTGATGATGCAAATAAGGCATTAGAAGAATTAAAGACCGGAAAAATACTTGGAAGAGCTGTAATTAATCCTTGATGAAGTGATTTATGCCGGAGACATGGTTTTGATAATAAAGTTGTTTATTTATTTTTAATTTGGTCTAACATTGCCAAAACTTCTTTAAATCTATCTATTTGAATTCCATTTTTAACTTCATCAAATGTGCCATATTTTTGTTCAAATTTTAAAATAACATTAAAAGTAGGATTATTCACAAGTTCTTTAACATCATTGTAAAACATAAGTTCAGTTTCAACTCTACGATGTAATAATTTTAGCAAGTTTTCTTTAGAACAACATTCCAAGTGTAGTATTTTTTGTTTGCCTGTTTGATCAATTATTGGAAAATCATATTTTGAATTTCCTTCTTCACCTTGACATTCTTCACATTCATACATAATTAGACAAGAGAGCAATTGCCTAAAAACTTTGTATATGACTAGTTTAAAGTATAAAAATGCAAAAAGCTATAGTTATCGGTTCTGGTCCCGCAGGTCTTACATCTGCAATTTATCTAGTGCGAGGTGGGATTGACACTACCGTCATATCAGGAGATCAACCTGGTGGACAATTGATATATACTACAGATGTTGAAAATTTTCCAGGTTTTCCAGGAGGCATATTAGGTCCTGATCTTATGACTCGCATAAGACAACAGGCAGAAAAAGTTGGAGTCAAATTCTCTGACAGTACTGTTACAGGTGTTGATTTCAAAAGCAATCCTTTTAAGATCAAGACAGGTAGCAAGGAAATTCTAGGCGATGTTGTAATTATTGCTACAGGTGCATCGGCACTATGGCTTGGACTTGACTCAGAAACAAAACTAAAGGGTAAGGGAGTTTCAGCATGTGCTACGTGTGACGGATATTTCTTTAAAGATAAAGATGTCTGCTTGGTTGGTGGCGGTGATGTTGCAATTGAAGATGCGTTGTTTATGACTAAACTTGCAAACAAGGTATTTGTTATAAACAGAAGAGATGAATTACGAGCAACTCATATTCTTCAACAGAGGGCTTTAAGCAATCCAAAAATTGAATTTGTTTGGTGGAGCATAGTAAAAGAAATCTTGGGTGATTCACACGTAACAGGAATTAAGATTGAAAATGTTAAAGATGGAAAAATTTCAGAAATACCATGTAGTGTCATTTTCATAACAATTGGTCACAAACCCAACACTGAAATTTTTAGAGGTCAAGTAAAAATTAATTCAAATGGTTTTATCGAGAAAGTAACCAAGAGTCAAACCAACGTTGAAGGAGTGTTTGTAGCAGGCGATGTTTTTGATTATGAGTATCGACAAGCCATAACTGCTGCAGGATCAGGGGCTCAAGCAGCGATCGATGCTATTAGATATTTAGAATCAAAAAAAGACTAACTTATTTATCTTAACCTGTGCATGTTTTAATCTTTTTCTCTCAAAACATTATGTGATTCAACATGTATTTTAGAGATATTTTTTGTAATGTATTTGACCGCTAAAATATTAGTACTTGATATTCAAATCATCATGAAACTTAGAATTAAGGCATGAAATTGGGAATTTATTTAAATCATTTCTGAAAAAAATTATTTTATTGTTACAAAGAACAATGATGGATAGAAAATAATGGATTATACATTATACTGGTTTATGTTGCCCATTTCTTCTCTTGTGGCCACAGGAGCTATGCTTGGTGGAATAGGTGGCGCCGCAATGTTCATGCCAATTTTTCTAATCCTATTTCCAATTTTAGGTCCAGAATACATGCTTGCAGGACCAGTGGCAGCAATAGGTGTTGCATTACTGACTGAGGCGTTTGGATTTACCTCCGGTTTGATAGGATATTTGAAAAGACACCTAATTGATTTCAAAGTGGCAAAATCGCTTATAATTATTGCAGTACCTTCCGCAATAGTAGGTTCACTTTTATCTCAAAGTGCAAATCCAGATATGTTAAAAATTCTATATGGCTCATTGATGTTAATTCTTGCATATATCATGCTAAAAAGACCCTCGACTAAAGAAAAAGAAAAAATTTCCAGCGAATCCCTTTCTGGACAGTTCTCACATATAGGTCATGAAAGAAAAATCACCGATGATAAAGGAAATGAATACAATTATCATCTCTGTCATCCAGGTAAAGGCAAAGCGTTCACTGGAATAGGTGCTTTCATTACGGGATTGATGTCTGTTGGAATAGGAGAAATCATAACTCCACAACTTGTAAAACAATGCAAAATGCCAGTACCTGTAGCTGTGGCAACATCTGTTTTTGTAATTATAATTACCGTTGCAGTTGCATCGGGCACACATATTTTTACATTAATCTCAGAAGGAGGTGCAGAAGCAATACCTTGGCACTTGGTTATCTACACTATCCCTGGAGTTATAATAGGCGGTCAAATTGGTACGCGATTACAAGGTAAATTTTCATCAGACATAATGGAAAAAATATTTGGAATGTTATTTGCTGTGATAGGTATTGGAATGATCTCAATAGTATTTTTATGATAGAAATTAATCAAGTGATGTAATTGTTAAATGAAAAATGGCACAAACTAGGAGGCATAGATGATTTTAAAGTTCCATCACTAAGAGAAATTACCATCAATAATACCCCGATAGCACTGTCATATCAAAATGGTGAATTTGGTGCTATATCTAATATTTGTAATCATGTTGGCGGACCATTAGGACAAGGTCGTCTTGATGGTGATTACATAGTATGCCCTTGGCATAATTGGAAATTTCACAGAACAAAAGGTTCTGGAGAGCCGGGATTTGAACAAGACAAAGTACCACAATATGAATTAAAAATTGAAAATGGAATTCTTTACATTAACACAGAATCCATCACATCTAGACATAAAACGCCTCATCCACCACACCCATTAGCAAGAAAAGTCAAGAGAGAGGAAGGGAAAATCAGGGTTGTTGGAATATCCACAACCATAATGGATTCAGAAAATCCTAGATACTCAACGTCGGATAAACTTCTTGAAGTTGCAATTAATCATGCAAAAAAAGAACTCGGTGCAGAAACTTTGCTTATCAAATTAAATGATTTAAAATTTAGGGCATGTGAAGGATACTATTCTAAAAGTGCCGCTGCATGTACATGGCCTTGTTCTATTACACAAATGGACGAGACGGATCAGCTTGCTCAAGTTTATGAAGCCTTAATTCATTGGGGCGATGTAATAATAGTCTCTACACCAATAAGATGGGGTGCAGCTAGCTCATTATATTACAAGATGGCAGAAAGAATGAACTGTATTCAGAATCAAGTAACTATTGCAGATAAAGTATTAATTCAAAATAAAGTTGCAGCATTCATAATAACTGGCGGACAAGATAATATCCAAGATGTTGCAGGACACATGTTAGGATTTTTCGCAGAGTTGGGATTTGCATTCCCACCATTTCCATACATTGCTCACTCCAGAGGATGGTCAGCAGAAGACATGGAAAATAATATGGATTACGTCAAGAACAGTTCAGATCTTAAGGATGGTGCCAAGGACTTGGTTAAACGTAGTATGGAAATGTCCGAAATCATTCTAGGTCGTAAGATATCAAAAGAAAAAATCACACATCCAGGTAGAAAAGCACAGTCATTACATGTTGAAAAGAAATAACAAACAAATGAAAATAATTAGTTTTATTCTAAATACAATTATGATTGTGGACCGGAGAAAATGGATTTAGTATAGTCCCCTTCTAAAATACTCAAGATCCTTTCAATCATATCTTTTTGCCCGCCCTTGTTATCCAAAGTTACCAGCATTAGATGTTCATCGTCGATTGGAACTGTAAATCGTCGTACATTATCATACACAGCTACAACATACCTGTTTTTTCCTAGAAATTTGGCATTTTTAGTTCGAAATTTCCACGAATCAAGAGCAAATTTAAGAGATTCATTCATCTCTTGAGGTGGTAAAAAATTTGCAGTTCCTTCTTTTAATCGAGATTCAATTTTGTTTCCATGACTGTCAACTATTATCGCAAACCTAACATATGATTCGCAATTCATGACTTTGTCTAATAGTTTTGTGTAATTCATTATTTGTACTACTCACTAAACATATGAAAGTATTTATCCAAATTGATACCAGATTCAATCCCTAGAAATCATAAAAATTTTTTACAGATTAAAAAATAAAAAAAGGGAAATTTTAATGAGTATAAAACAAACTAAAATGAAGCATTATGAATTTGGAACAATTCTTTAATAGTTTTGTAGAAAAAAATCGCCATGTCACTAATTTTCAAAACCAATACTGGACGTCTTATGGACATAGGTATTTTGATTCTAAGAGTAGGAATTTCATTTGGATTTATTTGGGCAGGTATTGGTAAAGTATCAGATCCTGTTGGCTTTGGTCAAATGTTGCAAGCTATGGTCGGAATCGATCCAATGATGTCAACTAACATGGCAGTCATTATAGGCACCGCAGAACTTATCTCAGGGACATTAATTTTTGTAGGACTATTCACTCGATTTGCGGCTATATTTCAAATAATCATACTGATTGGAGCCATGGTGATGTTTGGCTTTGATTTTACCCAAGGACCAGCAATATGGAAAGATCCATCTATGTTAGGTCTTACAATAATGTTAGCATTGTCTGGGTCTGGAAAAATTGGAATTGATCATATTATTGCCAAAAAGTTCAATAGATCTTACTAATGTCTAGTGATTTGAGATGAGCAAGCACATTCAAGTTATTAGATTAGTTTTTTCAAACATTTACTTTCTTGTATTATCTGGAATAATTTTTGTCTCAATGTTTGTTTTATTGTTATATGTACAGGGGCTTCTATTTTTTGAACCTTATTTTATTTTTAATGTTACAGAAGATGTGATTTCTAGTTTTATCTCAATACTTGTTGTTTCATTACTTACAAGTATTGTTACTGCAATTTCAATATTTCAGATCAGTATGATAAAAACTAGCTCAAAAAAAGCGGGTGCTGGAATAGTTGGTTCTGCATTAAGTGCAGGTTCAGGAATTTGCACTAGCTGTAGCACAGTGGGTTTTTCAATTGCTTCGTCATTTGGCATTGCTGGCGCAACGGCTGTATCTTTTTTAAATGATTATGAAATTCCAATTAGAATTGCAGCTATTGGAATACTTGTTATCACATATTTTTCAATGATAAATAAAATTACCACTGGGTGCAAGATTTCGCCCAAAAATAATGATCATAACCCCATTCAGTAATTTTTTAACTATTTTGCTGTTTTCAAATAATCTACAATTGATTACATCCAAATTAAACATAATTAATTGGTAAAATCTTTTTATCTTCTCATTAATCAATTTTGTTATTGGATGTTTTACAGAAAAGTTTCAAATACAAAAAATTTACAATAGATAGAAAATTATCTTATTTTAAACCACATTCTACAACAATTGAAAAAAGTTTTTCTGAAGAGGTGATTTTTGGACTTGGTTTAAAAAATAAGATGATTCCACCTAAATTCTTTTATGATATGCGAGGTTCTAATTTGTTTGATAAAATATGCACTCTTTCTGAATATTATCTTACTAGAACCGAAATTGAAATTTTGAATAACATCCAAGAAGAATTGGCAATAATTCTCTATTCTGGTTACAGACTTGTTGAACTAGGAAGTGGCTCAGCTACTAAAACCAAAATTATATTAGATGTTTTAGATAAAATTCAATCCAAAATAGACTATTTCCCAATTGATATATCGGATATACTTGCTGAAAGTTCAGAAATTTTACTTGATTCTTATCCCAAATTACACATCACAGGAATAATTGACACTTATGAAGGAGGATTGCGATTTATTGAAGAATATGATGATAAAAAAAATCTAATTATTTTTTTAGGTTCAAGTTTAGGAAATTTTGCAGAAATTGATGCAATACATTTCCTTAAACAAATAAACATGACAATGAAAAAACCTGATCTTTTTCTTATTGGCTTGGATTTGGTTAAAGATAAAAAGATTCTTGATAAAGCATATGATGATTCGCAAGGAATCACATCTCAATTTAATTTGAATGTGTTACAAAGAATAAATGATGATCTTGGTGGAAATTTTGATTTGAACAAATTTGAACATCATGCATTTTACAACCAAGAACTGCAAAGGATAGAAATGTATCTTAAATCAAAATCAAATCAAACTGTACATATTTCTAAAACTAACACAGATGTTAAATTTGATAAAAATGAATTAATTCATACAGAATATTCTCACAAATACACAATTCCGCAAATTAAAAAAATGATGAATCAATGTAATTTTAAAATCAATAACATGTGGTTTGATTCAAATCAATACTATTGTGTATTGCTTGCATCAAAATTCTAAACATCTAAAACGCACCTGAATCCTGAAAATAACCATCTTTCATCCAATCTGAAAAAGTTCCTATAACTCCCACGAATTGACATAGATGGTGTTCCAAATGATCCTCCTCTTAGTACTTTTTGGTTGGTAAACCACTTGTCGTTATACTCTTCAAATCCTGACTTGAATCCTGGATACCCTACAAATTCCGACGAAGTCCATTCCCATACGTCTCCAACCATCTGATGACAGCCTAAATGGCTCTTGCCTTCTGGATATGTGCCGATTTCTGTAGGTTTCCACAAGTATGATTCTAGTAGATTTGCATGTTTTTCAGCAGGTTCTTGATTTCCCCATGGGAATATTGTTTTTTCCTGTTTTTCCTCATTCCAACATGCAGCTTTTTCCCATTCTGCCTCTGTGGGCAATCTCTTGTCTGCCCATTTGCAATATGCTGATGCCTCATAGAAGCTTATATGGCATACTGGTTCTCTTGGATTGATCTTTCTAAACCCTTCAAAATCTCTTATCATCCATTCCCCCTCTTTTTTCTCCCAATACATCGGTGCACTCCAATTATTTTTTTGAACTTTTTCCCATCCGTCTGATAGCCAAAATTTGTAAGATTCGTATCCCCCATCTTTGATAAATTCTAGATACTGTTCATTTGTCACAGGAAAGGCATCTACTTGAAAATCATCTAGATATACTATATGTTCCGGTAATTCTATATCATAACAAAATTCATTTTTATTGTAACCCATCTTGTATAGTCCTCCTTTCACATTCACTGAATATGGTTTGATATCAGAAGCAACTGGTGGGATGTTTTTTATAACTGGTTTATACTGATCTGCCAACAATCGCTGTAGATCATACACTAGTAACTCTTGATGTTGGCATTCATGATGAAATCCAGTTACAATTAATTTTCCCACATCCTCTGTAATAGTATTTTCCCGAATGAATCTTATCACTCTTTGATTAATTGTGTTGAAATATTGAAAAATTTGATCAACTGTAGGTCGTGAAATAATTCCTCGTTTTCCTTTGTCGTGAGGAATTCCAAATTGTTGATAATACGAGTTTAAGTATTCGGAAAATTCTTTTGAATAAAATTCATAATGCGAGTCAATTTTACTCATAATTGCTTCATATATCCAGCTAACGTGTCCTATGTGCCATTTTGGAGGACTCATAAAATAATCTGTTTGTACTATGTAGTCATCTACTTCCAAAGTTTTTACTAGTTGTAAGGTTCTGTCCCTTGTCTTCTTAAAAATTTCAAGGATTGATTCTTTTGTAGATTCTTGCAAAGTCATTTTTATTACATCCTCTCATTATAATATGAAAATGAAATTGTACAAGGTTGAAGAATCTGTAGATTTTTTCTTGAACTATTTGATTCCACTTTAACTGAAATACAAGTTGTAAATGTCATGCAATTACACCTTTACTGGGGGAATCTATTTCTGGCGGTATGCCTATATCTACTATTTTGAATTTTATCTTTGAGTTTAGAATGCCTTTTTTTGGTTTATGAAGAGCAATTATAAAATCAGAGTTTACAGAAATATTTGCAGAAATACCTGTATCTGCATTAATTCCAGATGGTACGTCATTTGATATTATGTGTGCTTTTGATTTATTCATTTGAGTAATAATGGTGTAAATTGGATCATGGATTTCATTCTGAAATCCTGTTCCGAATATCCCATCTATGATTATATCTGAATTTTTTATCAATAATAATATTTTTTTAAAACTATTCTTATTTACACAAGTGGTCTGTATGCGTTTATTTCTACGAGTGATAAACAGATGAAATTTTGATGAGTTCGATATGAATTTTTTTGATTTTAATAAAATCAATGTGGGCTTTCCACCAAAACATGTGATATGGCGAGCAGCTGATATGACTCCTCCTCCGTTATTTCCTACGCCTGAAATGCAGACTATGTTTTTTTCCCCAAGTCTAGAAAATTTTTGAAAAACATACATTGCAATTGCCTTACCTACATTTTCCATCATAAGTTCAATCGGAATGCCATACTTTACTGCCTTTTTGTCTATAGTTTGCATTTGTTTTACAGTTAGAAAATAATCTAGACTATTTGTCTTTGGATTATTTTTGTAAGAGTTTTTCATGAGATAAAGTTCTAATGATGTAAAATTTTAATGATTTCCCAAAACAATCACGCTAATTTTTATGAAACAATTTGGAAAATACTTTTTAAACTACTCCAAAAATATCTGTTGTGGGTAAAAACAAACAAGAACCAATGAAGATTAAAACAAAATCAAACAAGACTAAATTCATTATCATTGGAGCTATCATTGTAATAGCCATTGGGCTTTCTGTAATTTCTACAAATACCTCTACCCAAGAGGATAATCCAATCAAGCCCATTTCAATTGATACGACCAAAGGATCTCCTATATTAGGTTCAGAGTTAGCACAAGTAACAATAATAGAATTCGGTGATTATCAATGTCCATTTTGCCAGAAATGGAATCAAAATACAAAACCACTAATTGAAAAAAACTATATTGACACAGGAAAAGCCAAATTGATTTATGTTGATTTTCCAATAATCGGACCAGATTCAATTAAAGCTCATGCAGGAAGCTATTGTGCAAATGAACAGGGACTCTATTGGCAATATCGTGATTTTGTGTATGCAAATCAAGGTCATGAAAATAATGGATGGGCAAATGCAAATAATCTCAAAAAGTTAGTTGCAGGTATTAACGGATTAGACATAGATTCATTTTCAAAATGCATTGATTCTGGAAAATACGAAGACAGGGTAAAGGAAAACAAAAACATTGCGTCAAAAAATGGGGCTAGATCAACCCCATCATTTATTGTGATTGGTCCAGATGGGCAAGAGACGCCTATAGCAGGAGCACAACCATATTCAGTATTCCAAAAAACTATTGATGAAATGCTTGCATGAATAGAACAAATTTGAGTCAAATATACAAAATTGGAATAATCCTTTTCTAGTGTGGTGTAAATTAGAATGATGAAATATGTTTGGGACTAAAATATCCGCGCAGAATGTATGTGCAAAATGTGGAATGGAATTTTCATCTCAGGAGAGGATGTTACGTCACATGATTAAAGCTCACAAACGAAAAAGATTTGAATGTGATTCTTGCGGTTTTAAAAACTAGATTTTTTAACAATTTCTTTAATACTATGTGATTTGTATTGTTTCGCTGTTTTTTTATAAATTATTCAAGAGAAATCTTGAGAAATATTGCCAATCCTATCAATTCAGCAATTCCTACTCCTAATAGATATGGGAATATCTCAGGAACAAAATATGCCTCCATTGTAATATACTCCATGGCGCCAATAATATTGTGTAAAAACAACATTGAGGTCACAACAATCATGCCCAATGGAAGTTCTGCTTTTGTTTTGACATATATTTTAGCAAATATCCTAATCAAAACTCCAAGAATTATCATATTGACTACAGATACAATAGAAAGTATTAGCGAATTAGGCTCCAACTATCAATCAGACATTTACAATCTTATTTACTTTTATCCAATTTGTGCAATCTCATAAAATATCTCAAGGTTAATTTCAAGAAATGGTATGATATAGTATCCTGTAGGCCTTGTAGAAACCATCAGATTTTGACACAATTGTAACATATTCTAGCTAATTGTGATCCATTAGGTAATAATGGCCATTCACAGCATGAAATCATTTTATGTCAAGATGTGCCGTACATTGCTAAGAATCATCACTCGTTGCAGGATTCCACGATTTTTGTTTCCCAAATCCAATCATATCTATTCTGTCTGGCAGCATCTAGTCTTGCTTGCATTACGTCAGTATGAATCCAAAAGTTACAGAAGATTTGCAGATTTGCTACAAGAATGTACTGGCATACAAGAGTATCTTGGTCTGGAAACAATTCCACATTACACAACGCTGCAAAAGGCAGCAGCCAGATTGGAAGGAACCATTCTGCACAAGATGCTATCTGAATTTGTTTTGTACAAAAAAGTCAGACTGGTACTGGCAGGAATTGACGGCACTGGATTCAGTTACAGTACGGCATCATATTACTACACAAAACGCATCAATTTGCGAAGGAAATTCCTCAAGATTGTGCTTTGTGCAGATATGAACTCGCAGCTTGTCTGTACAGTTGCAATACATCATGACATGGCCCATGACAATCCCGATTTTCTGCCATTGCTGGAGCAGACCAACCAAATAGTTCCAGTTGATATTGCATTGGGTGACATGGGATTTGATGATGAAAATAATCATGTCGGTGCAAAAAAGATTGGAATCCATACAGTCATTCCAACCAGGTATGCCGATGTTCCAATATGGAGAACTGGAGGGATTCACAGAAAGGAGATGAAGAGAAACTTTCCTATTAATTTGTACCATCAGAGAAACAAATCCGAGACAATCTATTTTGTAACAAAACAGCTGATGTC
>Ga0210044_10008806_pt1 | contig 12467 bp, 10 predicted proteins | sample CryGey13umfilter_2_FD_183959 | JGI IMG/M metagenome (GOLD analysis project Ga0210044, IMG submission 183959) | Groundwater microbial communities from aquifer in Utah, USA - Crystal Geyser 4/9/14 3 um filter (SPAdes) (version 2) | ecosystem: Environmental > Aquatic > Deep subsurface >... | reverse complement strand
CGGGTCGAATCGTTCGATGCCTCGCTTGCGGCTGCCGTGAACTCTTTTTCCGCAAGGATTTCCCACAGAAACTGGGGTTGACACTCGTGATCGCCGCCGCCGCCGTAAGCGTCGTCCTGTTTGCGCTCGATGACGTCCTTGCCTCCATGGGGGTTCTCGCCGCCGCCGTCATCGTCGACTCCCTCATCTTCTCGCTCACACCGAAATGCGTCGTCTGCTACCGATGTCGAACGGAATATCACGGCTTGGAAATTACGCCGACGATCGAGCCGTGGGAACTGGCGATCGGCGAAAAATACCGACCCGTTCGAATGGAGCATGCGGAGAGTCGTCCCGCAAGTGAATCCACCAGTATCTCGGAGACCGCTGCGTGAACAACCGATCTCTCATTCTCATCGGCGGAGGCGGGCACGCCAAGGTCGCCACCGACTGCGCAACTTCAGCCGACTTCACACTACTCGGCTTCGTCGATGATTCGGAATGTCCCGTCCTGACGGAATTCGGATTGACCCACCTCGGACCAATCAATACGCTCGTTTCCGTTCTCGAATCATTCAAATCAGAAAAACCCGAAATCTTGAATGCAGTCGGCGACAATGCGACGCGCCGAGCAACCACGGAATCGGTGGAATCGCAAATTCGCCTGGCGACCGAAACCGGCACGCGCAATTGCCGAGGATTCGCGATGGTCATTCACGCATCAGCCGTCGTCAGCCCTTCCGCCGCCATCGGCTGCGGAACGCTCGTCGGCCCCAATGCCACCATCAATGCCGGCGCTTCCGTCGGGCGAGGCATCATCATTAATTCAGGCGCAATAGTTGAACATGACTGCACCATCAGCGACTTCGTTCATATCGCGCCCGGCACGGTTCTCGGTGGCGGAGTTACGATCGGCGAAAACACGCTACTCGGTCTTGGCGCGAGAGTACTTCCCGGCATTTCAATTGGAACCAATGTTGTCGTGGGTGCGGGTAGTGTCGTCTGTAAGAACATCGCTGACGGCGAAACAGTCAAAGGCACGCCCGCTTCGTGAATTCAGCGCGTTTGGTTGGCGTGGCGCTTCCGGACGATCGGCCTCAAAGATTATTGCGAGGCATGGCCGACGCCACCAGCCGAAGCGGCGGGACATCCTCGTATTCAATCCCCAGCTCCACCGCCGGGTCCGTCCCGATCAGAATATCAACCGTCGCTCGGTAGAGTTTCGGCCCGATCTCATACTGGAGTGTAAACGGCAGAATCTGGTCGTTATTCTTGTCGTATTGCGGCGGCGCGCCCGAGATCAGCAACGATTCCGTTTCACCAACTCCGCCCGGATCCTGTATCACATAGAACGCCTCGTCAACAATGCGATATTCAATCCGAAGCAACTCACCCGACTTGGCGACGAACTCAATGTAGTCACTTTGGATAATCGGATCCGTCACCACGTTCACCGGATAGGGGCCGAACTGACTCCCCGTTCGAATCAGCGCCAGCATTCGGTTCATGGTGAGTCGCGCGATCGTGTGACGCGAAGCGCTTTCCGTCGTACTCCGATACGCACGAAAAGATGCATCAAGCGCCACCATCAAAGCGCTCATCAGCATGGCGGAAATCGCGAGCGCGATCAACACTTCAACCAGACTGAATCCGCGCTGCGACCTTTGCCGACGCAATCGCTTCATCAATTCAAATTGACCGTTTTGCGATCGCTCTATCACAGCGAACCTCCCTCGCTGTAGGTGCCGGGGACGAACTTCGTCTTCACCGGAATGAGAATGCCGTCGGGCATCGGAATGTTCGGATCGTACTTGATCGTGATCTCTCCGAACCCCGCCCCCAGACCCAGGTCCTGACCTTCGCCGTCGCCGTCGCTCGGCCCGAAGTAGCCGATCGTGGTGTTGAACGCCGCCACATCACCGCCGAAGAAAAGCGGCCCCTGACCCGGTTCCGGTTTGAACGTCATCAACAGCGTACCCGTGATGTCAGCCGTCCCGCGAACATCCAGAACACCCGCCACGATCGTGCCGTAGAGTTCCACTTCCTGTCCGCTGTTATCGAAACTTCCCACATCCACCGAGAAATTCGGAGCCATCAACGAACTCTTTTGAAGTTCGGGGAGCGCTGCATTGAATGCCTCGATCGCATCCTGCAAATCCTGTCCGGTCAGGTTCGAATTCTGAATCTCGTCAACGACCAGCGTAAATTTCGACCCGCCGGTAAACTGAAGTTTGTTGCGCACATGCGTCAACTCATTCGCCGCGTCGGAAACGACCGATCCGATAATCGTGCAGTCGTCGAACCGCAGATTATTTGAAAACGGCTTCGTGTCGTAAATCGGAGTACCGGGTGGAACCTCAACCGGGGGATCCCAGTTCTGGTAGTCGTACTTGTCCAGATAATCGAATCCGACTTTCTCCTTCATCCCGAGATAATTCCAGAACTGATGCTGATTGTCGACGTACGTCTCAACATACACCACGCCGACGAACGTGCAATTCCTGAAAAGACCGTTGTTCCCCATCGGGATCTTAACGTTCACGAACGTCATGTTCTTGTAAATCGGTCGCTTGTACCAATCGTAAAACCCCGGCGAACCGAGCGGCATCTGTTCCCATTCGCCGAGATCGGGTCGCAAATAGTCCGGATTCGTCGGATCGTCCGACCAGATGTGCGTCGCCGGATCCTCGCCCAGCTGAGCCGTTAATTGCTGATCGAACGACAATCCGTTCAACGCCTCGAGCTTCAGCGCGTTCTGCGAGTTCGTAAAGTCAGCCGCCGTCAGATCGTAGAGTTTCGAATCCGGCACATCGAAATTCGCCGACGATTGCTCCGTGTCAGGATGAATCGGTCCCTGCACCACCGTCTGGTAATTGAATCCTCCTTGAGCCGTCTCCCACGATGATCGACTCGTCTTGAAGAGGAGATGTCCTTTGACCTTGGCGTAATCATCCAGATTGTTGATCACCCCGTCGAGATAGCCAAGCAAGGTATCACCACCGTCGATGGTGCCGTCGCCGTTTCGATCCGCAACTCCCGTATCAATCAGATTCATCAGCTGATCGTCGATCCCAGCGAATTCCTCCGTCAGATTTCCGAGACCCGCCGCCAGCGCCAGGTCGGCGCTGTACACGATTTGCCCGTCATCATTCAGATCATAGAAGTCGACCCACAGATCGTAATCATCGACAAAACCGTCACCGTTGGCGTCCACCATGTAGGTTTCAGTCAACCCCTGCTGCTCCGTCGGATGAAGCGGACGAAGACGATTGTCGTTGTCCACGTCAAAGGATGCAATCGAGGCGATCAACGTGTCGATTTCCGTATCAAGCGTGGCGTCGAAATATTTGAAATCCGACTTCATGATCAGCGGATGACCGTTGTCGGAATCAAGATCCTCCACATCTTCACCGAATCGACTGCCGATCGGCCCGTCAACGTGAACATTCTTGCCGATCATGATTCGGTTCGGCGAAATGATCGCTGCGTCGATATGCTTCACGATCTGAAAATCCGCCTGAACCGTGCGCGTTATGTCGTCGTCCGTTCCCACACTGGTAACCCGCACGTATCGCGCGTCCGCCAGCGGCGTGTAACTCAATTGAAAAGTCGCCGGATTCTCGCTGGCATCCACCGCAATCGGGCGCACGATGATCTTTCCGAACTCATCAATGTCCGGAAGCAACTCATCGCCCGGCTCGATGATGAGGTTGTGAGAGTCAGCTGCATGGGCGTTCGCCAACGCCGTGCTGATACTCGTTGCCGGCGGGTCTTCGTTGAAACTGGCGTCGAGAATCTGAACCGTCCCGTCCCCGACCGTCCAAGTGCCGTTCCACAACTTTTCTGCAAAATCCGAGTCCACTTCGCCTTTTTCAACCACAAACCGCGACGAGGCCTCCAACAGACGACGCTCCGCAAAATGCAGCCCGGTTTCAGCGGCGCTCATCGCGCGATTGACCTGAAGATTGGAATGCGCCGTTCGCAAGTTCCCCTGCGCAACGACCGCCATCACCGCAGCCAGAGATGAAAACACGACGAGGAACATCATCGCCAGAACGGACGACACACCGCGACGCCGATGTTTGAGCGCCGCCGGGGTGGACAAATGCGAAAGCCGAATGGTGCGGTAAATGATTGTCATTTTCGAGACGCTCCTCATTGGAATCTGCATGATCCCCGTTCAACCATCCAGCCCCATTAACCAACCCGGCAAACTTCATTAACTCGTCAAACACTCCACTCAGGAATGACCCGTCACCCATGAAACCGTCGTCACTTCGACCGGATCAGGGTCGTTGGCGCCCTGATAGGTTACCGTGACCTCGATTCGAATCATGTTCGTCGTCCCGTCAAGGTTCGGATCGCCCGACGCACTGATGTTCGTCGGATCCACATTGAACACCTTGACAATCTGAGACCAGCCCGTCATCCCCGGAATCACTTCACGCATCGCGTTAATCGGACCCGTGCCGTCCGCGGCGCTGAAAACGACGCCTTCACCGAACGCACCGTCGAAATCATCAAGATCGTCAAAATCCGCAAGGGTCGCTTCATTCGACTCAGGCCCCCAGAACGAAGTACCCGTAACCGGGTCGTTTAACGGAAGCCGTGTCATCATCTCGCGAACCTCGTTCGCCAAAAGCGTTGCGGATGACGTGTGCGTCGACCAGTCGTTCTGCTTGTGAAAGGCCGCCTGTGCCGACAGGATCGATAGCACGCCCGTCCCGATGATGACGATCGCAAGAGCCGTCTCGATCAGCGTAAAACCTCGACGAGGCGATCCACGCCAACATTCCGAACGATGCTTTCTCATCGACGTTATCCGACCTTCCCGGAGATTGGTGTTGATGATCGGAACAGTCCGATCCGCGCAGTTCGACTCCGTTCGAGACTGACGAGTCCACCCAGACGCGCTGGCCTTGCTATGTTTGCTCATCGCTCTTATTTAACGAGCGAACTCATCTTGAAGATTGGCAGAATGATTGACATCGCGATGAATCCGACGATGGTTCCCATCATAATGATCATGATCGGCTCAATCATACTCGTGACCGTCTTGATCGCATTTCGCAGCAACTTGCTGTAATAGCCCGCAATTTCCTGCAAAACCTCCGCCAACTTACCGGACTCCTCGCCTGCGGCAATCATTTGAACCACCGCACGAGGTAGCAGCGTCGTCTTCTGCAGCGGAAAAACGATCTTCTTGCCCTCCTTTACCGACTTGTACACGCCCCGCCACAATCGCTTATAAAACAGATTGCCGGAAATATCTCCCGTAATCGCCAGCGCGTCAAGCATCGGAACGCCCGCACCGAGCAACTCGCCCATCGTGTGAAGCGAGCGGTTGATGTACAGTGCGTAGAACATGCGCTTGAATAACGGAACCTTCAACCGTGCGCGATCCAACGTCACCCGCCCCACCTTCGTATGAGAAAACAGAATAAACCCGGTAACCGAGCCGCCGACGATGATCAGCACCAGCCACCAGTACTGAACCATGAACGCCGATATCGCCATCAGAAAAATCGTCGGCTTCGGCAGGCGATCTTCCTTGCCTTCAAATACCATCGCAAATCGCGGAAGAACGAACGTCAGGAGGAAAATGGTCACGCCGACCGCCATCGTCCCGATGATTCCCGGATAGATCATCGCCCCGATGACCATCCTCCGGGTTTCGATTTCCTGAGCAATGTACGTCGCGATTCGATCCAGCATCTGTGAAAACGATCCGGACATTTCCGACGCGCGAACCATGTTCACGTACAACGGTCCGAACTGCTTCGGGTGCTGCGAAATCGCCTCCGAAAACTGACGACCTGATTCAACATCCTGTCGAACCTGATTCAGGATCTTCTTCCATTTGACGTTCTTCGTTTGAACCGCAATGCCTTCCAGCGCTGCGCGAATCGAGATGCCCGCGCGGATCATCACCGCCATCTGCGTCGTAAAGTCGAGAACATCACGCTGGCTCGGCCCCGACGAATAATTCAACGACTTCAGAATACCCGCCGCTGATTTCTTTTCCGTACCAACCACCGGAGCGATCGCCAGTACACGCTGCCCCTGCTTGCGCAGCATCGTGGACGCCGTCAGCGCGCTGTCGGCTGACAGAGTGCCCGCATGAATCGAGCCGTCGGCGGTTCGGGCTTTATAACGGTACATCGGCATTCGTCAATCACCATCTCTCGTCAACGACGATCTCAACCATTCACTTCGATCGTATCGGCGGACGTTTCGTTTCACTGCTCGAAAATCTCTCTCCGCCCACCAACCCGTCGAAAGTCATCTTCCATGTCTGCCACCACCTGTTTCCTTCTTCACCATCACGCCGCCAGCGATCGTTCCACCTTGTCCGGATAGGCGGCCTGAGCAATCGCGTCCTCCTTTCGAATCATCCCATTGAAGTACAACTCCGCGATTGACGAATCGAGACTGATCATTCCCATTCCTCGGTTCGTTTCGATCACGTTCGGAATCTCAAACGCCCGGTTCTCGCGGATCAGGTTGCGCACCGCAGGCGTGCACAGCATGATCTCAACCGCCGGGACCATCCCCGGACGATCGACGCGACTGAACAGCGTCTGCGATATGACCGCCTGAAGCGTGTTCGCCAGCATCGAACGAATCTGGTTCTGCTGGTCGGCCGGATACATATCAACAATTCGTTCCACCGTCTGCGAAGCGTTCACCGTGTGGAGCGTGCTCAAAACAAGGTGGCCGGTTTCCGCGGCCGTGATCGCCAGTGCCGTCGTGTCCAGATCACGCATTTCGCCGACGAGAATGATGTCCGGATCCTGACGTAGTATGTGCTTCAGGCCGGACGCGAACGAAGGCATGTCCGCCCCGAGTTCACGTTGCTCGATCACGCACTTGTCACTCTCCATCGCATATTCAACCGGGTCTTCGAGCGTGATGATGTGCTTGCGATATCGTTCGTTCATCGATTGAATCATCGCCGCCAGCGTCGTCGATTTGCCCGACCCCGTATCACCCGTGACCAGAACCAACCCGCGAGGAAGATACGTCAATCGACCGATGATCTCGGGAAGATTCAGCGAATCCAGCGCCGGAACATCCGTCTTGACGGCACGAAGCGCAAGAGCCACTGATTTTCGCTGAATGTGAGCGTTGACTCGGTATCGACCCAGACTTTCCACTTCATACGAAAAATCCGAATCCTTCTCCTCCTCCAGTCGCCGGCTCGCCTCCTTCGAAGCCATCTCCTCGAACATCGAACACACAGCATCCGGCGTGAGTATCGACATCTCCATCGGCATCACAACCGTATGAACGCGCATCAAGGGCGGATGGCCCGCCACCAGATGAATATCCGATGCGTCGTTCTCCGCGGCCAATCGAAGAATCTGCGATAAACTCATGATTCGTTTTCTCCCGTCGCAACCGTCAGGAACTGCAGAAGGGACGGCCGATACCGATCCCGTGTTTCCTTCATCGGCCAGCCGATTGCCCGGCATAAACCGCGACGCCCGACTCGCTTACCTTTCAAACTATGATGACTCTCACCTCGCCGACAACTTGTTTCTACGTCCGAAATCTCATCGACCGATATCAATATCATCAAATCGTCGACTCCGTCACCCGCAACACTTCCTCAATCGTGGTCAGACCGTCTGCCACTTTCATCAATCCGTCATGCCTCAACGATATCATCCCGCGCTCAATGCACATTCGTCGAAACTCCGACACGTTCGGGTTCTTCGCGATCACGTCCCGAATCGAATCGTTGATGACCAGCATCTCGTAAATGCCGAGACGACCTGAATAGCCCGTCTGTCGGCACTTGTCGCATCCGCTTCCCACACTGATCGCAGCGCTCGGATTACCGGTCATCGCCAGAAAATCCGCCATCTCGTCATTCAATTCCTGCGGGCCCTTGCACGACTCGCAGATTCGGCGAACCAGTCGCTGCGCCAGAATCGCATTCAGCGCAGAACCGATCAGAAACGGCTCAACCCCAATGTTGATCAATCGCGTAACCGACGACGGCGCATCGTTCGTATGCAACGTGCTCAACACCAGGTGGCCCGTCAACGACGCCTGCACCGCAATCTTCGCCGTCTCCGTATCACGAATCTCACCCACCATCACCACATCCGGATCCTGACGCAATAGTGAACGCAGCGCCATCGCAAAGTTGAACCCGATCTTGTCGTGAATCTGAGTTTGCGTAATGTTCGCAAGGTGATATTCAACCGGATCCTCAACCGTTGAAACATTCAAACGCGAGGTGTCCATCTCGCGAAGGGAGGAATACAACGTCGTCGTCTTACCCGATCCCGTCGGACCCGTCACTAGAATGATCCCGTGCGGTTGACGAATCTGGTGCTGCCAGATCGTCAGCGTGTCATCACTGAATCCCAACTGATCGAGACCCACCGAAATCGATCGACTGTCCAGAATTCGCATCACGCATTTCTCGCCCGCAACCGTCGGAAGAGTCGATATACGCAAATCCAGCTTGCGACCATTCACCACCGCACGAATGCGACCGTCCTGCGGAATGCGACGCTCGGAAATGTCGAGATTCGCCATGATCTTCAATCGTGAAATGATCGCCGCGTGCATCTTCGCAATCGGATTCATTCGCTCAAAAAGAATCCCGTCAATGCGGAACCGAACTTTGAGTTTCGTTTCTCCCGGCTCGATGTGAATGTCCGAAGCGCCTTCCTTCAACGCCGTCTGAATGATGTAATTCACATATCGAATGACCGGCGATTCGCCCGCTTCCTTCTCGAAGTCAGCGTCATCGTCGCCCTCCTCAACAATTTCAACGTCATCTTCCGCGATGTCCGCGAGAATGTCGTCAAGCCTCGAGTCGTCAACCTGATCCTCAACCTGAAACTCGATAACCAGCGCGATATCCGTCGACGTGACCAGCACCTGACGAATCGGATTCCCGCCCAGCCGGCGACGAATGTCGTCCAGCAGAAACACGTCGTCCGGCGACGCCATACCAAGAACAATCCAACGCCCCTCACGGCGCAGCGGCAACACGTTGTGGACCCCGCAGAACTCCAAGCCGAGTCTGTTCGCCATTTGCAGGTTGAAGCCGTCCTCCAGATCGATCCGTTCGAACGGAAGACCATTCAACTCGGCAACAACAGGCTGTATCAACTCTTCATCGATCCCCATCTCCGCCAGCGCGCTCGGAAGAGTCGCCCCTGGCGTCTGCTTGAGAATCGATCGAGCCGTCTCCAGTTGAATGGCATTGATGACGCCTCGTTCCCGTAGAACATCACCCAACTCTTCATTCCCACCTTTGACCTCATCACCATCGGATTCAGTCGGCGACCAGAGCGGAGTCAACGCGTCCGTCGGACGAAGACGGTTCGGATCTTCCTCCGCCTTGACAACCTCGCTCAACTCAACCTCAGCGTCGAGCCCTCGGCCCGTCACGTCCGGTGGCCGCGGTGACGTCTCGTCCGGATCGTGCCGTACAAACGCAACCGCTTCACCGGTGGTGGTTTCAATCCCCCGAGCAGAAATAAACGAAGTCAAAGGCGATCTCCCGACAATCGACGCGCCTTGCGCATCGATTTCTTCCGACAGATGCTCCACACGGTCCGCCGCCCGGTCGATCCGGTCGATGGCCGCTTCACCTTCCTCCGACGATCCGCCCGATTCCTTGCTCTTCTCCTCCTCCATCACGGAGTCGGAAGGCGTACCGGCATCGCTCATCTCCGGCCGAGAGGGCGAAGCGCCCTCCCCGGCTTCCTTGGAAATGCCGAGATCATCTAACATTCGATCGATGTCGAAGCGACCCAAAATCGGCTCCCCAGATTACATAACCCTTTCCAAAAACCCGTGATCGTCAATCTCTCTAATGTCCCATCGTAACGATGAACTGAAATCCCTCGGTCTCCAGAATGACGTCAAACGAATTGATGCGCACCACCTTGAAAAGCGTATCTTCGTCAATACCGATCTCATCGCCGATCTGCACCACTTCGCCTTCGATGATGGCCGTGCGATTTCCACTTCGGCCTCCAATCGCCGAAATATACATCCCTTGAGCAATCTCCTCAAGTGCCGCATATCGCTCTGCCATCCGTCTCCGCTGCGCCTCGATCGGATCTCCCGCGGGATCCTCATCACCCGAATCCGCCGTCCCCAGTGAATTCTCGCTTCGCAAAAACGGATTCTTCTTGACGTCACCGAGCGGAACCTGCTTCTCCGTTCGATCATCCGCCAACCGTTTCATGATCTGGTCCGGATCCAACTCCGTCTTTTTGGCGTCATCTACGATCTTCTTCGATCCCAGTACGCTCTCCAGAAATGCGTTGACCTTCGCTTCCAGAGCAACATTCGTCTGCGCAGGACTAGCCTTGGTGCCCAGCCAGCGCATGCCGTACAACGTCGCCGCCGCAACCAGCAGTGATCCGACAATGACGAACGTTGCTTCACCCACGCGACGCCTCGATCGCCCCTCTCCCGAGAATCCGTACTCGTCGGAAAGTTCGCTGTCAAACGGCTGACCGTCTGGTGCTTCCTCTTCCGTCATGTCACCGAGCCGATCAAAATTCATGAATCTGCTCCTGCAAGAGTTTCACCGGTGCCATCGGATTCCGGCTGAAAGTAAATGCTCAGCATGAACTTCGCTTCGACCGATCCGTCGGTCTTCTCAAGACGCTTGATGCTCAGTTCCTTCATGCGCGTCAACCGCGGAAGTTGCTCCAGATCGCTCAGAAATTCGTAGAATCCGTCGAAGTTCCCCTCCAGTTCAACACTGATGGGTAACTCCATGTACTGTTGCGCCGAAACGCGTTTCTTCGGCTCGACCTTGCGAATCACCAGTTGGTGACGCCGCGCAATCTTCCACACCTGCCGCAGAACTTCATCCACGTTTTGCACCGACGGAAGTTTCGCCTCAACAATGCTGATCGCCTCGCGACCCGTCTCGATCGCTTGGCCGAGGTCCTGAATCTTCGCCCTCGTCTCATCCAGTTCGCGAAGTCGGCGCTGCTTCTCCTCAATCTCAAGCCGCGCTTGAGACATCTCCGCGTTGCGTGGTCGAAAAACATACCGAAACGCTCCCACCGGGATCGCAATCAGTACCGCCAGAAAAAGAAGTTCTCGAAAACCAATTCGCATTTCACTTCTTCCCTTCTTCGTCCAGTTGAACGCCTGGATACGCACGATCAAATCGATCGATCTCGAGCGTTGAATCCATCGGATTACGGTTGATTCGGGATTCCCTCAACGGCTCGAATGTCTTGACATCCGCACCCCGCGCAAGCAGCGCCTCAATCCGAAACTCGCGCAGGATCCGGTCATCCATCTTCATTTCCTGCGAATACTTCAATTGAATGTCGGAAAGCATCGGCGTCTGATTCAGGTTCGTGATGTATTCAGAAACCTGAAGATCGGTCGGAGCCAGGCCCACCAGACTGATCGATACCTTGAATTTCGGGGCGGTCACCTGTCGAGCCGTGGCCTGCTCCGCTTTGGTCCGCTTCTGCCCGTTCTGGCCGCTTCCGCTTAATGATCGAACCTGCCCCTTCCCTGCCGCCGAAAGCACCGGCTTTCGATCCTCGATCCGATCGCTCTTCAGTTTGAATTCCTCAAGACTCACCTCGTCAGGCATGTAGTTGATCAATTCCGCCAGAAGAATGGACCGCGGCACCGGTTCAATCAACGCCGCCGTAATCGCAGCCTTCTGATCAATCTGGCTCTTCTGAGATTCAAGACCCGTCAATTCCTCGATGCGTTCCGCTGCGCTCGCATACGACGTGTTGATCTCCTGTTGCCTCGATCGCAACTCGGACCACTGCCGATTCGTGACGAAAAACGCCGCCACAACTGCAATCATTATGATCAGAAACAGCACGATGCCGATCGCAATCATGCGACGCTCGGCACGCTGCTCCACGTAATCCTCAGGGAGAAAACTTGATTGCTGTTTGTTCATGATAATTCCGCTCCCGTTCACCCCGTCGTCATTCGGCCTCGTTCTCCGAACCATTCCGCCATTTATTGGCTCCATCAACAATAACGATCGCTCTAATCGTCCACCGGAGCGAGACATAGCCCGATCGGAACCGCCCACCCCGGCCTCTGGCGGAGATCATGAATCCCCTGCAATCGACTGCCTGAAACCACACGCAATCGCTTCAACGGATCGCCGACAAAACTTCGTACACCCAGACTTGATGCCACCTGCAGACACATCTCCGAATCTCGACATTCGCCGCCGTTCAGAATCATCCGGTCAATCCGACGGTTCGGGAAAATCGCTCGGTGATAACGCACCGACATTCGCAATTCCTCAACCAACTGACTGACGATCTCCGTCATCGCCTTGCGAACCAGAGATTCCCCCGCTTCCCCACACGCGACATCACTTGAAACCCCATGATCCGCGACCGGATGGAATTCACCCGGAATGGAACCCTTTCGCCGATCGGCCTTGCTCGGCTTTCGTGATATCCGTCCGCCGAAACGACTCTCGCGACCAACCGCCGACGCCG